>JAAUYH010034617.1_pt1 | contig 12120 bp, 7 predicted proteins | sample 7278061 | NCBI WGS metagenome assembly JAAUYH01 (sample SAMN14350203, study PRJNA611818) | marine sediment metagenome | isolation source: surface marine sediment (0.6m) | place: French Polynesia: Moorea | collected 2018-08
CAATGATCAACACGATGAGCCGATATGATGTTGGCTACAGTTCTAGCGCGTATTGAGAACTGTCGCGCAGCGGGTATCAGCGCCCGCCAAACCACCGTCCAATCTGTCGCAGCTTGACGCGAAAGCTGCCATTTGCCGCGATAGGCGTCGAGGAAGCCCCTTCGGTATGGGCTTCGATAGGCTGGGGCACGCCCGCCAGCGACATCGTGCGACCAATGGCAAAGGTTAGAATGGCAATATTGGTTTCGTTCATGATGATTTCCTTTCGAAGGACAACACCGTCGGCTCGGCCGGTTCGATGTTGTTGCTCCCCGGATAGTGCACGGCCTATGCCGGCCTAACGCGGTGCGCCATGAACGTGGGATAGCCAACAGGACTGCGCAAGCGACTTATGTAACCGACCAGCTTTATTGACCTTTTCAAACAAAACCACATTCACCCTGACCCGCGGGCGATGTCGAGAAAGACAACGCGGCCGTTGATCAGTGGCCACTTGATTGGCCAGCAATGGCGGGGCGGCAAGGTCCGCGGCGGTTGCAAGCGGCGGCAATGATTTGATTTTCGCCCGATTTGGCGCTGGCTACTGCATCAGCCGGAGATCTCGTCTCGGTCGCCGACCACGCATGCAACCGGCATCTGCGAACGCAATCCCTCGACCAATTGCGCGCGATTACCGGGATAATCGTCACCGATGACAAACTCGACGAGCCGAGCGTTGCTGAAACCGGCGTTGCGGAAACTATCGAGCACGATCTGCTCCTCGGCGGCGACGCAATCGATCGTAACTTCCCCTCCCGGCCAGTATAGGGTGGTCTCGATAGGGTGAATCGGCCGCCACTGACCGGTGAACTCTCGCACCCGATAGCGGGCCCCCCAACCGTGGCAGATCGGCAAATCAATGAGCTCCGTGGGGGCCACCGTCTGCCGATACAAGGTGACCAAAACTTTGCCGCCGGCCTTGGTCACGCGGCCCATGTTGGCGATGGCGCTTTCCAGCAGCGCCCGATTGGGCAAGTACGGCAGCAGCCATATCGCAAGGGTGACGTCATAGGGAGCGTGCGGAAGTGAAGCAAAGTCATCACGATTGCCGGCATCGGCCACGCCGAACCAAGAGCGCTGGCGCGCCTCTTCGTCAAGGAGCTGCCGCTGGCGCTCGGCCAGCTCAATCATCTCGCTACTGAGATCGACGCCGACAACCTCGGAGGCCCCAGCGGCCAGAAGACGAAACAGCTGCACGCCTTCGCCGCAGGCAATCTCAATAACCGAGCGCCCGCGGATATCGCCGACCAGGGCATCAATGGTGGGGAATTCGATGTACTGCTTAAACGGGGACCCTTGGGCATAGCTCTTGTAGCTGTCGGCAATGGCGGCGTAGTTCATCGTCGACGACGGAGACGCGCTTGAGGGAGACGACGCGGGCGACACAGACGGCGAAGACTGAGGCTCTGGTGAGTCGGCCGATGAGCTCTGCGGAATACGGCGATTTGCGTCGCGGGTGCGGGGCGGATCTTGAGGCATGATGACTGGATTCTCCCAGGCTCGATGATTTCGAGCCAAAGAACCGACAAACTCAGAAATTCGCCCGCACGTCAACCCCATTCACCCATATAGAGGTAGCGAAGCACTTGCGCCGAGGCGTGCGCTCAACCGTTGACACCTCGTGCCATTGCGGCCCAAACTGCGCGCCATGTCGGAAGCCAAAGGAGCTCGGGGTCGCCGTTTCAGTGGCGGCTTGGCGCCCAAAGCCGCTGAGGTCAACGCCTCGGTGGACTTCGATCAGCGCCTATTACCCTATGACGTCGCCGGATCGACCGCCCATGCCCGCATGCTTGCGCGTCAGGGCATTATTCCCGCAGAGGACGCTGAACAAATCGCCACGGGCCTGGCAGAGAGCCAGCGCGACTTCGAGACCGGACAAGCGACGTGGGATCCGGCGCTGGAAGATGTTCACATGAACGTGGAGGCGCGCCTCATCGACAAGGTCGGCGAGGCTGGCCGCCGGCTGCACACGGCGCGCAGTCGCAACGACCAAGTGGCCACCGATCTGCGCTTATACGCGCGCGACCACGCCGGCAAACTCATAAGCGCCATCGATCGGGTACGCACAGCCCTACTCGACCAGGCCAGCGACCATATCGACGTGTTCATGCCGGGCTACACCCATTTGCAGCGGGCCCAGCCGGTGCGCCTGGCCCATCACCTCCTGGCCTACGATGCCATGTTGACTCGCGACCGCGGTCGCATCGCCGATGCGGCCCGTCGTGCCGGCGAGTGCCCGCTGGGGGCCGGCGCGCTGGCTGCCACAACCTTTGCCATCGACCGCGAGGGTGTGGCCGGCGACCTGGGCTTCTCCGGCGTCACCCGCAACAGCCTGGATGCGGTTGGCGACCGCGATTTCGCCGTGGAGCTGGTGGCCGCCGTTGCCCTTTGCCAAGTGCATCTATCGCGTCTGGGCGAAGAAATCGTATTGTGGCTGTCGCAGGAATTTGCCTTTGCCCGCCTGGATGAGTCTTATTGCTCGGGTTCCAGCATCATGCCGCAAAAGATGAATCCCGATTTGGCAGAGCTCATTCGCGGCAAGAGTGGCCGCGTCATCGGCCATTGGGTCGCGCTCATGACGGTGCTAAAGGGCCTGCCGCTGGCCTACAACAAGGACTTGCAGGAAACCCAGGAACCACTCTACGATGCCGTCGAGACCCTAGCGGCCAGTCTCGAAGTGGCTGCGGGTATGGTGGAACATCTCATTTTCGATCGCGAACGCCTGGGCCAGGCAGTGGGCGCGGGGCATTTGCTGGCGACCGAAGTGGCCGACTACTTGGTCGATAAGGGCATATCATTTCGCGCCGCCCACGACATCGCTGGCGCCCTGGTGCGCAAAGCCATCGCCGCCGGCATCGAGCTGGCAGATTTACCTCTGGAGACCTTTCGCGCGGAGAGCGATGTCTTTTCCGGCGACATCTACGAGTGGTTGGAGGTGGCGCGGGCCGTGGATCGGCGCGACGTCGTCGGCGGCCCTGCGCGGCGGCAAATCGAGCATGAAATCGCACGTATTCGAAACGAATTGGAGCAATCATGAACCACTTCCACTATCGCGATGACCAACTCTTCTGCGAAGAAGTGCCCCTCACGAGCATTGCCGATGAAATCGGTACGCCCGTTTACGTCTACAGCCATGCGACCTTGAGCCGGCATTTCACCGTCTTCGACCAGGCCCTCGATGGCATCGACCACCTGATTTGTTTCTCCGTCAAATCCAACTCGAATATTGCGGTACTGAAGACCCTCTTTGACCTCGGCGCTGGTGCCGACATCGTCTCTGGGGGAGAATTGCAGCGGGTGCTCAAGGCCGGCGGCGCTGCGGACAAAGTGGTTTTTTCCGGGGTGGGCAAGACCGAGGCGGAAATGCGCCTAGCGCTCGAAGCCGGCGTATTGGCCTTCAACGTCGAATCGCAGGAAGAGCTCGAAGTACTGAACCGCGTGGCCGGACAGATGGGAGTTCGGGCATCCATCAACTACCGGGTCAATCCCGACGTCGATGCCAAAACCCATCCGTATATTTCCACCGGGCTCAAGCAGAACAAATTTGGCATTCCCATGGCCGAGGCCCGCGCCGCTTACGGGCGAGCGCGCGCGATGGAGCATATCGACATCGTCGGCACCGACTGCCACATCGGCTCGCAGCTCACCAGCACAACCCCCTTTGCCGATGCGACATCGCGTCTGGTCGCCCTCATCGAAGAGCTAGCAGAAGATGGCATTCCATTGCGCTACGTCGATATCGGCGGCGGCCTGGGCATTCCCTACGGCCACGACGGCGAGCCCGAGCCACCGTCGCCGGCCGAGTATGGCGATGCCATCCGCGGTGCCCTGGCGCCGCTCGCGGACCATAACCTGACCATTATTTGCGAGCCCGGTCGGGTCATCGCCGGCAATGCCGGCACCCTTTTGACGCGTGTATTGTATCGCAAGCGCTCGGAAGCCAAACATTTTACCATTGTCGATGCCGCCATGAACGACCTATTGCGGCCGGCGCTCTACCAATCATTCCACCCCATGCGCCCAGTCAAACGCATGGACAACGCCTCTGAGCAACTCACCGACGTGGTCGGCCCGATTTGCGAAACCGGCGACTTCTTGGCCCGAGACCGGGCCCTGCCGCTGATGGAAGCCGGCGACCTCTTGGCTGTCGGTGCTGCGGGCGCATATGGGTTTCCCATGTCGAGCAACTACAACACCCGACCGCGAGCCGCCGAAGTGCTGGTCAAGGGCGATCAGTACGCCGTCATACGCCGTAGAGAAACCGTCGAAGAGCTGTTCGCCGGGGAATCCATACCCGCATTTTTGCGCGGCTAGTCGAGTATATAATTTTGGACTCGCAAAAGTTTACATTAGAACTATTTCAGACACTCAATCGAGAGTACCAAGCCAAGCGCACCGCGAAGCCGCTGAGCAATAAAGGCGCAGTATCGACGCGCTCGGAGAAGCGGGCAGAGCGGCTCGATAAGCTATTTCGCGTAGCGGGTAAACGGGTGCTCGACTTGGGCTGTGGCCGAGGAGAGACGGCCTTTCAATTGGCGGACAATTACGATTGCGACGTCATCGGCGTCGACGTGGTGCGCTATCCCGAGTGGAACGACTACAATCAGCATCCCAACCTCTCCCTCAGGCAGATCGATCTCTCAGACAGCGTCCATAGCGACATTCTCGACGAATTTGAGACCGACATTATCTATTCCTGGTCGGTGATGGAGCACATTCGCCATCCATTTCGCATGCTGCAGGTATGCCGCGACCTGCTCGCCCCCGACGGCCGTTTCTTACTCGTCGCCCACCTCTATCGCAGCGCCACCGGTTCTCATCGTTCGCGCGAGGTATTCTTTCCATGGCCGCACTTACTGTTCACGGACGATGTATTTGAGCAATTCTATCAATCCCAGGGCAAAAAGCCAAAACGTCCGGCGTGGCTCAACAAGCTGACCTATGCGGATTATTTTCGTTATTTCGAATTACTCGGCTACGTCGTAGAGCGCGAATTCGTCCGTCAGCGTCCGATGGACGAGGCATTTTATCAGCGTTTTCACGAGGAACTATCGCCGTACGCTGAATTCGACCTCATAACCAATGCCGTCGAAGTAATTTTATCGGTCGATAGAGCCTTAGACCTCGATACGCTACAGCCGAACCGCCTGACCCGGCGCCAAGCGATGCAGCAGCAACCGACCGCCGTCACCACGGGAAAGACCCACGTGATGAGCTTTGCGTATTGGAACCAGGACGGTTCATTGGCGCAGACGTGGCAGTGCCCCCATCTATCGGCCCTCGGCAGCGTCGAGCAGCGACCGCAGCATATTCGGGTTGCGATGGACGAGGAGACCACGTTTTATCTCGCGTCGCGGGGCGGCAGAAGTTTTGACTTGCTGCCGCACGATCGTGAATATTGGCAAATTCGCGACATCGACGCTCCGGCGATTGCCGTGGACCTCAAGATGGAATCCGGCGACCCGCCGGAGTTGTGGATTATTCAATACGATGACGACAGGCGCCTTTGCCACACGCGGGTCAAACTTGAGCCGGGCGCCAACGAAGTGCCGTTTGAGCAGAATACGCAGAGCCAGTGGATGCGCCTGGCCCTGAGATTCTCCGGCCCGTGTACCGCGATACTGGGACCGCCGCGCCTGATTGGCCACGAGTTGTAGGGGGCTTGATCGCGGCGGGAGCCTGCGGGCGTTTGCTGCGAGACAGTGTCCGGCAACGGACAATCGCGGACACCAGCGGACGGCCGCGGACAGCCAGATCCGGTCGTTTTGCCCGCGTATTGTGGCACATCGCACACTGACGGTGTCCACCGTGCCTGGCATTGCGCTTGCTGATACTGGAGGTAACCAACGAGGAATACATCAACATGATAAAAATACGTTTCGCTATCGTGGCTAGTTGCCTGGGACTCACCGGAGCTGGATGCGGCTTGCACTTGGATCTCGATATCTCGGGAAATCAGGTCGACGCACTCGCGAATGAAGGTGTGCTCGTGCAGTCAATCACGACCACGGGCGCCGAGGATTTTGCGGCGTTTTCCATCAATGGGACCCATTACCTAGCCGTGGCCAACAGCTATGACGGCACCAGCGGCTCGCAGTCATCGTATATCTATCGATGGAACGGCCCGGATGCCAAGTACCAGCTCTTTCAGACTCTAGACACGGAATACGCGCTAGATTGGGAGCACTTTCGCATCGACACCGACCACTACCTGGCCGTGGCCAATCTGCGCACCACATCCCCGTGGAGCAACAACATAGACTCGGAGATTTACAAATGGGACGGCTACGAATTCGTTCCCTTCCAGTCGGTCGCCACCCATGGCGCCAGCGACTGGGAGCACGCGCGCATAGCCGGCGAGCATTACCTGGTGGTGGCCAACAGCACCGATGACGCCAGCTTCGACATCGACTCACAAGTGCTTCGATTCGATAGCGCAGCCAATGCATTCGTTCATCATCAGTGGATCCCGACCCGCCACGCCCATGACTCGGAAGTCTTCGTGATCGGCAATTCGACCTATCTAGCAGTCGCCAACACCAAAGGCGGCGACTATCACAGCCAGACCAAGGCCGTAGATTCGGCCATTTATTGGTGGGATCCGTACCGGCAGGCGTTTGCTCAAATCCAGACTATTCAGACCGAGGGAGCCCTCGACTGGGAGCACTGGGAAATCGACGGCCGACACTTCCTAGGAGTCGCCAACTCGGGCAATGATAGCACTGGACATGTGGACTCCATCGTCTATGAGTGGAATGGTCTGGAACGATACAGCGCGAGATTCAACGAATATCAGCGCATCCCGACCTTCAACGCCTCTGATATCGAGCCGCTGCAAGACGGAACCAAGAGTCGACTGGTTGTCGGCAACTATTTCAAGAACGGCACGCGCAACACCGATTCGTATATATACGAGTGGGAGGGACAGTCTTTTGTCCAGCCCACGGCGCTTCCCACCCACGGCGTACGCGGGTTTGAGACCATGGTCATTGATGGAGTCCACTATCTGGCCATCGCCAACCAACATGATGACACGAGCTATGTCGCCAACTCCGAGGTCCGCCAAATCGGCCATGACGACGGTGTCTTCATCGAGGAATATCAGGGGCTCGTCCCCCATGGCGCGACCGACTGGGAGTACGTTGAAACCGCAGACGAACACTCCCGAGCCGGCGCACATCCCCACGACGACGCCAAGCGCAACACCGATTCGCGTATCTTCCGCGCCCATTTTTGAGCCTGCAACGGCCAAGGCGCAATCGACACAGATGTCGGCCACAATGCCATCCACGCTGCCAGTCACGATACCAGGCCAGTCGTCTTCGTCAGAGCCCGTGGCCGTGGGCTGATGGTCTCAAGCGCGTCCATGGCGATATTGGCCAACCGTTCGGGGTTGCACACGCCCTCCCCGACCAGCCATGACCGACCCTTAGCGCCGATCTCGCGCCCCTCCTCGTCGGCCCGCATCGCACCCAAGCGTAACCTGGCCGCAGCCGCGTAATGCTGGATCTGGGCCGACTCGGCGATGGCCACGGCCTGTTCCAGGTGAGCAATGGCGTCGGCAGAGCGATGGGCCTGCCACGCAACGTGCGCGCGCAAAAGGTCGGCAAACATCCACGCTTCGTCGAGCGGTTCGCGGGCCAGCCTGCGCGCGCATGCCTCGGCCAGGCGCAATGCGGCCCGCTGGCCGCCCCGGTACTGTCCATGGCGTGCGCGCAACAGCGCATGGCGTGCACGACTCCACTCTATCTGCACCCGCCACCATACGATTCGACGCATGGCGTATTGGGTCCTCGCCATGGCCGCTTCCACCTCACTGTGGTCGTGCACCTCGTCGAGATACAGGTCATTGATCACCAGCGATAGCCAGATACCGACGTCGAATGCCACCACACCAAGGTCCCGCATCTGGCGACGAATGTCGAGCAGAGTCTTGCGAACCTGGCTTGGTTCGTCATCGACCCAGCGCAGATGGGTGTCCATGAGCTGGACGATAAACCCGTGGAATTGGTCGTGACGACGCCGGGCTTCGGCGCCAAATTCGGCAAGGTAGCGGCGCAGATCACGCCACGCCCCGGCGCGTTGTAGAGCGGCTAGCCATTGCTGCTGTATCATACTATCTAGCATCGCCCCACCTGTGCCAGATGCCAGGGCCAGTATCTCGCTGAAGTGGCGATTCAGCCGCGGCGCCGGCCAGGGCGCGGGCAGGAAGAAGACCGGACCCGTCAGCAGTCGGTAGACGCCTCGGACCTCGCGATCGTCCCCGACATCGCGATCACGCGTCGACGCGAGATAGCGCTCGGTGTGTGCTCGGAGACCCTGCTGAATCGGGTGCCTGGGCGAACGCCCCAGGGACAGACCGAGCATGTAAGCGTGCATCGATAGGAGCGCGACCTCGCGCCTCTGGCCCAGTTTGTGCGCCAGCCGAAGAGCGCGCAAAAGGAACAGAGACGCGCGCATGGGATCGCAGGTGTATTGACTTTGATAGGCTGCAATATAGAGTTTCAATAGCCCTCGTTGGCGCTGGCTCAGCTCGTCGGCGGGACGCGCCGCGACTGGTTCAACGACGCGGCGGAGCCGGTACACCTGCCAGGCCAGTTCACTCAGGGTCCGCACCATGGAACCGGGATATCTGGCGCCCAATGCGCTCAGTGCTTGGCGCAAGACCGCGACGCCTTTGGCGCGCTGCCAATCCGAGAGCAAACAGCTCGCTCGATTGATGCTGTTATCGAGCCAGTCATCTGTCTCGGGGTCGGTGCTCAACGCACGGTAGATCTCTGCCGCGGCACTGTGGTGCCCAGCGCGCTGCAGGGCCTGGGCCCTGGCGACATGCAGGTCTCGCCGCCCGCGCTGCGGATCCAGCTCTAGAGCCAGCTTGTAGAGCTCCGCGGCCCGTTCAAAGGCCAGAGCCGCGTCAGCTTCGCGTGCGGCCAGTTCGGCCTGCTCAGCGGCTTCTGCAAATCGGCCGGCCGCATGGAGATGACGCAAAAGTAACTGCGGCGGGGCATGGTCGGCGCTCTGGAACGCTCGTGCCAGAGCGAGATGGTAACGCTCGCGAGTATCGGCCTTCAAGTGGGCGCATACCGATGTCCGAACCCGGTCGTGATACGGCTGCACCAGCGTTTCTTCCCCACTGGCACTGTGCGAAGACGCATTGCCGCCGCCCACCATCTGCTCTGAGCGCAGGAGGTCCAGGCGCGATGCCACGTCGCTGACAGAGAGACCGGCCGCGCGCGCCAATACCGACTCGGACAGCGGCGCATCCGCCAACGCGATCAGCGAAAGTAGCATACGGGCCCGGTCGTCGAGTAGACGCACGCGGGCCCAGATGGCGGTGTCGAGCTTGACGTCGGCTGCAGGTGCGGCAGCGCACGTACGGGCAAAGTGCACCAATTCGCTCATATACAACGGATGTCCGCCGGCCTCGCGGACGAGATGCTCGGGGCTGAGCGCTGAACCTTCCGGCCCACCCGCATCTGGGCCAGCGCCGGCTTTGCCGGGAGCTTTTTGCTGCATTAGCAACCATTCGGCCAGCGCGTGCGCGTCTTGTTTGCTGAGGGGCGTGAGTTCGATGTGTTCCGTCGGGCACGACAGCGCGTGCCGGGCCGTATCGTTGGGTCTGCGCGTACACAGGAGCAGCAGCGGCGGCGCCTCCGGGGGGCGGACGATTTCGTCCAAGAGCTCCAGGCTCTCGGCATCCGTCCACTGCAGATCATCAATGGAGACGACGAGCCTATAGCGCTCCCCCAGCAACTGGAACATCTCCCGCAGTGCCGCGAACGCAGACCGCCGCCGTTCTTGCGTATCGACGATGACGCTCGCCGGGGCCGCGGCCATGCTCGGTATCTTGCCGAGCACCGGGAACATTTGGGCCAAGAGCGCCGCGTTGCGCGGTGTCGAGGTCGCCGCGACCTGCGGCGGAAGTTGGCTGAGAAAGCGCATAAGGGAATCGACGACCCCGTCGACGGCCTTGTACGGCATCCATTCCCGCTCATAGCAGCGACCCGCGAGGACCACCGGCCGCTCGGCCGCCGCCTTGGCATTCAGTTCGCGGGTGAATTGTCGCAGTAGTGCCGATTTGCCCAGGCCCGACTCGCCGTGCACAAATACGGCGAGCGGTGCGCCGGCATGGATCCGAGCATATGCGGCGTGGAGAGCCTTCAGTTCGAGCTCGCGGCCAAACAGGAGCAAATGCGCTGACGCTGATTGTTGCTTGACCTCGGAGGTCGGCGGACGCATCACAGACGCGTGCTGGTCCAGTATGGACAGAATCTCTGCCCCACCGGGACGCGCGTCTGGATCGAGCTGCTGCAGGGCGACACAAAGTTGCGCCAAATCAGGTGGGCATTGGGCGTCTACCTCGCGCGGATCACGCGGCTGCTGGGACTGCTTGTCGTGGAGGAGCTGCAGCGGGCGACCGGTCAGCGGCAGGCGACCGGTCAGCACCTCGAAGAGCATAATTCCCACGCTGTACCAGTCGGCCGACGGGCCAACGACAGCGCCGCGCGCCTGTTCGGGTGCCATATAGGCGGGGGTGCCGACCATATGTTGTTCAACGGATTGGGTTGCATCCGGGGAGACGTCGAGGACAAGGCCGAAGTCGAGAATCACAACCCGGCCATCCCGGGTGACCATGACGTTTTGCGGCTTGATATCGCGATGCAGCTTGCCCGCCTCGTGCAGCGCCATGAGCCCGCGCGCTAATTGAGCGAAAATCTCTCGCACCCGCTGGTGGTCCGGCGTCTGCCTGGTTTTCTGGACCACGGCCTCATTGTCGTTTTCGTCGCCTGGTTCGTCGCCTGGTTCGTCGCCTGGTTCGTCGCCTGGTTCACCGCCTGATTCACCGTGTGGCGCTGTCGAGGCTGGATGCGCGGTCCTCAGCATCGCGCTATCCGCATTGGCGGTATCTTCGAGCGCCCAGGTCGGTGAATCCGACTTGCCACAGAGGTGAGACACCAGGTCCACACCGTCCACGAACTCCATGGTGAGAAACCACACCTGGTCGAGCATGCCCAGCGCGTATAGGCGCACGAGGTTCTCGTGGTGCACGGCCTGGAGTGCGCGAAACTCGCGCTTGAATCGCAAGATCGCGTTGGCGTCCACGCGGAGCAGCGTTTTGAGCGCGATCCGCTGGCCGCGATCACGGGCCTCATAGACTACACCCATCCCGCCCATGCCGATGGGGCGAATGATCTCGTATCGACCCAAGTGAGCGTCGAGCCCAGCCTTGGTCGCTTGCTGCAACCCGCTGCGGGCTGGTGCAGGCGCCTCTGAGTCGGACTGCAGAGTCTCGCTAAGGTGGATGTCCTGCTTGCCGTCGCCATCCATGACCGGGCGAGTGTACACCGACCCAAGCGATTCAGACCCGGCCGATGCGGACCAAATACAGACGCAAAATGTAGGGCCAAGGTAGCGACAGCCAGCTTGTGCCTACTTCAACCCTTTGCGTCCAGGATGAGGGATCCCGAAATGGTTCATACGTCGGTAGAGGGCCTGCCGAGACAGGCCCAGGGCGCGGGCCGTCATAGAGACGTTATCATCGTTTTCCCGCAGGGCAGCGACAATGCCTGCCCGGTCGAGTTGGGACGTGGGTCGGGATGTGGGGGACTTCAGCGCTTGGGGGCCGTCTTGGGGACCGTCTTGAGAGCCGACTTGAAGGCTAAGCAACGGCTCGGCCGCGATGTTCTGCGGCAGGTGCTCGAGCTCGATGCGACCATCTCCGGCCAGCGCTGCAGCCGTCAACAGGCAGTTCTCGAGTTCGCGGATGTTCATAGGCCAGTGATAGGCCAATAGCGCGCGCGCGGCCTTGATAGAGAACCGCACGCTTTCGGTGTCAGAGACCACTTTGGGCAGGAGAGCGGCGATGAGCATACCGAGATCGCTGCGTCGCTCGCGCAGCGCTGGCAGATGGATCGCAGCCCCGGCAATGCGGGCGTAGAGATCCTGGCGAAATTCATCGCGCTCGATTTTAGCATCCAAGTCTTTATGAGTCGCAGACACCAAACGGACATCGACTGGCCGAGCGCGGATATCGCCTACTGGTCGAACCTCGCCTTCCTGCAGCACACGCAGGAGGGCGGC
>JAAUYH010135147.1_pt1 | contig 12117 bp, 12 predicted proteins | sample 7278061 | NCBI WGS metagenome assembly JAAUYH01 (sample SAMN14350203, study PRJNA611818) | marine sediment metagenome | isolation source: surface marine sediment (0.6m) | place: French Polynesia: Moorea | collected 2018-08
AATCGGTGTAATTATCGGCTAAAGCTCAGTCAATTCGTTGCAAGAATTGCCAATTAAAGAGGCTCAAAGGCTATGTTTTTCGTACCTCTACCAGTTTGCAGGGACTACCTTCGTTTCGGGTTTATTGTCTCGTCTCAAAGAAGGGAGAGTTAAAGAAGGACAAATTTCTGGATCGTATTTAAAATTGACAGTTATCCTATAGGGCTTGATATTCTCCGTATCATTAGCCAAATTACGCTCTGAAATATTTTTACTAGCCTGTTGATTAAAAATAGGGTATTTAGCACCCTTAATTAACTCCAAATCAGTAACTTCCCCCTGAGTATTGACTAAAACCCCATAAACGCTTGTTCCCTCTAAACGTCTAATACAAGCATCTCTAGGATAAGTACCTTCAAAAGTAAGTTCTTCTGGTTTTACTTCTTTAATTAGACTCAACCAAGCTACATAATTTTTTCTAGCCTCTTCATTAGTAGTTTCCGCAGTATTTTTTTGCAGACTACGGCTCAATTCGCGCATTTCTCGATTTAATTTTTGTTGACGTTGGGCAGCAATTTGAGTAGGAGATAGCTTGGGTTTGGGTTCGACTGATGGAGTAGGCGGTTTTTCTTCTTCTGGTTTTTTCTCTTCTGGTTTTTTAGCTTCTGGCGGTGCAGGTTGTGTAGATGGTTTTTCAGTCGGAGGAGATACTGGTTTCTCTGTAGAATCTACTGGTGCGGAAGGAACGGGAGGAGGTAAGGGTAAAGAAGATGTATCTCCTATAGGTGGCAATTTAATATCAGTATTAGGTAGAGGTGGTAAAGAAGGTAATGGTGGTTCTATGACGGGTAAAGACTGAATAGGTGGGAGGGGAATTTGTACGGGAGGTACATTAGGTACAGCTAAGCTGCTTGGTGGTGGCGGTAAAGGAACAGAAGGTAAATCGGGAAAAAGGTTAGGATTTTGCGGAATAGATGGAGATAAGGCAAAAGGAGCAATATTTTCACCCAGAGGAGTTTTATTTAATTCTGGGATGTTTAACTCAGGAGTTAAATTAGGCAGACGGCTTTGTTCTTCGGGAGTTAATTCTATGGTAGGTACAGTCTCTTTAATAGTTATCTTTTTATCTTCTTCGATCGCTAATTGAGTAAAACCATACCTTAACAGTAATACGTGAATTACTAAAGATATAAAAATAGATATTTGCGTGGGGCTAATTAGTTTATTAGATGGATTATTTATATTTGTTTTATAAGACATATGAGTAAAAATAAACTAACTTTTAATTTGGGTTTTACCTATTTAAAGTATGAATCACACGGCGTACAAGCCTCCGAATTCTATTCGAGGGAGAGCCCTTCAAAAATGTAAATACATCGGTTTTAATTTCCTCCTGCTGACCGTTCTTAAACTTAAAATCTTACTAAAATGAGCAACGCTTTAATTTCTAATTTGTACGGGCATGACTAAATAAGTCATTTGTAGCCCTCCCAGAGGAGTAAAAATGACTGGTTGATTCCATTCATTTAATTGCATTTTAATCTGTTCGGCTGGCAAAGCTTTGAGTCCATCCATTAAATACTTAATATTAAAAGCAATATCTAGGCTGCCACCTGTAATTTCTGCGGGCAGAGACTCTTTAGCACTACCCACATCTTTAGCATCAACAGAGAGAAACAATTGACCTGCTTCACTATCTAAACTAAATTTAACAATATTATTTTTTTGCGCTAGCACTGCTACTAACTCTAGACTACTAATCAGCCGTTTACGTTCCACAGTCATCTGACGGATAAAGGAACGGGGAATTAGTTGCTGGTAAGCTGGATAAGCACCCGTGAGTCTGAGACAGGTTAAACGCTGATTTTTTACTTGAAATACTATTTGAGTATCATCAAAACGGAATTGAATTCTATCTTCTGATTTAGCACCTGCCAACATTCTTTCTAGTTCTCGTAAAGCCCTAGCAGGAATAGTAAGCTTAAAATCTGCGCTCTTGTGGGCAGTTTCTAATGGTGTCGGGTTTTCATTGTCTTGTTCCCGATCTTCTAACGACTCGATTGGATATGCGCGGGTTTCCCGCCCATCCCTCTCGTCCAAAATGGTTTTGACTACTGCTAAACGATGACTATCTGTAGCTGCAAATTCGAGACTGTTATATTCTCCATCGGCTAAAGCCGTGAGATGCACGCCTGTTAATATTTGTTTGGATAGTTCTGTACTGGCAGCAAATAGACAGCCTCCTAATCCTTGACTAAAAGCCGATACTGGTAGATCGATAGTTTCTGCTGTTTCAATTTCTGGTAGTTCGGGAAATTCAGTTGCATCTATTCCTTTTAACTCGAACTTTCCCGACGCTGAACTTAAAGTAGCCAAAATACTTTCTGCTTCGGTTTGGTATTCTGCCGAAGCAAGAGTAATTTCCATCTCTGGTAGGCGAGAAACAATATCGTTAAATAATTTAGCAGGTAGAGTAATTTTGCCTCCTTCTACAACTTCTGCATTGAAGTTAGTATGGATAGCTAAATTACCATCAAAACCAGTTAAACTGACGGTTTGTGTCTCTTCTTCTGCAACTACAAGTACGTTTCCCAGTACGATTCTTTCAGGTCGAGAGGGAACGGCACGGCTAGCTAAAGATAGATAGCTACTGAGATCGCTTTGGCTACAAATTAGTTTCATGGAAAATCGATAATTAACTGCGAACGTTTTATATATTGATTTACTAAAAATGTAAAATAAACTACTCAACTAGATTGTAAGAATAGTTTTTAATCTATATCATTTAGAGAATTGATTTTAGGCTTTTAATAGATCGATAGTACTATAGAAAATAGATAATTTCTGTGGAAAAATTGTGGAAAAGTATTAATATTTTTCCACAGGTTGTGAAATGCATAATAGGGTAGGATGTGCCTTAGGACATTCTCATTATTTAAATTTGCTTAATCTCAAACGTTCTTGTTCTTATCTCTGTTTATTTTTAATTGGTCTAATTCTAGCTTTATGTCATCATCCAGTAGCTAGGGCACAAATCTATAACCAGACTGAAGCTGATTACTTAAATATCCTTTGGCTGTTAATAGCTGGTTCGCTCGTATTTTTTATGAATGCTGGCTTTGCCATGCTCGAAGCTGGTCTTTGTCAGACTAGAAATGCAGTTAATGTTTTAGCCAAAAATCTAATTGTCTTTTGTGTTTCCATCCTTGCCTTTTGGTGGCTTGGTTTTGGGATTATGTTTGGGGATGGTAATTCATTTTGGGGACAAGAGGGTTTCTTTTTTCAAACATTCAACCCTCCTTTTAATAATTATTTTCCTGCTGGGTTTGAAAAGCTAGCTACTCTGTATCCCGGTCAATCTTTTGTGGGAATATTTTTCTTTCAATTGGTATTTGCGGGAACAGCAGCCACCATTGTTTCTGGTGCAGTTGCCGAACGAATTAAGTTTTGGGCATTTTTTTGGTTTAGTTTTTGTTTAGTCGGAATTGCTTACCCCATAACCGGTCATTGGGTTTGGGGTCCTGATGGCTGGTTAGCCAGTCAGCTAAATTTTCTCGATTTTGCTGGTTCGACAGTAGTTCATTCCGTTGGTGGTACGGCAGGTTTGTTAGGAACAATGCTACTCGGCCCTAGAAGAGGCTGGCAGGGGTATGCCCCCAATCGGATAAGTAAAGAGCGATTTTCCGCCCAACCCAAACAATTTACTGCATATAACCTGACTTTTTCTACTTTAGGTTGTCTGATTCTTTGGCTAGGTTGGTTGGGATTTAATGGCGGTTCGGTCAAAGAAGTTACTCATATTCCCCATGTGATGACTACTACCATGATCGCTGCTGCTTCTGGAGGTGTCTTCGTTTTAATGTTGCGGGGTTTGCGTCGCAATAAACCGGCACTACCTTTAGTGATTAACGGTATTTTGGGCGGTTTGGTGGGAATTACGGCATCTTCTGCTTATGTAACTCTAGGAGCTGCTATGTTCATTGGTGCTGTTAGTGGTTTATGTGTAATTCTCGTTGAAGCTTTATTAGAATTTTATCGCATCGACGATCCTGTAGGAGCCGTTCCCGTTCATCTCGGTTGTGGGATCTGGGGAACTCTCGCCGTAGGATTATTTGTCAATCAATTACCACCTTATATCGAACAAGAGGTAAACAGAGTCGGACAAATTTTAGCTCAACTGGTCGGTATACTTTCAGTTTTAGCTCTGACAATCGTCCTCTGTTTACTATTTTGGCTCTCGATCGGTCTGATTCTCTATCTAGTTGAATTGGGCAACGATCGACTCAAGTACTCTCCAACAGTCAACCAACCACCCAATAATCTAGCTCGAGCGAACAGAAATAAATATAAATCCGAAAGTCTGATTCCCGAGTCTCCTTTAGAATGGTCGCTCAAATATCTCAAAATTGCTAGAGAAGCTTTGAGAGTATCGGTTGAAGAGGAAATGAGAGGTAGTGATGGTACTTTTAGTCCCTCCTAGATAAAAATAGCTTTTAGCTTTTAGCCCTTCGGGTTCAGCAGTTGCTCTTTGTTGGAAACCAAGCAAGACCGCACTGCTTCACTTTTAGCTCTCAGCTTTTAGTTGTTAGTAAATTTTTCGGCAGCCGGACAATCATTAATAGAGCGTAAATAGGACTGAGTTTGTTCTCCCCAATAAGCAGAATTATACCAACGACTCAGCCAAAATTGGGCTTGGTTAAAACTTTCAGACATTGCGCCGATTTGACAAAGATCGTTAATTCCATCAAGTACGCGATTTTCTTTGCCTAACTCTAAGGCATTTAAAACAATTAATTTGTCTAGGTTACTCTGACAACTCTCAGGAAAATGCTCTGGTAATTTTTGTTTCGCTTGCTCGAGGCGGATACGCCAATCTTGTAGAATAGCTTTTTCAGTAGGAATTGGCTCCGTGCACAAGGTTGACTTTGATAATGATAGAAAATCGAGACTATCGTTTTCTAGTGTAACTTTATGCTGCGAATTATTGAAGAAAACTACTAGGGGTGAAATTATTAACAATCCCAATGCACTTATCAAAGCAGCTATTTGAGTAAGCGGTTCATTTTTGTTTTGAATTACTTTTGAAATAGTTTGTTTTTTAGGAGTAATTTTTTCAATTTTATTCGCTCTAGTCGATGACTTTTCTTCTAAAGCTAATAATTGCTGTTTGACCCAATCTGAATTAAATATCGATTGATAAATACGATTGGATACTTTTAATTTGTTTTCTTGCTCGATTATCAATCCTAATTTAATTAATTCTTTTTTTTCTTGACTTCGATCGCTGGTTATTTCTCCCTGCTGTAAAATCTGCAAATACATTTCTAGTAACATTTTGGGAAGACAAACCGTATTATTCAATAAATGCTCTTGAATTGTTTTTAAATATTCTCCAATAGCCTGATTTGTCCAATTATAAATTACACGCTCCTGCACTAACTTTTCCACTAAAGTAGCTTCCATTCCCGAAGGAATAAAATAGTCGGCATCAGAGATAACTTGACAAAGCCGTCTCGTTAATAAAGGATGTCCTCCCGTCCATTCAAAAACTTCTTTGAGTAAAGAATAAGGGGAAGCAGATTTAGTTTCTAAATGAAGAGACTTAATAATTTCTTGCTGAGAAGGTGATAATAATTTCTGTTTATTATCTGTATTTACTAAATGCTCGAGAAAAAAATTAAGTGTCTTTATTCTCAATAATCCTTTCTCTACTGCCAATTCGCCCAAAAGCATTTCTATTTGCTGTTGTTCTTTAAGTAGGGCTTCAAGTTGTTGCGGGTCGAGCAAAGCAGCTTCTTGGAAATAATAACCTAAAGGTTGTGTTTTTTGTTGTTGTAACAATTGAGGCCATTGTTCGGCAAAAAAATCTACGGTTTTTTGTTTGAGTATTCCTTGCTTCACTAAAATCGTTCCGAACTTAACTTGATGGTTGTGAGATTGAATTTTTAAAGCTGTGTGAATTTGAAAATTTGAAATTAATCCAGCTTGTTCTAAAACTCGACCAAGGGGTTTAACTACTACATTTTCCATTAATCAAACTAATTGATATTTTATTATTTATTGATATTTGGTTATTTATTGTACAATTGTTGGGCATCATGAAAGTTGCTGATTTAACAGTAATTAGTAATCATTAATCAGCAATTAACTTGCCCATTTTCTAGCTTGAAATTTTTCTTTGCCCCTGACTGTCTGACACAAATGATAAAAAGCTAGATATAGCTTAGACAAAAAGAAAAGGGAGAGTATTCATGGGAAGCTGGAAATGAATAGTTTTGAGCTTCGTATCCCAAGTCAACATCTATTTTCCTTTATTTCTGTGTTGGTAACTGAATAAAAGGAATTGCAGAACCCCCCATATAATTAGGTAGTTGTCCATTCCAATTTTCTGCAGCTTTTAATTTTGTTTGAGCCTCTAAAAGCTCAATATATTTAGGATTGCGATTGAGTTGTTCGGTTTGTAAACGAATTGACTCTGCTCTGGCTTGCGCCTCCAAAACTTGGACTTGTTTATCTGCTTCTGCCCGAGCTAATTTTTGTTGTTCCTCAAACTTCACCCTTTGCAATTCTTGTTCGGCTTTATTGGCCTGAGAGCGAGCAATGGCAGCTTCTTCTGCTACTTTCTCAAACGCCGAGGAAAATTTAATCGAAATATTAACTGCTTCGACTTCTAATCCTAAGGTTTTTAATTCCTGAGTCAAACGAGTGCGTACAGAATTATTTAACTCTTGCCGATTTTGAACAATTTGTAACGCATTCCGAGTCCCGAATTCTTCACGAAAAATATTAGCAACTCTTGGTTCTACTTGAGTAATGGTGTACTGTTGGCCGTAGCGTTTGAATACTCTCTCTGCCTGAGCTTCTTGTAGAGAAAAGGTGACTTGAATCTTATTGTCAGGAGCGATTTGAGAATCTTTGGAATAGGCAGGCATGGGGATGGAAATTGTTTGCGAACGGAGATTTAACTTGTGCAGATTCCCTTTGAAGGGAGTGTAGAAATGTAAGCCTGGTTTTTCAGTTTCGATGAGTCTACCGAAGCTGGTACGCATGCCCATTTCTCCAGTTTCTACGGTGGTCATACATCCAGCTAAGTTAATTCCCCCCATCAGTATGGTTAGTATTAGCAGGAATTTTCGGTTCATGATGCTCTCTCTTTTGTTACTTATATAATTCCTTCTATCTCTAAAGTAAATAAATAAATTGAATAACTTGTGAGGAAATAAGCACAAAGATGACACAATTTAAATCTGATGGGTCAAGTTAAAACTTTCTTTTTCCAGTAGTAATCACAATCTATTGCCTCAACTTTTATTTTTTAAGCCATAGTAAAAGGAGCAGAATACTCAAAAGTAAAATCTCTGTACCCAATAACCCATTAAGAATCCGAGCATCTTCAGGTTTGAGAACAAAATACGATCGCCATAGGGTATAAGGAATAATTTGAAGCAAAGTAATTCCAGCAAACAGCAACCAGATAGACCAAACTAAACCTCGCCATAAAGCAATCGCTGTTACAATGTCAAAAATTAATAGCAACACATCCATCCCTCGCCAGAGTAGGGGAGTAGCTAACCAAGGTGTTCCTGTTAAACCCAGCATATTGCTAAGATGAACCGTCGCACCATAAAGCAAAGCGATCGCAACTACCTTAGTATAAATAGCCATCCAAGGTTGCTCGATCGCTGATTCTAGAAATTTATTAATCATCATTTTAATTAGCTAGATATTGCATTACCTTGATGTTATATTTCTGACGAATATCTGCTAAAGAAACATCTAAGTAGGACTGAAAATCGTAAGTATGCCATTTGCGAGTCATCTTAAAAGAAAGTGCGATCGCTTGACAACAGGGAATAAAGCATTTCCACATCCACCACAACCAAGCTTGGGGAGGACTAGCGGTGATAATATCCTTGATGCGTTGGTTAAATTCCTTGTCGCTAAAATCACTTCTGACTCAGGAGAAATATCCATCCCCGTAATTACGGTCAGACATAGCTAGCTATATTTAAACGCTCGCCTTCGTTGTATTTTATTCGACAATTGTAGTCTACACAATCAATTAGCTTTGAGATAAATTTCTGCTAACGAAGTTAATTCGATCGCTCAATTGAGATAGGGTTTGACTCAATTCGCGGTCTTTTGCTTGCTGTTTGGTAATTTTTTCGCAACTATACATAACGGTAGTATGGTCTTTACCGCCAAATTCTTCACCAATACGCGGTAAACTGAGGTCGGTATGTTGGCGCATTAAATACATACCTATTTGTCTGGCGGTACTAATTTCCCTTCGGCGAGAGCTACCTTTAAGGTCTTCGAGGGAAACTTTATAAGTCTCGGCAATTACATTTAAAATAATCTCTGGTGAAGCAGATACTTTTTCTACAGGGGGATTGAGTACTGGAGCGATATTCTCTACCGTCATTGGTAAGCCAGAAATAGAGATGTAGGCGATCGCTCTAGTTAATGCCCCTTCTAATTCCCGAATATTAGAAGTATAGTTACTGGCAATATATTCGATTACTTCCTTGGGAAGGCGCATATTTTCGTATTCGGCTTTTTTTTGTAAAATTGCCATGCGTGTTTCTAAGTCGGGTACCTGCACATCCGCAATTAAACCCATAGAAAAACGAGAACTCAACCTTGCTTGGAGACGGGGAATTAAATTGGGTGGGCGATCGCTCGCTAAAACTATCTGCTTTCCTGCTTCGTGGAGAGTATTAAAGGTATGAAAAAATTCTTCTTGGGTGTACTCTTTCCCTTCAATAAATTGGATGTCGTCTACCAATAAAATATCTGCGGTGCGATAATGAGCGCGAAAACTCTCCATATTGTCATTGCGAATAGCAGCAATCAAATCATTGGTAAATTGCTCTGTGGAAACATAAAATACCTTGGCATTGACATTGATTTCTAAGTAATAGTGTCCGATGGCTTGCATCAGATGAGTTTTGCCTAAACCAACCCCACCGCAGAGAAATAAAGGATTAAAATCTCTGCCTGGAGATTCCGCCACTGCTAGAGAAGCAGCGTGTGCCATACGATTAGTTGGACCGACTACAAAACGATAAAAAGTATAGCGAGGATTTAATTTAGTAGGTTTGAGAGCATGATGGGCAGAAATTTCTTCTGAATGGGTATCTAGAGAAGAAACAACATTGCTATCGCCAATAAAAGCAATATTATCTTCTCTAGCAACTTTTAGTTCGATCTCCAGGGGTTTACCAACAATTTCTTGGACTACATCAGCAATAGTTTTGAGATAATATTTTTGTAAATGATTGAAAACAAAAGCATTGGGAGTGCGTATCACTAAACAATCATCTCTCAATTCTTCGGCTGTAGCTGTTTGAATCCAAGTCTCAAAAGTAGGGCGACTCAATTGTAGTTGTAGACGCTCCAAAACTTGATTCCAAAGCTTTTGTCGAGAGATTTTCACGGGTTTACTAATTTGGTAGTGATTGAAGAATTTTATCAGTTGAGTAACATAAAGAGTAAGTTCGCCAGAACTATATTTATATTTTTCCAGCGATCGTGCTATGTAATGCCAATCGTGTACTTATACCTGTCTTTCTTGTTATGGCTAAACTCAAAATTACTCAATTAGGTCATCCTATACTGCGTTCCCAGGCTCAACCTGTAGAAAATTTTACAGACAAAAAATTACAACAGCTAATTGATTCTCTAATAGAGACTGCTACTGCTGCTAATGGAGTTGGTATTTCTGCTCCTCAAGTATCTCAATCTTACCGTTTATTTATTATTGCCTCTCGTCCTAACCCGCGTTATCCTCATGCGCCGACAATGAATCCTAAAGCAATAATTAACCCCAAAATTATTGCTCATAGTGACGAGACTGTCAAAGATTGGGAAGGTTGTTTGAGTGTACCCGGACTGCGAGGCAAAATATCTCGATATCAAACTATTGAGGTAGAGTATTATAACCCCGATGGTCAACGACAGCAAGAAATATTGACAGATTTTATAGCTCGTATTTTTCAACACGAATTAGATCATCTTAATGGTTTAGTATTTCTCGAGCGCCTTGAATCTAAAAAAGATTTATACACAGAAGAAGAATATCAAAGTTTAATTGAGTAATGTATTATATCGAGTTCGGGTAATTACTAATGACTAATGACTCGACCAAATTTAATTAATTCTGCTTAGGTGCTTATTTAATTGATAAGTAATGAAAAACAAAACCTTAAAACGTCTTTTAACAATACTGTTTGGCTTAGCATTTCTTGGTTCAACAGTAGTTTTCATGATTGGTAGTCTTGTTAGTGGCGAGCGCACTTCTTCTCCTTCCTCTACACCATCTGCAAATGTACCCTCTGCTGAAGAAAGATTACTTCTTCAAGCTCGTGGTTATCAGAAAGTCTTAGATAGAGAGCCAGAAAATCTTACGGCTCTAAGTGGATTAGTAAGAACCCGTTTGGAGATGCAAGACTTAGAAGGAGCAATTATTCCCTTAGAAAAACTCATAGAACTAAATCCTCAGCAAAAAGAACTTACCACCCTACTGGAAGCAATTAAACAAGAATTAGCTCAAAAAAAACAATCCGAGCAAACCGAAGAGAATAATAAAAATTAATAAAAATACTATCGATCGACATCTAAATGCAAAACATAACAACCTAATTGCAGTTTAGCCGACCATAGTTCGTATTCTATTTGTAAACTAGTTGGCAGGGGTTGACCTTCTAACTTGAGATAGCGCGTAAAGTTACGTAAGCGGAGAGAACCGCTTTTTTCTGGAGGGTCTTCATTTAACCAGTAGCGACTAGTGCCGTAAATTCCTTTCTCCCAAAAATGTCGATAACTTAGCTTGCCTTGACTTTGCATAGTCATGATTACCCGATAAGGAGAAATTTCTAACCACAGTAATTCTCCCTGAGAATTATTACTGGAAATACTCTTATCCTCTTCTTTTGTCGCTGAAGCGGAAGATATAGGTCTTTTTTGCTGCAATAAAAGATGAAATTTGTCCCTATCTTTTTGATAAAGCGAAGCTCTACTTTCGACTATATGCCAAAGAGGTAAATTAGTAGAAAGTAAGGAAAGGTATACCGTATTACTATTATGCGCCAGCATAGACAAGCTCAATTTTAATCTCCATCTATAAGATATCCCTAATTTTTGAGGAATTAATAGACTTCTTGTCTAGAGCGAGAATCTCGGTTGTATTAGCTATTAATTCTTAGCTCTTAGCTTTGATTAATCGGGGAGTAATTAACTTGTTTTGACCCTGAAAATTTACTTTTGTAAAAGATCTAATGAAGAAAATCAAAAAAAAGTTCTTGCCAAAATAAATTTTTGTCGCTATAATCAATAATCGTTGCCAGCAATCCTCGGTAGCTCAGCGGTAGAGCGGTCGGCTGTTAACCGATTGGTCGTAGGTTCGAATCCCACCCGAGGAGTTAAACAATTTGGTAGTTGATAACCCACTTACACTCACTTACCTATTATTCCCACAAGTCCCAACGAGCAAAAATAGGCTTCATTAACTCTTAATTAGCAAGTAAAGAAATAGTAAACACAAAAAAATAACCCCATCTCACCTATCATTAAATGGCAATTGTGTCAAATCAACTATTTACTCTGTTTCTCTAGTCATGATATGTAATACTATGTATAACTTATAGATATTTTGGGTTCATACCAAATCCGATTACCAAAGTATCATGAGTAATCACATCCACTACTTGCTCGAACCAGCACAGCCAGAGGATTTACCCCGCATCATGCACTGGCTCAACTGGTACACTGCCATGTGTTTCAACCGAATGCTGAATAGAACAGGGCATTTCTGGGAGAAACGATATCATAGCAGCGGATTTGAGAAGACTGATTACAAAAGGGCATTAAACACCCTACGGTACATTCAGGCTAATCCTAAAGCAGCCAAGATGCAGCAAGGCTTTTTCTATGACTTTTCCAACTATGGAATCCATGACAGACTGAGTGATGATGGTCGGAGTTTTAATTCAACTCAAAATCCAGTTTGACCATTTCTTTGGCGATCGTAAACTTATATTTCGTCATGGCATAGCAAGCATCAAGTATTCCCTATAAACTAACAGACCAAATTAATGCCCATCTAATTACCAATATCTATGGCATCGACTTATGGCT
>JAAUYH010183996.1_pt1 | contig 12117 bp, 12 predicted proteins | sample 7278061 | NCBI WGS metagenome assembly JAAUYH01 (sample SAMN14350203, study PRJNA611818) | marine sediment metagenome | isolation source: surface marine sediment (0.6m) | place: French Polynesia: Moorea | collected 2018-08
GCAGCAATTTGAAGTCCGCGGTCGAGAGCAAGGCACGCGCCCGGCCCGGTTCCCTCTTGGCTTCGGTATCGGTCATCGTTCCTCTCCTTTGCTTACCGCCTGATCAGGCAGCCTCGAATTGGTTCATGGTGTTGTCCTTGCCGCCCGCCTTGAGGGCGGCATCGCCGGAGAAGTACTCCTTGTGGTCGTCGCCCATGTCGGATCCGGCCCTGTTCTGGTGCTTGACGCAGGCGATGCCCTGGCGGATCTCCTTGCGCTGTACACCGGCCACGTAGCCCAGCATACCCTGCTCGCCGAAGTACTCCTTTGCCAGATTGTCGGTGGACAGGGCCGCAGTGTGATAAGTCGGCAGGGTGATCAGGTGATGGAAGATGCCGGCTTCGCGGGCCGCGTCGGCCTGGAAAGTACGAATCTTCTCGTCGGCTACCTGGGCCAGCTCGTCGTCGTCGTACTCGGCGCTCATGAGTCGGTCGCGCTCGTAGTGGGATACGTCTTTGCCCTCTTCCACCCAGGCATCGTAGACCTGCTGCCGGAAGTTCAGCGTCCAGTTGAACGACGGGCTGTTGTTATAAACCAGCTTGGCGTTCGGGATGACTTCGCGGATCCGGTCGACCATGCCGCCGATCTGGCCGATGTGAGGCTTCTCGGTCTCGATCCACAAGAGATCGGCACCGTGCTGCAGCGAGGTGATGCAGTCGAGCACGCAGCGGTCTTCGCCGGTGCCGGAACGGAACTGGAACAGGTTACTCGGCAGGCGCTTCGGTCGCAGCAGCTTGCCGTCCCGCTTGATGATGACGTCACCGTTGCCGAGCTCTTCTGCCGCAACTTCCTCGCAGTCGAGGAACGAGTTGTACAGGTCGCCGATGTCGCCGGGCTCTTTCGTGACCGCGATCTGCTTGGTCAGACCAGCGCCGAGTGAGTCGGTGCGTGCAACGATGACGCCATCGTCGACACCCAGCTCGAGGAACGCGTAGCGCACGGCGCGGATCTTGGCGAGGAAGTCCTCGTGAGGAACCGTGACCTTGCCGTCCTGGTGACCGCACTGCTTCTCATCCGATACCTGGTTTTCGATCTGGATGCAGCACGCACCGGCTTCGATCATTTTCTTCGCCAGCAGGTACGTGGCTTCCTCGTTGCCGAAGCCGGCGTCGATGTCGGCGATGATGGGCACCACGTGCGTCTGGAAATTGTCGATCTTGTTCTTGATCTCCTGCTCCTTGACCGAGTTGCCGGCTTCGCGCGCGGCATCGAGATCTCGGAACAATCCGCCGAGCTCGCGAGCATCGGCCTGGCGCAGGAACGTGTACAGCTCTTCGATGAGCATCGGCACGGACGTCTTTTCGTGCATGGACTGATCGGGTAGCGGACCGAACTCGGAGCGCAGCGCAGCAACCATCCAGCCCGACAGGTACAGGTAGCGCCGATCCGTGTTGCCGAAGTGCTTCTTGATCGAAATCATCTTCTGCTGGCCGATGAAGCCGTGCCAGCATCCCAGTGACTGTGTGTACATGGCCGGATCTTCGTCATAGCGCTTCATGTCTTCGCGCATGATCTTCGCCGTGTACTTGGCGATATCCAGGCCGGTCTTGAAACGGTTTTGCGCCTTCATGCGCGCGACGTTTTCGGCGCTGATGGCATCCCAGGCGCTGCCGTTGCTGTCGATGAGGCTGGCAGCCGCCGCGATGTCCTGCGAATAGGTAGACATGATCAATCCTCGTTTTCCGGAGTCAGACAGGCAGGGGGCTCCCCACCGGCATCCTGCCATTTTACTCGGAATTCCGTGTAAATTTCACAAATAAAAATTCACATTGTCAATTTCACACCAAGGCGGCCGCGGTCCCGGCAAGCATCAAGTTGCATATATGTAAGCCCTTATGTATAAGTGCTTATATGACCTCGGAATCAACAGACGGACTGGGAACGCAGCTGCGCCGGCTCGTGGAGCTACTCGACGGCGACCTGGAAGAGATCTACAAGCAGGACGGATTCGGCTATCGACCCAGATACACACCCGTGATGAAAGCGCTCTCGAGCGGCTCCCAGCGAACCATCAAAGACATCGCGGCGCTTTCAAGCATCTCTCACTCGGCTGCCAGCCAGACCGTTTCGAAAATGATGGCCGAGGGCCTGGTAGAGCAAACCGTCGGCGACGACGGTCGAGAGCGATTGATCGGCCTGACCGCATATGGAAGAGAGCTGCTGCCGCTCTTGAAGGCGCGTTGGAGTGCAACACAGAGAGCCGCCGCCCAGTTGGACGGTGAACTATCTACCCCGCTCAGCAGCGTGCTCGCAGAAGCAATCCAGGCTCTGTCTGCGCGGCCTTTTGCTGCCCGTATCGCGGACCAGGCAGAACGATGAAACGCGCTATCGCCGGCTGGTGTGTGCTGCTGGTCTGCTGCTACACGGACGCGGGTGCGCATGATCTTGGGTCGACTGACAAAGCCGAAGTCATCGAAGCAGTCATAGCACATCTTGAGACCGACTACGTCGACGCGGCCGCCGGGCGAGACGCCGCCCAGCATTTGCGGGACGCGCATGCGGCAGGGACCTTCGACAACGTTTCGTCCGGCCACACCTACGCGGAGACACTCAGCAAGCTACTTCAGCGTGCCACTGATGACGGGCATCTGAACGTAGAGTTCTCCGAGGATCATCTGAATCTATCGAACGAATCGGCAGAGGAATACTCCGCCCAGGAAATGGAGCGCCTGTACGGCGCGCATCTGAACTTTGGTGTCGAGAGAGTGGAGCGCCTCGATGGTAATGCCGGACTGATCGACCTCCGTGTGTTCGCACCCATTGAAATGGGCGCCGAGACGGTCATCGCCGCGATGAATGTCGTTGCACATACAGACGCGTTGATCATTGACCTCCGAAACAACGGTGGTGGCATTGGAGACATGGCCAATCTCGTGGCGAGCTACCTGTTCGATGGGGGACGACAACCGTTAACGGGCACCTACGACAGGCCCTCGGACACGCTCACTCAGCGATTTACCCAGGCGTATCTTCCTGGTACTCGTTTCGGGCAAGACAAACCGGTCTACGTATTGATCTCGAGAAAGACGTTTTCGGCTGCCGAAGCCCTTGCATACGATCTACAGGCACTGCAGCGAGCCGTCATAATTGGCGAGGTTTCCGGTGGGGGTGCACATCCCTTCGAGTACGTGCCGATCCATCCCCATTTCGTGCTCTGGTCGGTCACCGCAGAATCCGTAAATCCGATAACTGGCAGCAATTGGCAAGGTGTGGGCGTGCAACCGGATGTTGAGGTTCCCTCAGAGCGAGCGCTCCAGGAGGCCCTTGAGCGAGTTCAGAGGCCTGAAAGTCGCTGAAATTCGTCGAGGTGTCAGGACGCGCTAGATCCGCTCGACAGTGCATCCGCGAACGCCTGGTTTGCGAAGTCGAGAAATTCCCGGACCAGCGGCGACATCGCGCGAGTTTCCACCACGAGCAGCCGGACGGTACTCCACGGCAGTGGGAAACCCGGAAGGACCTCCACGAGCGTACCTTGCTCGATTGCTTCTCTGGCCATGAAGGGCGGAACCTCGGTAACCGCGATGCCTTGCGTCGCAAGATCCAGAAGATGCTCGTAGTCGTTGGTCACCAATAGCGGCTCCAGTGACACTTCCACGTCACCCAACGTCCAAGCTGGCCGTGTGCCAGTTCGCCAGCAAACGCAAGGAGCGGGGCCGAGGTCATTGGGTTCTTTGATCTGTACATCTTTCAGCAGGGTTGGCGCAGCTACCACGAGATGACGGTACTTCGTCAGCGTACGCCCGACATACGATGTTCTGCCTCCCTCGCCTATCCGCAGCGCGATGTCGATTCCTTCGGCGACCAGGTCGACACGTCGATTCGTAACGAACACATCGAACTGGACTTCGGGGAAGCGCGCACTGAACTCGGACAGCTTTGGCCATATCGGTTTCAGATGTGGCGGAATCGAGAGTCGGAGTACACCTGCAATGCCGAGATCGCTTTTGACGCTGCGTTCGGCTTGCTGAAGGACCGCGACAGCCGGTTCGGATTCGGCCAGCAGCCGGGTGCCCACCGGCGTCAGAACGAGCCCGCTCGGCCCTCGTTCGAGGAGTCGCATCCCCAATGCCTCCTCGAGCTTGCGTATCTTCCGGCTGAGCGTAGGCAGCGGGACGCCTGTCCTGCGGGCCGCCTCGGACAGGCTGCCGGCCTGGGCGGACTCGACGAACAATGCCAACGCGTTGAGATCCATAGTTTCTCAATTTTGAGAGGACGGTTTGAATTTATTGGCATTCTCGCTCGAATACAAGAGACCTATACTCGACGCGAACCTCGCTTGAATAAGGAGTCGAGTGCCATGCCACTAAACCGAGTTGGACGTTCGATATTGCCCGTTGCCGCAACGGCAGCACTCTTTTCGATCGCTTTCCCTGCATTGGCTCAGCCTGCTTCAAACAGTGCTGAGACCACGTCGGGGCCGTCATCGGACTGGCGGGACATCAAGGAAGGGGTCGATGGGTATCCGGCCGGCCCCATGCTGGAGATTGCCTTGAGGCGCACGCACGGGGACAAGCTGGAGATGTTCAAGTGGCGCTCCGAGTTCATCTCAATGCTGAGCGCGCAGCCGGGCGCACTCGTCGAACGTGAGTGGCAATCCGTCTCCGGCATTCCGGAAAATATCGGTGCCGGAACGTGGACCGGAATGACGTGGTGGGAGAATCAGCAGCGCTGGCAGGATATGGCCAACATGCTGTTTCCCAGCCCGGTGACGAGCAATTGGCTGCAGACGATCTACATGACGCTGATTTTCGTCAAGCCGATGGACGAGAACTTTGACCTTCGCACACTGGCTCAGTCAGGGGAAGAAGTGTTGGAAATGGGGCTTCTGGTATTCCCGGCCGAGGATTCAAACGAAGACAGTCCAGCGCCCGCGATCGACTACCTCAACGCTATTGGCGCCAGTGGGGCGGAAACCTACCGCTTCGACATCTATCCGAATCCCGGCGGCTTCAACGGACCGTATACAACTGCCTATAACCAGAACGGACCGCCGGCAACGGAGGGAGAAGAGTGGTTTGTCTTCATGGCGACTTATCGATCACTCGATGCCCGCGACGAAATTCATGATCAACGACGTGTGCGGCGATCGCTGGACGCATTACTGGATGCCGTGATCGGTGAACATTCCGACATCCAGGTCATGCGCCGGACCACGTCGAAAGTATGCTGCAAGCCATCCAGCATGTGCGCACTTGATCCGAACGACTGTTCGGTAGGCATGCTTGGTTCCGGCGACTCCTGGGCAGGTAACTGCAACGAGTGCCCCCGGCCCTGTGAAACAGGCTACAACGTCTGCTCGATGCTATCGCCCAAGACCTGCTCCGATGTAGGCGGCACACAGGTTGATAGTTGCCCCGCATTGTCCGAATCTCCGTAGCTTCCAGACCCCGGAGCGACCAATGAAGGCAGCTTGGTATGAACGGCAGGGAGCCCCATCGGAAGTCCTGCAAGTAGGCGAGTTACCGACACCGGACGCGGGCCCGGGAGAAGTACGGATTGCCGTGCGTGCCTCCGGATTGAATCCGGGCGACGTCAAGAAGCGAAGCGACCAATTCGGTACCGGCATGGCCTTTCCTCGCGTCATTCCCCATAGCGACGGTGCCGGCGTGATCGACCAGGTAGGCGACGGCGTCGCAGAGTCACGTATTGGCGAACGCGCATGGTGCTTTGGGGCACAGAGCTACCGTCCCTTCGGCACGGCAGCGGAGTATGTTGTGGTTCCAGCGACGCATGCTGTCCGACTACCTGGCTCTGTCTCGTTTGAGCAGGGGAGCTGCCTGGGGATTCCCGGCATCACCGCACACCGTGCCGTGCATGTCGGCGGTCATGTCGATGAGCGAATGGTCCTCATACAGGGCGGAGCTGGTGCCGTCGGCCGATGTGCTGTCGGTCTGGCGAGGCTTGCGGGCGCGACTGTGGTTGCTACTGTTCGAGCGCCCGACGATGCAGATGTCGCAACAGCCGCTGGCGCGCACCACGTTGTCATCACCGGGAACCTCGAGCCAGCGGAAATCGTTGAAAGCGTTCGCGCATTCGCGCCAGAGGGCGTCGATCACGTCGTCGAGGTGGCCTTCCATGCGAACATCGCAATTGACGAGCAATTGCTGAAACAGGGCGGCTCGATTTCCACCTATGCCACGGGTGCGCCGGCGCCAACCCTTCCATTCTGGCCATTGGTGTTCAAGAACATACGCCTCTACTTTCTCGGCAGCGACGACTTTCCAATCGACGCGAAAGTATCGGCAGCGCGATCCTTGAATGTCGCACTCGAAGGCGCGTGGCCCGGATACGACATCGATGCGACGGTCCCTCTGGACGATATTGCCGAAGCCCACGAGATGGTCGAGGAACGGAAGGTCGCGGGACGGGTGGTTGTGACTCTTCATCGCTAGAGGGTGCGACGATCCTATCTGCGATGGCATTGAACTCATCTCATTGACTGGCATCAAATCGAACTACGATTTTGGGAGGAGAAATCCCCGTGAAAGCTGTTGTTACATGCCTGTTGCTGCTGGTTGCGTTTTCCTCGGTCGGATTCGCCGACACTATTGCCATCATCGGCACTGGAAGCGTCGCAAAAGCCCTGGGCCCCGAGTTTGCGGCACAAGGCCATGACATCGTTTACGGATCGCGTACCCCGGACAGTCAAAAAGCCAGAGATATTGTCGCGATGACGCCGGGCAATGCAACAGCGGTGCTACCCAAAGATTCCGTTCGCGACGCGAGCATCGTAGTACTGGCCGTCCCTGGCGAACTGGTCGAGGAGATCACGACCGGTCTCGGCGATCTGTCAGGAAAGATCATCATTGATCCGACGAATCCGTTGACGGGTGATTGGGACACGGAGTTGAGCCTCAGTGTTTCAACGTCGAATGCACGCATCATTCAAGACGTGGCTCCGGACGCGTTTGTCGTCAAAGCGTTCAGTACTCTCAACTGGCGGCAGATGATCGAGCCCGGTGGTGAAATTTCCATTCTTCTGGCCGGCGACAATGACGCGGCCAAAGCAAAGGTGTCGCAATTGGTCAGCGCCATGGATCTCAATCCGATCGACCTCGGCGATGTCGACAACGCGCACTGGATCGAGGGTATGACGATTCTGTGGCTGAACAATCGAATTTCAGATCGGCCAGATTTCGAGTATCACTTGCGGGTGATCGAATAGAAAAAGTACCCTGCTGGGGTGCCTATTCTTGATTGGTGGTGATGGGCAACCGGCCCTACTAGGCCTGGCCTGGGTACGCCGCTGACCGCCGATTGATATTCAGGTCGCACGCCGATCATTGCGGCGTGCGAAAAACGGTGGGAGTTTCACCCATCCCGTAAAAGACAAAGGGCGGTACATGGGACCGCCCTTTTGGCGTTTGGTGGTGATGGGTGGAATTGAACCACCGACCTGCGGGTTATGAGTCCGCCGCTCTAACCATCTGAGCTACATCACCTTCGTAAGTCCGGACAAGGCGCGGAAGGGTGGCAGATTGTCCCGATGCGCATTGCAGCTGTCAAGCGCCGCGGCTGTTCAAAAAACGTCCAGGTCGTCCGCAAGTTCGACGGCACCGGAGTACTTCTCCCGGACCTCGTTCAGGACGGTCTCCTCCGACGCACCCCAGAACAGAATGTGATAGAGAACAAGCAGTTGCGGCTTCACACGTTCGGCCAGCTCGCCGAGTTCGTGCGCCGACGTGTGATTCGTCCTGTGGTACTTCTGCCAGAATGGATCCCGTCGCTGAAACCCTTCCACTGAATACACTTCGTGAACCAGGACATCAGCGCCTTTCGCATACCTTTCGAGGATCTCGTCCGGCGCCGCATCGCCCGAAATAACGATCACCCGATCAGGTGTAGTAAAGCGATAGCCGAACGCTTCCGGCCACGTGCCATGGCGTACCGGGAATGCCTCCACCTTGACGAGTTCGTCTTCGTAAACAACGCCCTCCTCTATTTCGTGCACGTTGACGCGCCAGCCGTCTTTGTTGGCAGGCTCCAGCCCGTACAAGCGGTAGCGTATGTCGGCGTCGTAAGCCTTCAGCAGGTAGCTGGCCATGTCCCGGGTGCCCGAAGGGCCGAACAATTCCAGCGGAACGTCGCGTTCGAGCGTCCAGGCCGTGAGTATCAGGTCGGGCAGGCCGACGGTGTGATCGGAGTGCAGATGGGTCAGGAAAACGCGCTTGAGGTTCCTGGGATCGAGCGCTTCGATGCTTCCCCCGCCGTATTGCGGCGACAGCGCCGCGGCTCGCCTTACGACGCCCGGTCCGGCATCGACAATGTAGCTCTGCTCATCCACTACGATCGCGACTGACGGCCCCGAACGCCCGGGATCCGCATTCGGCGTTCCGGTGCCGAGCATTACGACCCGGGTCCGTTCGGACGCGAGTGCCGCGGTGCTGCAGGCAAACGTAATGAGTAACGCGATAAATTTCTGCATGCAGCCGCAAACTACAGGAAAGTACTCCCGGCAGCCACGAAGGCGGCGAGACTGAGGTAGAGTCGGCAAATGGACTGGACTTTGCTCTACTTCCTGGAACTGCTCGGCACGGCGGCCTTCGCCGCATCCGGCGCGCTGGCCGCGTCGCGCAAGAACATGGACATCTTCGGGTTCATGGTGCTCGCACTGATGCCCGCCATCGGTGGCGGCACGCTGCGCGACATCATCCTCGACAGGGTGCCCGTTTTCTGGGTCAGCGATACCCGCTACGTGGTGGTCGCGATCGCCGTCGCCCTGGTCGTATTTTTCATGCCACACAAGCCAGGCTCACGGAGAAGACTGCTCGTCTGGATGGATGCCGTCGGGCTGGCACTGTTTGCGGCACTCGGCACCGAGATCAGTCTCATGCACGGCGCGCCCCAGCTCGTCGCTGTGATGCTGGGTGTGACGACCGCCGTCACGGGCGGAATGATTCGCGACGTCATCTGCAATGAGATTCCGCTCGTGCTGTCGCGGGAAATCTATGCGACGGCAGCTTTCGTCGCCGGTGTCGCGTATGTCGGCGTCGTCCAGCTCGGTTTTGCGGACAATATTGCGCTCGCCGTCGGGGTATTTGCCGGGTTTGTCGTGAGAGCGCTGGGGATTGTTCGCAACTGGTCGTTGCCGAGTTTCGGATCGAGGGATTAGTCGCGGCGAGACGCCGCTCCCACAATCGAAGCTCTAGACGTGGGAGGGCCGTCCCGGCCCGATTTGAGTCGCGGCGAGGTCGCTCTCGGCCATCCATGGCCTCCGCGACATTCGGACTGTCCTGTACGTCACGCCGCTCCCACAGGGCGCCGCTGTCAGGCTATACGTTGAACCGGAACAACATGACGTCGCCTTCCTGGACGACGTACTCCTTGCCTTCGAGTCGCAGTCGTCCGTGCTCCTTGGCACCGTGCTCGCCTTCGTACTTCACGAAATCGTCGTAGCTCGTTACCTCGGCGCGGATAAACCCCTTCTCGAAATCGGTGTGAATCTCGCCGGCTGCCTGCGGCGCCGTCGCGCCGATCTTTGTGGTCCACGCGCGGACTTCTTTCGGGCCTTGGGTGAAGAACGTCTGCAATCCCAGCAGGTGGTAGCCGTGCCGAATGACGCGATTGAGTCCCGGCTCCTTGGCGCCGAAATCGGCGAGGAACTCTGCCCTGTCTTCTTCGTCCAGCACCGCGATTTCCGCTTCCATCGCGGCGCAGATGGCGACGACCTCCGCACCGTCCTGCTCCGCATAGTCTTCGACCGCTTTGAGATGGGGGTTGTCGATGAAGCCGTCTTCGTCGACGTTCGCCACGTACATGACCGGCTTCGCCGTGATCATGTGCAAACCCTTGACGATGGGTGCCTCCGGCTCGTTGAATTCCAGCGTGCGCACCGGGTTGCCGTCTTCGAGGTGTGCTTTCACACGCGCCAGCGTGTCGCGAACGAACAGGTCTTCTTTCTTGCCCGTCTTGGCGTTGCGCTCGGCCTTCGCGTGCTGCTTCTCGACCGATTCGAGATCGGCGAGCGCGAGCTCGGTGTTGATGGTCTCGATGTCGTCGAGCGGATTGATCGCGCCCGCGACGTGCGTGACATCATCGTTCTCGAAACAGCGCACGACATGCGCAATGGCATTGGTCTCGCGAATATTGGCGAGGAACTTGTTGCCAAGGCCCTCACCCTTCGACGCGCCGGCGACCAGTCCCGCGATATCGACGAACTCCATCGTCGTCGGGATGATCTTCTGAGGATTGACGATGTCGGCGATGACCTGCAAGCGCGGATCGGGAACCGGAACGACGCCGACATTGGGGTCGATCGTGCAGAACGGGTAGTTTTCCGCGGCGATCTCGGCGGCCGTCAGCGCGTTGAACAGGGTGGACTTGCCGACGTTCGGCAGTCCGACGATGCCACAGGTGATTGCCATGGATACCTAGTCTTTGTCTTTAGTGTGCAGTTTCTTCATAGCTGCGTTGAGACCGTCCGCGACGAGGATCGGCATGATGTCGACGGCCTCGTCGACGTTGCGTTCAATCGCGGTCTGGGCGTCGCTCGAGGCACGCTTCAGCACGTAGCCCGTGACCTGGTCCTTGTGACCGGGATGACCGACGCCCAGGCGCAGCCGCATGAACTCCGCACCGCAATGCCGGATGAGGTCGCGCAGACCGTTGTGGCCGCCGTGACCCCCGCCCTGCTTGAGCCTGACGGTTCCGGGCGGCAGGTCGATTTCGTCATGGGCGACGAGCAACTCGGTCGGCCGTAGCCGGTAGTAGTCGAGCATGCTCCGCACCGGGCCGCCGCTCTCGTTCATGTAGCTCTGCGGCTTCACGAGCCAGACGTCCTCGCCGTGCAGGTTGATGCGGCAGTAGTCGGCGTCGAATTTCTTCTCGTAGCGGAAATTGCCGCCGTACTTGCGCGCCAGCGCGTCTACGAACCAGAACCCTGCATTGTGCAGCGTCCTCTCGTATTTCTCCCCGGGATTTCCGAGGCCGGCGATGATGCGCAGTGACGTCGACATGGCTTGCGGATGTTATACAAAAAGACCGCCACGGGGCGGTCTCTTCGTGTGAACAATGAGACCGCGACTACTCTTCGCTGGGCTCCTCGTCGCCCTCTTCGGCGGCAGCGGCTTCCTCGCCGACCGTAGGTACCTCGGCGCCTTCCACGACTTCGGCCTCTTCTTCCTCCTCGATGACCACTTCCTTGATGACGTGGATATTGACGACGGGCTGGTCTGCCGGCGGATCCTGTTGCAGCGCCGGTATCGTCACGCCTTCCGGCAACGGGATGTCGGATAGCATCAGCATCTGGTCGAGCTCGAGTTCGCCGATGTCCAGGTCAAGGTACTCGGGCAAGTGCTTCGGCAGGCAGACGACCTCGACCTCGTTCATGAGGTGCGAGACCTTGCCGCCACCGAGCTTCACGCCTACTGCCACATCCTCGTTGAGGAAGTGAATCGGCACATTCATCTTGATTTCCTGGTCCGCGACGATGCGCTGCAGGTCGATGTGCATGATCAGCGGGCGCGACGGATGGCGCTGCATGTCCTTGAGGATCGCCGGCTGGCTCTTTTCGCCGACTTTTACGTTCAGGACGCTCGAATAGAACGATTCGTTCTCGAGCTGCCTCAAGACCTTATTATGGTCAAACGTCAGGGCGCGCGGCGGACGGCCGGCACCGTAGATGATTGCGGGGACTTTACCCTGGCGACGCAGGCGGCGGCTCGAACCTTTCCCTGTGTCTTCACGGTAATCCGCAACCAGATCGAAATCGTCACTCATGACTCTCTCCGGTGTGTAAGATTTAAGTTATTGATTCGGCATGGGTTTTCCAGGCCGACTCCCTGCCGGATTTTCGACCAATCCGCACAAGGCGGCGCAGTGTAACGCATCGATTCCCGATTGGAAACCATGGGAGGGCCGTCCGTTGTGGGAGCGGCGTCTCGCCGCGACTCCGATCGGGCCGGGACGGCCCTCCCACTGAGTGAATACGTAGTTTCCGTATTTGCGAATCATTCTCATTTCGATTATCGTCTGCTCAAATCCGAATTGCTCTGGACTAAGGAAACCAATATGCAATCGAGGCTCCTGCTCGCCGCCCTGCTCTGGCCGGCGATTACGCTGGCACAGGCGACTGAGGAA
>JAAUYH010185083.1_pt1 | contig 12117 bp, 10 predicted proteins | sample 7278061 | NCBI WGS metagenome assembly JAAUYH01 (sample SAMN14350203, study PRJNA611818) | marine sediment metagenome | isolation source: surface marine sediment (0.6m) | place: French Polynesia: Moorea | collected 2018-08
AGTGGTCCCACTCCGACCCATCTCGAACTCGGTTGTGAAACGCTGCAGCGGCGAAGATAGTTGGGAGGTCGCTCCCTGTGAAAATAGCTCGGCGCCAGGTTTATATTCAAACAAAAGTCCCTCACTATTAGAGTAGTGAGGGACTTTTGTTATATCTACTCATCGAGTGTACTGACCTCCTGTGGAGCCAGTCGCTCAATACCCCCCAACCAACAGAGCCAGATAACCACCGCAACCCAATGAATTAACACGGGCGGCCAGAGGGATCCCGTAAACCCATAAACCAGCGTGCAGACGAGTCCTAGCAAAGCAGCTAGGGTAAGAAATATTGGATTTAAAAACGTCGGATAGCCTTGTCGATAGAATGTCAGTGCATTGAGGGGATGGTAGATGATGAACAGAAAGAGACTGAATCCACCCCAGAACCAACAAATCTCTGGTGTCGCCTCTTCGCTGGGGTGAGGCGAAATCAAAATCCGAAACGCGATCTCCTCGATCAAGGCTGGCGCGAAAAAGGCTAAGAGGGCAAGCTGAACCCGATTCTTTGCTGATGTGTTCCAACTCAAGAATTGAGAGGGGAAGCCGATGAGGATCGCCAACAAGCCATAGATAGCCAAACATCCCATCGTTAATTCCCAATCGCTCAGACTCGGAGCCGTAGTCAGGGCATTTATGAATCGGTTCCAGAGAAAAGTAAGCGGCGCTATTGACTTTGTTAAGGCATCCATCATTCTCCTGTATTCTGCCCCAAGGAAAACCTCCTGCTTCCCGTAAGGTATCTGTGGTGATTTTCGCTTGTGTTGAATCTGTATTAGTGATGTATTAGCTTATTGGTGCGACATAGTTAAAATGGCGCAGGTTGCAATTATTGATAAAGCGCTGGAAACCCTGGATTTGGCTGTTCAAAAGCCTTGACAATAACAATTCAATCCCTTGATATTTAATTGAAATAGTCAAGCAGCAACTTTTGATGACTGAAAAAAATGCCAATCAATTTAATCGAAAATTAATCGAATGGCTAAACAAAGCCCATCAAGACTTATCGGTAGTCATGTATGATATCGGAGCGAGATATGGTATTCATTATTTATATACAGACTTATTAAATCTCAAGAATTTCAAGGCGATTGGTTTTGAAATCGATGAGAATGAGACCGCCAATCTTCGGGAAACTCAAAAGACAGGCATGGCTGAGGTGTGGCCCTATGTTATCGCCCAGTCAAAAGCGAATAGGGAAATTTACATTACAAAGCACCCGAGTTGTTCTTCCCTATATCCTCCAAATGAAGCCTTATTAAGCCAATATTCTTCATATGATTTCTTCAAAATTGCTGAAATAAAAACTGTAGATACAATATCCCTAGACGAATTTATTGAAGAACATAGGGCCAGTCAACCAGATTTCCTCAAGATTGATGTTCAAGGAGCCGAATACGAAGTTCTTCAGGGAGGTTGTTCCTCTCTTCAAAAGGTTCTTGGCGTATTTCTTGAAACCCAATTAAGAGAAATTTATATGGGTGCTCCTCTATTTCCTGACATTCACGTGATGCTTAGCGGGATGGGATTTAGGCTGATATTTTGTGAATATAATGGTGATTTGGGGGGAGAAATAGTCGAATTTGATGCGGCGTATGTCAGAGACGTCAACTCTCTATCTACTCAAGAAGATGTGATAAAGTCAGTTCTATTTTGCTCTATTCATAAAAATATAGAATTTGCCGCAAATTTGATCAGACGGTCTTCGCTTTCGACGGATGAGAAGAAGGAGATGCTTTCAATTCTTGAACGTCCTCTTGATTCGCCGAAGATGTTGGTTGATCCCAAGAGTCCTTATATCCGCAACAATATTGAACTGAGACAAATCAATGAGGCGTGGTGGAAGCGATAGGATAGCCGCTAATTCCCTGAAGTCAGAATCCGGGAACCAGGGGAGATGAATTGATATTTTGCCAATGGCGTCGCTGAGTAAATGCCTGACTACAGTCGACTGTAAATTTACGCATGAAAAGTGATCTGGGTCACATTCTATTGATCGGATTGAACGCACATTGTCGGGTGTAGCGTTTGGATGTTTGGATAGTTCATGATATGCCAAATCCAAATTCGATCTTTGTTTCCTATCGGCGCATTGATAGTAACGATGTCACCGGGCGTATCTATGATTTCTTAGCTGCCCACTTTGGCGGTGACGTGGTGTTTAAGGATGTGGATTCGATTCCCTTGGGGGTAGACTTTCGGACCTACTTAAATGACACGGTAGGGAATTGCCAGGTCTTGGTTGCGGTGATAGGTCCAAACTGGTTAGAGGCTTTGAAAGAGCGGTTAGGCCAACCTGCTATAGATTGGGTGCGGGCGGAAATTGAAACGGCTTTGGGGCGAGGGATACCGGTAATCCCATTGTTGGTTGGGGGGGCTGGGTTGCCCGTTGCTGCTGATTTGCCGGAGGGATTACAGGATTTGGCTTACCGTAACGCGGCTCAGGCGAGACCAGATCCAGATTTTAAGTCTGATATGCATCGGTTGATTCAAGGTCTAGAGTCCATTGTTGGCGCATCTTCAATCGCTAGCTCCGCCAAAATACCCGTCACCCTTACGCCTCAGCAAATGCAAGGGCTTCAGAATGCATTGCTGAGTGCATTCCAAGATGAAGATGAATTTGCCATGATGGTTCAATTTTATTTACAAAGGCCCCTAAATCGTATTTCTCGGGCTAGAACCTATGACAAAGTTGTTTTTGATGTGATCCAGTGGGTTAATGGGCGGAATAAAGTCGCTGAGTTCGTAAATGGCGCCCGGGAGACAAATCCCGATAATTCCGAGCTGTTGCAGTTTATCCAGTCTTTGTCGTAGGAGAGTGAATGACGACGGGGAATCTTGCCAGTAATCGGGTTAGGGAATTAACAGGCGAGCAGCTCGCCTCGTTATGTAGGGCGTTAGAAGCCGCCATTGAAGAAGAAACGTTGCCACAAATGCTGACCTTTCGATTAGGGGAGCGGCTGCGCAACATTAAACAGGCTAATACCTACTCGGGCCAAATTTTCAACCTTATAGAGTGGGCCGAAACCAAGTATAAGATTCGACAATTGGTCATTGCGGCCTCTCTAGAAAACCCTAGTAACCGACTTTTGCAGGAATTTGTTCAGGCTCATCTGCAGGGTCTGCTGGAGTTAGACTCTCTCTCTTTATCAGATGAGGTATTACTTTCATCGCTGTTGCAAGCATTAACGCAAATTCTGGATTTTACTGGAATAATTTGGGCTGCCTCAACTCAAACTTTGCCCGATATCGAAACCAGCGCCCCCGAGCTTAGGACCCACCTGGTCAATAATGAGCTGCATCCGGCGGTCAAGTGGCTTATGCTCTTCGAGCTTTTTCTGAAAACCTGGCGGTTGAATGATCAAGGGCAGTTATATATTGTCCGATTTGTCGAGAATTTGGCCTATCTAGCGACTGGATCGAGGCAAGTCGCCCTGAACCAGTGGCTTAGCACTTTGCCGGAAGCTATCCGACCTGCGGGTTCAGCGCCCCAGGCGGACCTGTATCCAGATCGGCCTTCTGATGAGACATTAAAAACGATTCAAGCCTACTTTCTCATTACCGTTGAGCCGTTTGAAACCGTCGAAAACGAATATGGCGTGAATGGTTATGTCATTACGCGCTTAGGCAATGAAGACCGCTATTCCAAAATTGAGCGGATTCCCTTGCCCGCGTCGACCCCTGAAGAACCTAATCACTCATTGCAAGCGCACTCTTCCTATACGCTTGAGCACATAAAAAAAGCTGTTCCAGACTGGTTAGTGAAAGCAACAGAAGTTATTTTTAATCAAAGCATCGAAATCCAAAAGAACTATGATTTAGAGCTACCGCCAGCCCTTAATGTAACTGTTGAATTTTGGTTGCCCTTTGAGCATTTAAGCGCTGACATTGAAAGCTGGAAGATTTATGGTCAGCCGACTCGATTAAAGCGACGGACACGAATTCTGGGTAAAGAATATGCAGTTGTGGTGCGCTCTTATGATCGCTTTATCGATCTGGGGGCGCTCAGCAAATTAAACCAAGTCTGGCAGGCGATTTTAGTACTATCCCAAAACACTTCTGGCGCTCTAGCGTCGCAAAACTGTTTTGATTGCTGGACCCAGTGGAAAGAGCTACAGCTGCAAGTGCAACATGCCCCATTAGGGGTTGCTCTGATGTGTCCTATCTGCGCCCAACAATATCAACGGCAGCGAGAAGACCTATTTGCCTGGATGTTGGAGAGGGGGATTCCCTTGGTGCTTTGGTCTAGATGTGCGGATCTAGGTGATGATCAGAAGGCCGGTCTGAAGCAAACTATGCATGACTGGTTAACGACTGCTAATTTAACTGGGTTAGAGCAGCTCTTTGACACAATTAAGCAGGCTCGTGCAGAGTCCGATAATCATCAACTCGCGCTCTGGTGTGATGAGCCCAAACGCCTGATAGAACTCAAGCAATTTCGAGAACGGGGGAGGCTGCGCGCATGAGTGACCATTCGACAAACTGGGAGGTGTTTAAGGGGGATCATCAGCCTGAGCCTGAGCGGATTCATCGATTGCCGCCTCCCCCTCCGTGGCGACAGTTTCGGCCGCCCATAGACCCCACCCACCCACGAACCGCAGCCCAAGCAGCCTACCTCGACAAGATAACCGCCTACTGGGGTCAGTTACAGACCAAAACTGCAGCCGATGAGAACAGTCGCGATCGCCAACGCGGTGAAAGTTTTCGCATCCGTCAAGATCAGGCTCGGGTGATTCAGGCGGTCAATGCCGCATTAGCGCTCCGGCGCCCATTATTGGTGACCGGGCGACCGGGGTCCGGTAAAACTTCCCTGGCCTATGCCGTCGCCCATGAGCTGTAGCTAGGGCCAGTGTTGATGTGGCCGATTACAGCTCGAACGACCTTAGAGGTCGGGCTTTATCGGTATGATGCGATCGCTCGTTTGCAAGACGCCCAGTTGCGTAAACAAAGGCTGGAATCGAGTGATGGCTCGCAAGCTGAGAATACACTCTCAGAGAAGACCATTGGCGATTACATTCAGCTAAGCCCTTTGGGAACGGCGTTTTTGCCCACGCCTCATCCTCGTGTTTTGCTGATTGATGAAGTGGATAAGAGCGACATTAACCTGCCCAATGATTTGCTCAATTTGCTAGAGGAAGGTCAATTTGAGATTTCGGAGCTAGTTCGGTTAGCGGAGAGTCAGGAGGCTCAAAAACGCCCGCAATCTTCGTCAGAGCCGATCCAGGTCAGGACGGCGGATGATCTGAAAGTTGACATTGAAGGCGGCAAAATTCGCTGTGATGCGTTTCCGCTGATCATTATGACCAGCAACGGCGAACGAGACTTTCCCCCGGCTTTTCTTCGCCGCTGTCTGCGGATTGAGATGCCGAAACCGATCGAAACGGATCTGTATAATATCGTCGAAGCCCATCTGACTAAGGATGTGGCGGATCAGGTGAATGACTTGATTACGCGATTTTTCCAAAAGACCGATTCGGATGCAGCTTTGCTAGCTACCGATCAGTTGCTCAATGCCGTTTATCTGCGTAAACATGGTGCTCAGGTGGAAGAAGATGGAGACCTGGAGCGATTGCTGCTAGCCGCCCTCACCAATCCGGGGGGCGGTGGATGATCGACCAATTGATTGCCCAGCTGGAGCAAACATTTGATGATCTGACAGCCGAGGAAATCGCCGATATCCTTTGGCTGACTCTCCAGCAATGGCAATCCAATGCGTCGACGGCCCCTAATATTGAGCCTGCCGATGGGGAGTTAACGGTTTTGGAAGGGGAGCCACCTTCGCTCGACGCTCTCCCGCCGCCGCCACCGCCTCAAATGGCCCCGCCGTCGCAGCCTGGCGAGCAGGAATCCACCCCGGCGGGGATTACCACCCGCGCGCCCCAAACGCTCACTGGAGCCCAATCTGCTACTGACTCGGCAGCTCCTCTGGCTATTCCCGATTCGCCTGCGCTCCGCCATTCTCTCGATATTCTCAAGGCCATCCGACCGCTGATTCGTACGGAACCCTCCGCCAAAGCCACTTATCTGGATGTGCCAGCTACCGTCAAGTTGATTGCCGAAACCGACCTCTGGCTGTTAAAGCTGCTGCCCGTGCAGGAACCTTGGCTAGAGTTGGCCCTGGTGGTGGATGCGACTCCCTCGATGGTGATCTGGCAACGCACCCTTTTGAATCTGCGTCGGGTGCTGGCCCAGTCGGGGGTGTTTCGGGATGTGCGGCTGTGGAGTCTAGAAACAGTCGGGGCGATCGCATCTCCAACCCCTCCTGTGGCTGAACACGCCAAACCCCTCTGCATTCGGTCGGGGTTTGGCGCGGCGACGGCGACGCAGCCCCCCTGCCGTCCTCAAGAATTGCTCGACCCCAATGGCCGTCGGTTAATTTTGGTGGTGAGCGACTGCATTGACTCACGTTGGGACGCTCAGCCGATCCGGGATTTATTAGAAGTTTGGGGGCGCCATGGCCCGCTGGGATTGGTGCAGGTGTTGCCGGAATGGCTCTGGAGCCGGACGGCTCTGAGTCAAGTCATGAAGGGGCAAATGGTGGGGCTGAGACCCGGTCAACCCAGTCAGGCGCTAGGCTTTTTCCGCCGCGATCGCTGGCGGCGGCAAGCGCTGGTGGGGGTGAAAGTCCCGGTGATGACCCTGGAGCCCGCGGTGGTTTCTCGCTGGAGTCAAATGGTGGCGGGGCGATCTGCGGTGAGGGCTCCAGGGCTGGTGTTTTCGCCTGTAACGGTGCAGTCCCTCTCGCTGACCCCAGAGCCAGACGATCCCTCACCTGCAGAAGTCGCGTCGGAGCGGATACCCCAGGAGCGGTTGGCCCAATTTCGCGATTTTTCCTCCCTGACGGCGCGTCAGTTGGCGGGCTGCCTGGCGGCCTGTCCGGAGGTGAATCTACCGGTTATTCGCATGGTTCAGGCCGCTCTAGCGCCTAATTCTCAACAGGTGCATGTGGCGGAAGTGTTGCTGGGCGGCCTGTTTAAATCCCAGACGGACATTACCGCCCACACCCCCGCCGACCAGGTGCAATATGTCTTCCATGACGGGGTGCGGCCCCTTGTGCAGGACACCGTCTCCCCAGATGATGCGTTTGCGGCTCTCTCTGCCTGGTTGAATCATCGGTTTGGTTATTCTCTGGAAGACTTTCGCGCCTATGTGACCGCTGACCGGCTTGAACAGGTGAAACCCTTTGCTGGTGTTCTCCTGGACGTGCTGAAGCGGCGCGGGCATGAATATGCGGGGATTGTTGAGGGCATTAAACAGGTTTTTCGACCCCAATGTCGGTCGTTTTCTGACCTGACTCACCAGGAAACTACCGCCCAAGATTACGACATCCTGACCCGCATCGGTGGTTCTGGGGTGGTGGTGCTGGCGATTCATGGGGGCAATCTTCAGCCAGGGACGACTCAAATAGCGTCAGCGGTTGCGGGTGATGTCCATTCGTTTTATTCCTTTGTAAGCCGCCGACCTGAAATTGATCAAACTCTCTATATTCCTAGTACACAATTTGACGACCCGGCCGCTCTCGAAATTGTTGGCAATGCTGAAGTTGCGCTCTCGATTCATGGCTGCCAGGGCAGAGATGAATTTATCAAGGTGGGCGGCTTAGACCTCGTGTGTCGCGCACAAATCAGAGACGCGCTTCAGGGGGCCGGGTTTATTATTGCTGATGATGACTCTGGCGGCACTAATCCCGCTAACATTTGCAATCGGGGCCGAACGGATCAGGGTGTGCAGCTCGAAATCAGTCGGGGGCTGCGCGATCGCTTGATAGACTCTGCAGGTCATGTGCGAGACGAGATTCTCTTTAATCAATTGGTGGAGGTCTTGCAATACAGCCTGAGGGTAGCAATCCTTACCGAAGACCCGACGATGCAGCCTTCCCCAGATTTAGAATCTGCAGGCGGAACGTTCCCGAATCTTGAACCCTTTGACTTTATTGACGCCCAATTGGTTGACGAGACGGCCCCTGAACCCGAAACAGTCTTTCCGCCGCCTCTGCAGACTGAAGAATTTACTGTCATTACTTTCCAGACCCAGCCAGCGGGCGATTCTGAGGAACTGGAACGGTTTGAGTTTACGGTGGCGACGTTTATTCGGAATGGCTCAAAATGGAATATTCAGCGTCAGCGACACTCTGCCTATCGGTTTGTGGAAGTGTTGCCGGTTGCTTCGGATCCGTCTTTTTTTGCTGGCGTTGCTAAACGGTTAGGATTTCAAGGGGATTCCGATTCTTTGGGCTTGGAAATGGTTGCGATTCCGGGCGGAACTTTTACGATGGGATCTCCCAAGTCCGAACCAGAACGTTTTAGCTACGAGTCACCTCAACATGAAGTTACCCTAGAATCCTTTTTTATGGGGCGCTACTTGGTTACTCAGACCCAGTGGCGGGCCGTCGCTGCGCTGCCCCAAGTGGAGCGAGAGCTAGAGCCAGATCCTTCAAATTTCAAAGGCAGTGACCGTCCAGTTGAGCGGTTGTCTTGGTACGATGCGGTTGAGTTCTGTGCTCGCTTCTCCGCTTATACGGGGCGTGAATATCGTCTCCCGACCGAAGCTGAATGGGAATATGCCTGTCGAGCGGGGACGGATACTCCCTTTCACTTTGGAGAAATGATTGCGACAAAAGTCGCCAATTACAATGGCTCTGCTTATGCAGGAGGGGTAAGAGGTGAGAGGCGAGGCGATACCACCCCGGTCACCTATTTTGGGATTGCCAATTGGTTTGGCCTGAGCGATATGCACGGCAATGTCCGTGAATGGTGTCAAGATCATTGGCATAAAAACTATGAGGGAGCGCCTATGGATGGCAGCGCTTGGTTATCCTCTGATGTGGGTAAAGACCGTGTTCGCCGAGGTGGTTCCTGGCTCTCCGATCCTAGGTATTGCCGCTCCGCGTTCCGCGGCTTTCTTCAGTCCGACGTCCGCCTCAACTATATCGGTTTCCGGGTGTGCTGTTCGCCCCCCAGGACTCTTACATAGCCCTTTTCCCTCTTTCCCTTTTGCTCTCTTCAGATAAAAATATGCCAACCCCGCCCCCTCAGCTCAACATCCACAGACGCCAAAGCCAGAACCAGTACTATGAAGAAACTCTCGCTGAGGGCGTGGCGCTCCGCATGATGCAGATTCCGGCGGGCAAGTTCCTTATGGGCTCCCCTGAAGATGAGCTAGAGAGGAGTGACGCTGAAGGCCCTCAACATGTGGTGACTGTGCCCCAGTTCTTTATGGCCAAGTATTCCGTCACCCAGGCCCAATGGCGAGCGGTCGCCGCCCTGCCTCGGGTTGAGCAAAAGTTCGACCCAGATCCCGCCCGCTTCAAGGGCGAAGATCGCCCGGTTGAGCGGTTGTCCTGGAATGATGCGGTGGAGTTTTGCGACAGACTCACCCTCCACACCAATCGTCAATACCGTCTCCCCACCGAAGCTGAATGGGAATACGCCTGTCGAGCCGGGACCATTACCCCCTTCCACTTCGGCGAAACCCTATCTACAGCCTATGCTAACTACGATGGATCCAATGAGGAATATGGTACATATGGCCCAGGTGTCCGAGGCGAATGGCGCGAACAGACAACCCCAATAGACCACTTTGAAGGTGTAAATGAATACGGACTCAGCGACATGCATGGCAATGTCTTTGAGTGGTGCCAAGACAACTGGCGCGATAACTACTACGATGCACCTATTGATGGAAGTGCTTGGTTATCTTCTAACGAGAGTAAATTTTACATCCTCCGTGGCGGTTCTTGGCTCTCCTTTCCAGGGTATTGCCGTTCCGCATCTCGCGGCTATCATGAGCCCGGTGACCGTGACTATGATATCGGTTTTCGGGTTTGCTGTTCGGCCCTCAGGACTAAGCAAGCAACATATATTAATCCAACGGAGAAGTTGGGTGGGATTTCCGATGCAGTTATTGAGCTGATTATTGCTCAAGAAGAAGCTCAGGAAAAGAACATATTGAAAGTTCAACTCCAACAGACACTAATATCAGCTTTGAGTCAACTTGATCGGCAAACCCAGCAGCTGTTAGAACTTTACTATGCACGAGGGGTATCTCAACGGGATATTGCTGAGCAGATGGAATTGAAGCAATATACGGTCTCCCGAAGATTGTCAAAAAGTCGCGAAAAATTAATTGCTGCTATTTTGAAATGGAGTCAAACACAACTGCAAATTTCTTTGCATTCAGAACAAGCTGGAAGTGTAAGCAAACTTTTGGAGGAATGGTTAAGTATTTATTACTCCACTAGTCGGTAGGGTGCTTTCAGCGCGAGCATAACGCACCGTTCCCAGCAGTGCAAGCCCCAACTTAACGAACCCACCCACCCCAAATCACGGTAATCAAACCCACCCCAAATCCGGTAAAGCTCATTTCTATTCATCCCAAATTCCCTGTGACTTTTCTGGAACACCTTCCCATCCCCAATTCAGTGGATAAATTCCCTCATCCATAAACCGATGAATACTTGAAAACGGCCAATCGTGCGATGTACCACACAACCCATGTCGCACCGGATTGTAATGAATATAATCACAATGGAGCGCAAAATCCCGCTGATCCCGGATTAAATGCTCCCAGCAGCGGCGTTGCCAAAGATTCCCTGCTCCTCGCTTCTGACACGATCGCGACACAGCCCGATTAATCCCTAACGTCTGACCGTAACGCTTGGTCACATAGGTTTTGATTAATCGCAATCTCACCGAAAAATTCTGATCACGGGGCGGTAATGTCCAAACACCATGAAAATGCTCGGGCAGCAGGACAAAGGCTTCAATGGAAAAGGGATATTTTATTCTGATGTGTGCGATCGCTTCTCTGAGGGCTTTTCTGCCAATGACGCTACAGAGCCAGGGTTCTCTTTTGTAGGTGACTTGGGTAACGAAATAGGAGCCGCCAGGGATGCGGGGTCTTCTGTAGTTTGGCATGTTGGCCCGGAATGCATATTTGGTTTGAATATGCCCTGGGATGGGTGGGAGTAGACGGTGCTAGTCTGCTAACGTGCTTTTTAATCTGTCCGCCAATTCTGCTGGGATCAGTGCGTTATTGAGGATTGCTGGAATGGTGCGTTACGCTGGCGCTAACAGCACCCTACTGGACTGACTATGTCCTTCTCCATTCGCCGCACTCCTCGTACTAGCCGGGGTTACGTTGAACCTCTCTTAAACGCTCCTAACGGCCTTCCCCTGCATATCGTTTTGATTCCTGCTGGCTCCTTCATCATGGGTTCTCCCGACGATGAGCCTGAACGTGTTGAATGGGAAGGACCTCAGCACGAGGTTTTGCTTTCCAAATTCTTTATGGGGCGTTATCCCGTTACCCAAGCTCAATGGCACGCTGTCGCAAAGCTGCCCCAGGCGGAACGAGAGTTAGATCCTGATCCTTCCAGATTCAAAGGGGAGAACCATCCTGTTGAGCAAGTATCGTGGTTCGAGGCGGTGGAGTTTTGCGATCGCTTAACCCAACACACCGGCAGACCCTACCGCCTCCCGACTGAAGCGGAATGGGAATACGCCTGCCGAGCGGGTACAACAACCCCCTTCTACTTTGGTAAAACCCTGACGCCTGAGGTTGCCAATTATAACGGTGACGAAACGTATGCTGATGGTCCAAAGGGAGAATACCGGGCGCTAACGACTCCCGTCGATCGCTTTGGCATCGCCAATGCTTTTGGCCTCAGTGATATGCATGGGAATGTCTTTGAATGGTGTCAAGACCACTGGCGGGATAACTATCAGGATACGCCTACGGATGGCAGCGCCTGGTTGTCCACCGATGAGAAAAGTTCTTGTGTGTATCGTGGCGGTTCCTGGGGCTCCGTTCTGTGGAATTGCCGCTCCGCGTACCGCAGCTATTATAGACCCGGTAACCGTAGCTTTGGTATTGGTTTTCGAGTGTGCTGTTCGGCCCCCAGTATTCTTCCGACTGCGCTCTGAAATATCAGAACTTCTACTGAGCCCATTCTTTCCGAGCGGGGGATACCTTAGGTGGCTGTGAAGATTGTTTTTCGGTCGTGCTACAACCACCTCAGTGAAGGCTTGGAGGCCTGATTATGCATCCTCATCCTCACAATTCCCCTCCGCACCATCCCCA
>JAAUYH010051830.1_pt1 | contig 12116 bp, 10 predicted proteins | sample 7278061 | NCBI WGS metagenome assembly JAAUYH01 (sample SAMN14350203, study PRJNA611818) | marine sediment metagenome | isolation source: surface marine sediment (0.6m) | place: French Polynesia: Moorea | collected 2018-08
ATTTCAGTACCAGGATGATTTCCACATGGAAGTTTTTTCCGTCGTTCAACATAATTCGGATTTTGATGCATAGTGGATCATTTTTTTGATGTTGAATGAGTTCCTCAACGGTATCATACGATGGCAGCTCATCTAGTTCTGCATCGTGGCTGCTCGTTAGTAAGCATTCAGTATTTTAGGTCGTACTTCTTCGATTATGGCTTTGAATCGGATAGCTAGGCATCTACTCATCCAATTCCATCTTGGTCTCTATATCTGTGGGCATCCTTGCCATTGCATCTGCTAGACAGTTCGCATTGGATTTTCTGTAGTTGATTTCAAAGTCGAATTCGCACAGTCGCAATCTCCAAAGCATCAACCTTCTTGACAGTTCGGGTATTTTGAAAAACTAACGTAGAGCGTTGTGGTCTTTGTAAACCGTAAACCTTTCTCCTTGTAGGTGAGGTCTGCATGCTTGAATCCCAAATAGGATTGCTAGACATTCCTTTTCCGTAGCACTATAGTTTTGTTCAGTTGAGCTCAATGTCCTAGCCCGAATTCCAAGTGGCTTTCGTTCTCCGTGTTCTTGAGTTTGCAAATGAGCAGCTCCAACTTTGTGCGGATGCATCTGTATCCGAAGAGTAATGAAGTACATTTTTCGGAAGAGCCAGCAAATGTGGATTGAAAGTAATCGCTATAAGTTTTAGGAAGGACACGTCTTGCTCTTCCGTCTGCTTAGGTAGTTCCACTGGTGGTTTGCCCATTAATAGACCGTACAACGGGAAGGAAAAGTCAGGGTAGTTTCGTATGAATCTTCGATGGACATTACATAGACAAGAAAAGAGCACAGCTCTGTTGGTGCTCTAAGATGTCGTAAGTTCCTCAAGGATTTCGTGATTGTACATTGCAAACGCTCCTCTCCTGGTTTGACAACGTGCCCGAGGTAGACAACCTTTTCGGTAGAGAACGAGCACTTAGACAGCTTCAGGGTAACTCCTGCTTGCTATAATGCCGTTAGTACATCATCCTAATGTTGCAGGTGTTCCTCAAAGTTCTTGGAGTAAACTGCCACACCATCCAAATAAACCATCCACGTCTGCCACTTATAACGTGCGAAGATAATATCCAACACTCTCTGGAATGTAGCTGGTGCGTTTATCAGTCTAAATGGCATATTCGCAAATTCGTATAGCCCAGAAACACAAGAATAAGCAATTTTGTGGATGTACTCTGTCTTCACTGGTATTTTCCAGTAAACACAGTTTGCATCGAGTGCAGAGAACACGGTAGCTTCTGCAAGGCTGTCAATGCAATCGTCCATCCTAGGAATGAGATAACTGTTCTTCATGTTTACGAAATTTAACCTTCAATATTCCAGGAAAAATCGCAGCCTACCGTCTGGTTTCGGGCATAGGACTACTGGACTGGTCCATTCGCTAGTACAGAGTCGAATTATTTCTTTACGGGGCATCCTCTCCCCTTGTTCTCTTTTGAACTTCTTTCACTTGGGTCCAGTTCTGTATGGTTGTTGACGCGCTGCGTTCGATTCCGGTAACAACTCAACAGTGTGCTCTGTTATCTCAATACTTTCTATTCGGCCACTCCACATTTTTGAGTGTTCAGGAATATATTCGAAATTATGGTCGTCCACACTAGATACCACTTGATCTTTCGGCTTTCCTTCTCTGTCCGGTATCAACACCCTGAATTTTCGTAAATATGCCGGTAGTAGCTGTTCAACATCGTTGTCACCCTCCACCGTATCTTTTTCGACGTTCACAGCAAGAACATCGTATACTGACAGTCTTGTAAATATAACCGAAGATGGGAGAGATAAAAGTAAACATGTCTGTTAGTGAAATTCTCCATCAGATATTTGAAAGGTTTTCCTCATTCAATGCTCACAACTCCATTTCCAACAGTCATCCTTCTGGATTGTGAAATACGGTGAACGGATTGCAGTATATGAGTTCCCACCCGTGGAGCTATTAAAAAATCCAACTTTGAAAATTTGGCGGTAAAGAAAGAGAGTTAGCTAGCCGAAATCTTTGACCTTTAACGGGGATCATACTTATTTTTTCCGCCTCAATCTTTGGCTTAGGTGGATTGTCGATAGGTTTCCGAACAATCGGCACTATGATTCCGTCATCCAGCAGGATTCTGCATTTTTTGGGGTATACCGCTTCTAAAAACTCTCTATGAAGGTATACAAAATTATGAAAGGGGCTGTCAAGCGTTGATAAAAGCTAAATTCGATCTTCACAATTCGACGTCCAAACTGCACGACCAAGTCTATTATTCGTTGGCTTCACATACTTCCGGTGTTGGTGTCGGTTTGAATTTTAGGTTCCAACTATCGGCAAAGCCTGATTTCCTCACAAAGTTCATTCCTTCACCTGTTTCAAGTACCGCGGGAGGTTTCCTGAACATTCGTAGGTGAATTCCAATGTCGGCATACACTTTGCAGTTCTTCTTCGACGGTACCTGGACTTGTTCTAATGTTTTTCTTGGCTGCGCTGGCACAGCAAAAATTGAATTATCTTCGACTGTACTTGTTTGAGTAGTGTTTGTTTGAGCGCTGCCTTCGGGAATTGCTGTCCCCGATTCACTTTTCCTTAGGTTTGTTTTTCAATTGTGCGGAGTGTTTTCAGGTAATTGGTGTGTTTCTTTGGCTTTCGCTGCTCGCAACGCGTTTTCCTGAACTTCCACTAGAAACATGTCCAGGTACTACTTGGCTCGTCGGGAGGATCTATATAGAACTCTGTACGGCTGCTGAATGGTTGGATTTCCCTAATTAACCATTATGTGAGCACTCTATTTAATTCGGTCATCCTTGAATAGACATTCTGGCGCTAAATGATTGCCCACCAGGTAGCATGCCTAGCAAATAGCACATTCCAGAGAGGTGCAGGTTCGAATTCGAAGTTAGGCTTTGCGTTCTCCAAGTATAAGGTTTATCCATCCTGGACGGACTATATAACTTTAGGAGTAAATTATTTCTTTTCAACTGAGGCAGGAGCCACATGGCGTGTGCAGGGCACATTTCTTGGTATCATTTCGACGATGGAAATCTAATGGGAATTCGAGGTTGATCCAGTTGGTAGAAGAGCTGCTATGCTCTATTCCAGTTCGGCAATCAGGAGTTGGTCATAGTTATGACCTGCTTCGCCGGCTCCCTCAAGCAATTGAATGAAACGGAAATCTTCTTTGGGATGTCCTGTCTAGCCACTGTCTTTGCAGCTCGACTGGTGTGTCCGTATAACTTAGCATTTTCCAACAAATCAATAAGATACATGGGTCTGTCCTGCTGCCGTTCACGGTGAAGCAAGTATCAGATACCCTCATTGAACCCGTTGGTAAAAGCCGCCAATATATCCGTTTGCGACGATGGAAATCGAACACGGGCATAAGCTGCCAAAAGGCGCTGATAATGGATTTCCTCTTCTTCATTCGGCTTTTGTTTGATCGAGCGTAACTCTGAAAGAGCTCGTTCGATATTAGTGTCCGTCGCATTCCGTATGCGGCCTCCTACTGTTCGTTTCCTCGCTGGGTTTGGATCATACCTTTCAGACTTTCTCGCAGGCTCTCTAGCCGTAGTTTTTGTACTTCTATTCGTTCTCCCGGAAGTACCAATCTGACTTTTGGGATTTTTCAACTTAACTTCAGCTTCTGCATCTTTGAACCCATTTAGTAGAGGCATTTTTCTGTCGAAGTCCTCTAATTGAGAAACAATTGTCCAATTGTGCGGGTGGCTCTCCTTGTTAGATCGGATTCTCCTCGAATGACGGTAACATTGGAACATTTGCAGAATTCATTTCCTGCTTCTTAGTAAGCTTTTTGCACGAACGAAACACAAAAAAATCTCAAAAGAATCTCGCACCGAGTTATAGGTGGTGAGATCAGATTATGTAAAGCAATTCTCGACGGAAAGGAACACAAAATAGCAAGAAAACAGTAATAGAAGCCCCTGTAAGCGTGGTAGTCAGCGATTGACATCCACCGGTGTTTCGGCTTTTGGCCGAGCGATTCTTGGTAAGTCACTTGGAAACCGTGTCTGGGTCACTGCAATGATCAGGCTCGTGGAATATAGTCCACTAACTCCAGTTCAACTTAAAATTAGAACACTACAGCTCCAATTCGGATAAAATTGCTTTCTCTCAGAAATATGTAAGCAGGCTTTCTGGGATTGCCCCTTCAAATCAAATTTGATTAAGTAAATTCCAGTTTCGGATGACCAATCAGTTTCTTTCGCACACACTTGATCCGTCCATGCGAAGCGGAGAGAACACATCCAATCTCAGGAAATACCAAATATCGTTGCCCTACAGAGCTTCCCAGACCCGATGTCAATTGTGAGGCTGACGATGAATCTTCCAGTCGCGGGCACTCGCGAAATTTCAACAAACATATATTACGGTATGGTCAAGAGCGCTGAGAATTGGACTGTCCTCAATACCTTTCCTAGCAAGAAAGTCTATCCATGCTGATTATAATGCTATTTCATATCTTCGACTTCACTAATGTGATAGAAACGATGGAGGTATTGAAGACCCGTATCAGTTTACACCTGGCATTGTTAAAATACGCCTTCAAACGGCAACACACAATTATTTTACATTGCTATTACGAACAGCACACTACGGAACACTTGACACACCACATATCGAAGTTTCGTAATTTTGCGGATTACAACCTATTTCGGTTCAGTATTTTTGACGAGAGAACGATGTTGGATAGAGAGACTTTTACTCATAGTTTACGTGTAGAATCTTAAGTGATTCTATTCATTATGTATTTAACGGAAAATCTGCGTTATCTGCTCACACTTCTGCTTGATACATTGGAAATGCGCGCTATTTTCATGACTGGTCGGCATAATGGTGCCCCAAAATCAAAGGTATTCCAGAACTCGCCTGCGATTCTGTCTCATCTATTGAATTTATTCATATCTGAAGGGTATTGCGAGATACTGTCGGATGGCACGAAGAATGACTTTGTACAGGTTGGATTTCGTGAAACAAAAGTCGACTTAATAGTTCAGAAGCTTGTCACCGTGTCCACCTCTCTCTCTCCACTCGATACCGCACATGGCCTATCTAAGAGACTATTTGCGCTCTTGCGATATTCTATAGACGATTTCCTGTGCTTATGAGAATTAGTCTCTGGTAATACAAATCGTGACCTGTCGTAAAAAATCCTTCCCCTCGAATAAAATCGTTCCTCTTATTTAAATCGATCTCCAGAACTCTAGTCCGAAACGCGCTCATAGATGTAAACTAGAGATCTGAAAGATCCAACATTAGTCTTTGTGTTTCATTCGAGTGATATCGGTTAAAAGAGCCAATCCCAACAATCCCGAATCAGATTTTTCTGACTGCTTTTGTTATTCTCCAACAATGCTACCGGTGCCCCGTCCAATGATATGAACCACTAAGAAATCACTTGTGAATTCTTGCTTGGTAGGAACGCTGCACTTTCCTATGATGACCAAATATTTGTCGTTGTGTACGGCATAGCAAGCAAAAACGGTAACGATAGACTGAATGTATATTAGAAATGCAATTCCAAAATGATTCTATTTTGTCCATTTCATTGAAATGTCAGTTCAATATATCCCTGTACATTTCTTGTATTCCAATCATTTCAAATGCGTTCAGAAATAAGTTATTGAATTTGATGCGACCAAATTTACTAAGCGCAAGCTCAAAACGACTTCTGCGCCAATTTATTCTTTAGATTTGTAGATCCACGTGCCCATTAAACGGTAATAGTTTCGGCGAACCATTTCCGCTTCGCAGCTCAGAGCACTTCTAGTATCTTTTTCGAAAAAGCGCGTAACTATCAACATCAGAGGTAGAAACAAATATATTCGCTTTCAAATTCGTCGAATTACTCGTATTCGTAATTAATTTTACTTTTTCTAACCACGCTTATTCGTACTTTATTTATTTTGAATTAGAAAAGCATAAGAATTGTTATTTTCAACTTACGAATTCAATTCAAAAACTCGCTGGGAATTTTGCAGGCTCAACATTATGAAATTGATTTTATGTGAAGCAACTTGGTTTGAATGGTATACTGCACATCGAATGACTTGAAAAGCGAGTGTGGCTCATTCCTTCTTGCACTGGAAATGATGAGTTGCCAAATACCAGAAATCTGATTTACATGGATACACGAGAAGGAGTAAGTCAAATTTTGTTTTTTTGTACATCCGATTGTTTGTTCTTATTTATTTGAAAAATTTTGAGAACAGTTATCTCTGCTAGTTTTTACCGTAAAAAAGGTGTAAACATTTAGTTTATTCTCTAACACTAATTCAACACACATCTTATTTTAAGAGAGACCATACTCTGATTAGAGTTAATTGAGAGTGCATTGGTCTATTTCCTTCACATTTAAGTATTTCTTTAATAATGCGACATTTTACGAGCTGCATTCCAACGTAAATATGCTATTAAATTTCAATGCCTGAATACTATTTCAGTACTAAATGTGCGCAATAGTATATGTGCATTCAGAATTCATTGCGATGCGAAATTCATTTTGTTTCAATTCTGTGTGAACACCTGTACGACTGTTTTTGACGGAATACTGATATATGTGCAAGCGCAAGGAATGTTAGAAGAAAGGTTTAACAAGTTATGATGTATTATATTTCTCGCGCTTCTAGCCTCAGTTTTGATTAGCTTTCATCAATATCCTAGAGTGAACGAACTTGTTTCGAACACCCGAATTCATTCTCGATTGCCAAGCTCCATTGCGTGTGCATATACAGCACTGGCACCATCTTTATGAAGCATATGTACATGTGTGGAAATAAAATTGTTAACGCCAAATTCGACGAGAAATGCTGTAGAATCAGATATTAGAAATCCTATGATTCTACTAAAATTTCGTCAAAATTTCGCTTGCGTTTCTATTCTAACTTGAAAACTTGTAATTGGTATATCATTAGGTAATGCTAAAAACTACCAATAGTCTCCAAATGCAGCAGTACAAATGCTCTAGTCACATTAGAAATTCGTGATTCAATGCTATCCTTTTTACTCCACAACTGCAGAGGAGAAAAGACAAATATTGTGTTGGCAATGTTTTTACAATTAAATCGAGTATGCTACTTTTCGTTGGTAATACATATCGCAATTATTGCCAATTCGTCTAGAGAAGATAATTGCACTCAAATTAAGTCGACGTTTGACATTTTTGAGGAGATTTTACATTTCTTGCCCGGACATTAAACTAACCTAGAGCCATTTCGCAGGTGTATGTGAAGTTTAGGCAATAGCATTGAATAGCCTTTTCGAGTTCGCGAGCAGCACTTGGCATACAGACTGCCCGTTCTTTGCTTAAGGAGCTGTCTAGGGGCAAATGTATGATAGAAAACTACCAAGAGTGTCAACACATCTCCCATCATACTCAACGAGTCCAACTGATCTAAATTATTTGAACTGCGAGCGATCAAATGAAACCAGTCGAATTTGTCCGCAATTTTCATCCATTATCATAACTGAGAGCTTTTTCATCACTCAAGCTGCGTAATTTTTGTTTGCCGACCTTCAGGTCGATTTCATCTAAGTTATAGGCTCTTTCAAATTACTTTTTCAGAGCTCGTACATGTCGATTATTTAAAATTTACACAAATCTTAGCAAGCTCGGTTCAAAGAGCAGCATAAGTCAGGTCGTAATTGACATAAACAAGCTACAGCGGCTCGTGTAGAACGGAGCTTAGCAAATTAATAGTTTGCCAGTATAACAGTCAATCTCTTCATATGATGGGATTTCTTGATTTGAATCGATGGAGTGCCACCTATGTCTAGTCTTCAAACAGTAACAACTCCAAGAGACAGATAATTGTTTCATACTGTAGGTTTTGGCTCCCATCCTCACTCGGTTTGCTCCATTACAGAACCTAATTGTCGGGTCTCTGCAAACAGACAATTGTCAAAGTAGCTTCTTAGCATTTCAATAGTTCTCATACACGATCTCTTTACATGAATCGAAAGATCGGCGAAGGTCCTCTTCTGAGTTTGCATGATTTGATAGCATGGGTAGAAGGAATCGCAAAAATAAGTCACTAAATACGTTAACTGTACTCGATATTTCCCCCAATATTGGGCGCTCTGTACTACGACGGGTATCATCTTGTCATTGGCTCTTTGTACAATAAATCGCATCTTTGTGAACTCATTATTATTTCCAGAATTCTATGTAGCGTTTGTGAATCAAGCACCAACGATATTGGTGTTGCTACAGATCAGCTATTTACTGACAATAGTCCACATATTGCGATCAATTAAGCCACTTATTTCTGATTTCTTGCGATATGAAAGATTTGCCAGTTATTTTGCGATTGGGTTGGCTCTAAATACTCCGTTACCAAAACTCTGTTGGCGTGAACAATCAAATCCGAATCCGAGATTTTGATCTTCTCTCCCATTTCTCTGCTACATTTCGAAGTACGACTAAGAAGGTTTTGCGCGACATGGCTTGATCTAAAATCAAGTACATGCATTTTCATAAATGATTATATAATATGATAGTGTTTTCGATCTCGCAAGACCGCTTTTCCGAAATGAGACAGGAAAATTCGCCTATTCACGTTCACAGTTTGATCTTTATTGTCATCTGCCATTAAATTACACAGGCCGGACCATTCATCGAGGGATTTTTCTTGTACGCACAAACGTCTGAACCAACAGATGGTGCGTTTTCTACTACGTTTAGTTATCGTTGGCTTTGCCAAGTAGACAACCGCTGTATAGCAATGATGTTGGCCATCCCGGGACTAGTAAAATATTAGGCTTTCACTGTTCGCCTCCTTCTCGGATACTTGATTCGCCAATAGTTAGATTGCGAGCTATTCACAAGAACATATGCCAGAGATTAGCCTGTTTTGCCAGTAGTAGAGCTCTTCGCGTGGATTCATACTGTGCCAAATACGGTGCTTTTGCTAATAACATTGATGACAGATCTTGGATGCAGTTTCACCAGGTCCATCAGTACAGTACGGCCGCAAACGATGCACTGTTTCGGTATGAGAATTCTGAATAGATTTGATTGATGCAACAAACGTCACATTGCATTTTCAATTATTTTTTTCACTATGAGGAATAGAAAATCGAGAAATCCCAATGCTCGGTGTGGCTCAATACGCTCGATTTCAGAAGGGTGTACCGGTGCCCAGGCAGAGGGTGCCACCCAATTATGAAGTAACCTGCCCAATTAATAATTTTCATTTATTTCATTGACTAGTTACTGAAATTTAGGAGATCAGTGGCCACTCCGTCACACCTAGGAGCTAATAGTTGGATTTTGACTTTATAGTAACTATGTGTTTATAGTGTGCGGTTTTTCGATACGCTAAACAACAACCTTGGCCGATACGAAGTTCAAAAGAGTGCCACTCTCTGTATTGTGTCAGCTGTTCTCTCTGTGCTCGTGGAATGCCTCTTAGTCTGTCTTCTTTAACCTCAGGTGCCACACGATCGAGTTTTCTACATTCAAATGCCCTGCCTCTGTTGTGGTTCTTGGTGGTCGTAGTTCGCCAATTCCACCGAGATGTGTTTACACCACACTCATTTTGCATTGATTGCCCAACTTGAACGACTTGCGGAATCTCACCTCAACGATAAGTGCTGATTTCGTTACTTCACTGTATGCTTCGGATTGCTCTGATAAGCCAGGGATGCTGAGACGCGAGTATTTTTGCTATCGTCATGAAAAACTGGCGTATCTTCATCCGTTATGATTCCAAACAGGTCATTTGCGACTTGAATTTCTTGCCGTTGATTGGTTTTTTCTTGCCACTTCTGTTTCGCAAATCTCGCTCTAAGATTCAGAACAGTTCTCGAAGGATGAGTTTGCCTTTTTTGCCCTACATGGTATCCTCATTTTTCAATATCTCTAGGTTAATTGAGCTTATAGCGAAGAGCGAAGCAAATTATCGGCATATTGTTCGTTTCTTGCCTTCCTGTCTATGTATTCCAATATTGTATTCTCAAGTCCCACAATATTCAATTCCTTAGGTTAATCGTTAATCATGCATGATGGGCACCACAATTACAACAAGCGCTTATAGATGAAAAGCCTTCTCTCTACGTGATCTCTCGCGAATTTCCTTGTCCATGAAAGGTGCCGTTAGCTCCTTCAGTCAATTTGAAATAGCCTAGACTGGAGAAGTTACACACAACCATATTGCGAATCACTAGAATACGCCAAGGTCTACAGTGTCAAACATTCTTCGCAGTAGCAGACTTGCACGTACAGCAACGATACGAAAACGAGGCAGGAAAGATAAATTATCGGAAGCAGATGTTATAGCTCTGCTGAAACATGCACTTAACAGTCGTTTCAAACAATTGCATACAATAGTAGCTGAATTTACGGGAAGTTTAAAGAAAACTGAATTTAAAAAATGCTTGTCAAGGACTGTTCTTCTTCTTCCGATCCGCAGTACTACACTGGATGTGGTCATGCTTATAGATAATCAAGATTTTTAATTCATTACATCCTTGTTGGGTACTCAAACATGATGTAGCAGTACTTTACATGGATGTTTTAATATTCATAACATGCACAGAACTCTTTACGTGCGGTATCTTACTCTCTGTATCATTGGCTTGATCCTAACATATTGTTCTCGAAAAAAACTGTCGGCTATGTTTCCTGCACCCAAGTCGATTAAGCTAACCAATAGTAAAAGTAGATGGCTCTAGTGAAAAGTGCACATCAGCGGGGATTATCAAAATGCAGATTTTTATAAAGTTCCATATGTGCAGAAATTGTAGGTAACTGCTGGCTCCCACATTTGAAGAAAAGCATGGTCGCGGAGTTCTTACAGCAGTTCATTACCTGGCATGTAACCAGATAGTAAACATTCTAGCTGTCAACTCGTCAATATTGAATTTCATACGGAGTGATACGATTGAGTCATGCATTTTTCAGCACCAAAAAATAGTGATCCGCTCAAATATTTTTTATTAGCGCAAGCACAAGTCAGAGGATAACCGATTCTCGTTATATTCAAAGAATTTTTTGGTTTTTCTTATTTTATAGGAAGATACAGATTCAGCATATGGTGTTTCTATCGTTATGTCACTCGTATAATACGATTGTTAATCATAAAACGGGTTTGAGATGTGAGTCGAGTCAGTTTTATGATCTACTTGTGATTCAGAGACTCAGCAATATGGAATTATAAAGAACAACACGACACAGATGTTGCGATTCGTCTGTTCTCTGCTGTCGTTGATCCATTGAAGATTAATTGGGCCACAGCCCATTAAATCTTATGCCGAATAATTCTGGATAGGTAAGTTCAAAGTGCAGGCTGAATGAAATATACAGGTGGTTGTGCTAACAAACATTGGAGTGCACAATATAGAAATAACATTTTCCAAACGCCAAAAATATAAACTGAGGTATCTTTTTGTCAGAGAAAGGACGGAAACGCATTATACGAGCATCTTATAATATGCGCTTCATTTGAAGCATTCCCATTAAAAGCAGCGTACGCTTGACTTCTTTTCGCCGGCCAGATATTGTTTGAAATCGATTGAGCACCTGATGATTATGCTTGCATTTTAGATTGCGCCATGAATTTTGTAAAGAAACAATTTTCATTTCTAAGAAATTCAAAAATGGATGTGCTATGCGCAAGATAAATTCTACTAAATTTTATTTTGGAATAGAAGAATATTATACAAGACAAGAATCACGATTCGATAGATTTATTTGGCGTTTAAATGGAAACCATTTTCTATTTCGCATTATTAGAATCATGATCGAAACCAACCAAGCTAAGTGCATTCACTTTTTGCTCTAGTACTTATGCCCTTCACAATAATTTAGTCATTCACAATTCACAACTTACAACCGATACTGTTGCCGGATAACTGACCCATGTTCGAAGATTTCTAATACGATTCAAGTAGATTCGCTTATTTTAGAATAAGAATGAGACGCCTTACATTTCTAAAAATTGAATTTTACAGACAGTGCGGCAACAGCAGACTGCATTCAAGAAATTTCGCGGCATCCATGCGTAATATCATCGAATTAATTAGCGTCAAATATTTGAATAGCTCTTCTCGAAAATTAATTTGTATGAATATGAATTTAATCAAACAAGCTGC
>JAAUYH010175215.1_pt1 | contig 12115 bp, 7 predicted proteins | sample 7278061 | NCBI WGS metagenome assembly JAAUYH01 (sample SAMN14350203, study PRJNA611818) | marine sediment metagenome | isolation source: surface marine sediment (0.6m) | place: French Polynesia: Moorea | collected 2018-08
AATTTACTCCGTGTGACCCACGAAGGGTTTACAGGGACTCTCTGATGCTGGAATTTGCCAGAATCAGAGTATTGATAAGCGTTTCAGGAGATTTTACCCAAAAAGTGAATTACGTAGAATTATTCAATCAATTACCTTCTCTGGATCGCTACCAAGTCTAGTTTCTTTGTTAAATAATCTAGCTTTTATGCGGAATTCATCTCCGATTCAGTCAATATTGAGATAGGTGGCTTATTCGCTATTTGAATCGTCGCCCTTTAAAGGAGAAGGTTCGTTATGAATGCTATGAATTGGTTAGAGCTAATTCCAATAATAGATAAAGTTTTAGAACTCATCCGCAAGATACCATTTAAGCAATGGCTAACTCCATTTATAGTGAGTGTAACTATAACCATCTTGCTGATGGGGTTGGTGCGACCGACTGGGATAATGCAGGCGTGGGAGCTAAGATCATTCGATCGCCTACTCCGCCTTCGACCAGAAGAAGAGCCAGATTCGCGCCTTCTAATAGTTACTGTCGAGCGAAAAGATATTGAATATCAAGATCGGGAGGGGATGAAGATGCAAGGATCGTTAGCGGATCGAGCACTTGCTCAGCTATTAGAAAAACTGAAGCCACATAATCCGGCAGTCATCGGTTTAGATATCTATCGCAACCCTCCTATCGAAGATCCCGACGCTGCAAGAGAGGCAGTTCGTTTGCGAGATGAGTACTTTGGCGATCGCTTTATTGACGTATGCGAAGTAGCTGACGGTCCGAGGGAAGTGGAAAATTCCCCCGAAGTTCTTCCACCGCCGGGAATCCCACTCGAACGTGTAGGTTTTAGTGATTTGGCCAAAGACAACGATCTCGTTGTCCGCCGCCAGATATTCGGTATGTCACCTCATGACAAAGGGAAATGTTCCACGACGGAATCCTTCAGCTTCCTGATTGCACGTCGTTATCTAACAGACAGGGACTTTGAATTCAAACAACCTTCAAGGAAAGTTTTTCAGATTGACAACCGAGCTTTTCAGCAATCTGAACTGCATACTGGCGGCTACCACGATCTTAATGGAGGGGGCTTTGAAGTATTGCTCAATTATCGCTCCTCCGACCAAGTTGCTCCCCGAGTATCTCTGAGCGAAATTTTAGACGGGTCACAGGATACTGAATTGCGCGATTTAGTCAAAGGTAAGATTGTCCTGATTGGCACTATAGACATGAGTTACGGGGATGGTCACCTCACACCCTACAGTTACAGTGCAGCTAATAAGCCTCTGAAAAAAATGCCTGGAGTGGAAATACAGGCACATATGGTCAGTCAGATTGTCAGCGCTGTTCGCGCTCAGCGAGCCGTGTTGTGGTGGTTGCCGCAGTGGGGTGGTTTCCAGTGGGGTGATTTCCTTGTTGTCTGGATCTGTTCTTTCATAGGAGGTGTAATGCTGGTCGGGTGCTTGCAGTTACAACGATACCAGCGACCGGCACTGGTTGGGGGTACTGCGTTCATTATCGGGAGCTTGCTTATAGTCTATCCACTCTACCAAAAATTCTGCCTTGTTCTCCTATCGAAGCTTGGACTTTGGTTGCCACTCGTTCCGTCGGTATTGGCCTGGTTGTTTACAGCAGCGGTGCTTATGGTGATTTACATCGCGTCTCAACTCAAGCCAAAGTAGTAGTTATCGAGAATCGGAATTATGATTAGGATGAATTTACCTAGGCTGCTGATAGTCTTCGTCTGCGTTATAAGTTGGGGACTTATTAGTTTCAGGAATTACCCCTCACGAGCGTGGTCACACTCTTCTAGACCAGTTAACAAGAGTATTAATATTGTCCAAGTCTCATTTATCAGGTCACTATTAGCCCAGGAAGGGGCCTGGGACTTCACAAAATACGGTAGATCTGGCAATCGAGACGGAGGAGCTAGCCGTGGCGACTGCCTAGGGGTGCAACCTGGGCAACCTCATATCACTGCCCTGATGCCGACCTCCAACTCGGGAACAACAGTCGCTCCTCGTCCAACCTTTTGGTTCTATGTCCCCTATTCTCCTCAAGAGGCGACTTCTGGAGAGTTCGTGTTGCTGAACCGACAATGGAATGTGATTTCCCAAATTCCTTTCAGATTGCCTGAAACGCCAGGTTTGGTCAGGATTACTATTCCAGCTACAGAACCAGAGCTAGAAATTAACAAGTGGTATCATTGGTTTTTTAAGCTTTTTTGTGAGGGAGAAGAATCATCTTCATCTAGTCCCGATTTGGTTCGAGGATGGGTGCAACGGATTGAACTCAGCTCCGCTCTTAACGATCAGCTCAATGCAGCAAGTCCACAAGAATATCTTGTCTATGCCAACAACGGCATTTGGTATGATGCTTTAGCCCATCTAGCTGAGCTTCGCCTCAACAATGCTTCAGATGCGGCGCTGGCTGACTGGACTAAACTGTTGGGAGCTAAAGGTGTTGACTTTAAAGGTGTTGACTTAGAAAAATTTAGCCAGGAACCCCTAGTTGGGAGTGTCATCCTAGACTAAGCCACTTCCCTGAAATCAGAAGCCCTCAGAGCCAATTACCTACAAGAACGTAAGAAGCCCAAAAATAGGGAAGGAACCACTCTAGATCTTCATTTTTCCAGAGAGCTAGTTGAGCACGTTGGAGTGCTTTTGCTTTAGTTATCTTGGGGTCATCTTTTAACTGTCGGTAGAACTCTTTCATGAGTTCAGCCGTAGACTCGTCGTTCACTTGCCATAAGGTTGCTAACGTACTGCGTGCTCCCGCTCGCACGGCCACGCCAGCCAGTCCCAAAGTAGCTCGTTTATCTCCCTTCGCCGTCTCGCAAGCACTAAGGACGAGTAATTCAGTAGGACTAGACTGAGTGGGGTCGCCAATTCGGAATAAATTATCTAAATCCTTCACTTTGAGAAGTTCACCCCTGCCTTGCTCAGAGCCATAAACGAGAATGTAAGTATTTTCAGGATCGGAACTGAAATTTGCGTGAGTTGCTATGTGAACCATGGAGAAGTTAACGGATTCGAGCTGGTCTTGAAGGTTTTCTCTGGTAAATCTCTGGTTTAAGAGTTCTGCACGGCGCATTTGAGGGGGAATTTCCTTCAATTCCTCCTCTACATTTTCGAGTTGGGCAAAGGGTTTGGGTCTGCCTCTGACTGTTAGTTTCTCGCTGATTCCGACAGTTAAAGCATTTAAAGCATTTAACCTTACCTGTACCTGTGCCCAAGGGCGGGGGCTCAACAGCTGGAGGCCAGGGGTTAAGGCTACAGCATATTTCTCAACTAGATACTGTTGGCCGTCGTAGAGAACCGCCATCGGTAGATTGCGCAAAGAATCGTCCAGCACAAACACTAAAGTTTTGACCCCGCTGTTGTTTAAATGTTCTTCAAAAGGTTTGATTAACCAGCAATACACCTGCCCAGATAATTGTTTAATATCATTGACCCGTTCAGGATCTCTAATTAGATGACCCTGCAATTGTTCTAGAGTGTTTGTCAGTTCCTCTTTTCGATTAAAGGAAGTCGAGTGATAGAGTAATTTTTGTTCTTCAGGGGGCTTATTTGGCTCTGGCAATTTGAGAATGACCACCAATCGATTCTCTACAATAATCGTGTAAAAAACTGCTGCTGGCGGAGTAGCTTGGTCTACCACGCGATCGATTTGTTCTGGCTTAGCTTCTACGCAGGCATCTTGGAAGAAGTCGTCGAGTTCAGCTAGCTGGAGTGCTTCAATGGCATCGCGGGCTCGTTTGAGGTTATCTTGATTGGGTTTCTCAGGTGGCAAGAGCAAATCCACATATTCCCGATAAACGGGTTCGACACTGTCTCGAAAGGTAAACTGAACTTCTGGATTAATGGCGACCAAGTCTCCACGCAGGGACTGGAGGGTTTGGAAGGCTGCGGTGTAAGCGGCGATCGCTCCCTGTTCGTCTTCCTGGATTTGGCGCAGGCGTCCTAGCTGCCACTGCCAGCGATAGACAATCTCTGGCGCATCAAAAGCGGAAGCTAGCTCTAAGGCTTGTTTGGTAAACTTTTGAGCCTCTGGGAAGTTCCCCATCTGTTGGTATACACCTCCCAAATAACCGAGAGCGTAGGCTTCTACTCGCTTGTTGCCTAAGCTTTTTGCTTGCTCGACGGCGGCAGTCACAATTTCAGCAATTTCTTCCCAGTTGGGGACTTCTGAAACCGGAAGGGCATTCTCTTCAATGCTTTTTTCTTCTTCCTCAGCTAAGATGCACTGTTGCAGGATGGGGGAAGAACCTTCTCGTTCCTGTTCACTGAGTTCTAGCTCTTTCTCTTTGAGCTCTTTCTCTTTTTCGAGACAGATCAGGCTTTGAGCCAAATTTATGCGGTTTTCGACTGCCGTGCGACTGGCAGGCAAGTCATTCAAGCTGGACTGAATTTTAGACGCTAGATTCGGCACTTCAAGCCATGACTGCCTTTTCACCAAGAGGCTCAGTCGATTGAGTTGAGCCCGAATTTTGGTCGTGGCTGGGGCAGATTCGGTATCTGCCTGTTGATAGTGCTGCAAAGCATCCTCGAAGTTTCTCCTGACGCGGGCAGTATTGCCTAAGCTAAGGTGGACAGTAGCAATTTCGGAGTCTCTATCTGGGGAAGGGTCTAATTGTTCAGCTAGGTTCAAACTGGCTTCTGATACTATTTGGGAGTGAATCGGCTGACCCAAAACTTGCAGCACTTCACCGAGGTTGCGCAATCCCTGAACTTCGATCTGGGATGCGGGTCGATCCTGAAAGAGTTGGAGTTTTTCAGTGAACTTTTCTTGAGTTAATTGGCTTAATTGGTCACAATCTTGAATGTCAAGCTCTAATACTGCCAATAAAGTATTGCAAGCGCGAGGGTAAAGCCCTAAATCTTGCAGAGCCAGGACTTGGTTGATCTGACTTTGGATTGCCCCGTCTTTATTTTCGATTTGAGTATAGATTTCCGTAGCTTTTTGCCACGTTTTCAGAGCCTCTTCTGGCTGTCCTAATTCCCGCTGTAGCTTTCCTTGAATGTCGAGGGTTTGAGCCAAGATTCGCGATCGCTCTTGGGTTTGGGGTTGGGTTTCCAGTAGTTTCAGGCTTTCATTAATAGCTTGTTTGGCATCCTTCCACTGTCCCAGTTTTTGATAGATTAGGGAGAGATTGCTCAACACCATCCCTTGGTTTAGCTTATCCCCAGAGGCAGCAAAAATGTCAGCTGCCTGCTGTAAATCTGCTACAGCTCCCTCTAAATCTCCTGTTTCGTAGAGCTTCTTGGCATTTTCTACCAACCCTATGGGAGCTGACTGGCTCTGAAAAATTATGGTTGACTCTGTAACCTGTGCTACCACCGAAGTAACTGACATTGAGAGGACAAAGAGCAAAGCGACTAAAATGAGCGAGTGCCATCGGTAAACTCTTTTGAACAGATTTTCAATTTTACGAATAATTATAGACTGTTTCATCCCATTTTTCTTCTATCATCCCTCAGAGGTAGATTTTAACTTTTGACTTTTCTTATGGCGCAGGGCAGACAGAGGGATTTTGCCTAGAGCGTTGGAATTCACTGTTAGTGGGATCGTAGCCTACCAGGATCGCTTCACCTTTGTCGTTCAATACCCATCCTCGGGCAGGCACGATCTGATTGTGGATTTTAGATTGTGGATTTGGGATTGAGGTACTCTTACCCTCTCTCCTGCTCTCCACTGGGGTTGGGTCAACCCAACCTACCCGCGCAGAATCGATACTGAGAACTTGATTGGGACTGGGAGGCAAGCCACCTCGTCCAGTAATGATAAATTCGCTGTCCAAGCCTAGAGTACAGGGATTCTGGGCAATAAGGGAGGCAGGATCGACCACTGTCTCTGGCAATTCAATTAACTGACCGATCTCGAATTCTATATCGAAGCTTGTCTCGCCACTCAATTCGGGGTTTTCTTGCGAAATTGCAGTTATGTCATTAGTGGACAGGTTAACGGGGTTCAGTTCTCTAGGAGTCTCAGTTCCCAGCAACGATACGAGTTCTGAACGGCTGCGCGCCACTAGGCCAAAGAGCCCTTGAGCTGCGATCTCGACATCACCTCCACTACCGCTAAAGGCATTGGCACTGATGTCGTTATTTCCAGGGAAAGCAACGATGAAGTCAGTATTAATGGTGATATTCCCCCCATCCCCCCCAGTTTGAGTGTTACCTGCGGTAGCAGAAATCTGGCTTTCGCGACGCAACAACAATAAGTCCTGCACTTCTAACGCAATCTCGCCACCTCTGTTGCTAGCAGTTTGCGCCGAGATTGAAGCTTCGTTGTCAAGAGTCAGAGAACCTGCTTTCAGAAAAATGTTGCCTCCTTCCCCAATGCCCTGGCTATCAACAGAGATTGCCGCACCATCTCGAATTGTCATAATTCTGGGTTCAATGAAAATTCTGCCTCCATTGCCAGAAGAACCTTGAGTAGTATTAGCAAACAGACCGCTAAAAGGTCCCACTGGATCGATGACAAACTCGGCATCTTTTGTATCGAATTGTGATTTTAGTTGATTGAACCGATCAAAAAAAGTGGGGTCTGTACCAGAGAGAATGACTTGCTCCGAGGTATTCACCTTAATTTCACCTGCGTTTCCACTGCTAAAAGCTGAAGTTAGTATTTGTCCACCTCCTGTTATTTCCAGCGTTTTGACGTTGACTTCAATATTACCACCGTCGAAGTAGTCACTCCTGCTCCGAGCACTTATAACGGCTCCATCCGAAATGAACAAGCTAGGAGTGCTGACGCTAATGTCCCCCCCCCTACCTTTAGCATTATCTGTGACGGCAAACAACCCGCTGGAAAATCCACCTCCTACAACATCTCCATTGATGAGAATTAGTGGAGCTACTCCGTCAAGAATGACGTGATTGTCGGCTTTCACCGAAATATTGCCAGCATTTCCCTCTGCCGAGATAGTATTTCCCTTTTCCGAGATAGTATTAGTAGATAGTTGAGCACCATTGGTGACCTTAAGGGAATCGGTGGTGATGACAATATTGCCAGCATTTCCCTTGCCAAAGGTACTGACATTAAGCTGGGCACCATTAGTAACTTCAAGGGAATCGGTGATGATAGAAAAACCTTCGGCATTGCCCTCTGCTTCAGATCGCACTTTGCTGAATGCTCCACTGTTACTTCCATCAAACTTGATAGAATCAGTGGCAGTAATCTCAACAGTGCCAGCATTTCCCTTGCCAAAGGTACTGACATTAAGCTGGGCACCATTGGTGAGCTCAAGGGAATCGGTGGTGATGACAATATTGCCAGCATCTCCCTTTGCTAGTTTTTTAGAGGCACTTTCAACTATACTCCTCCCATCAAATGAGATATTATCAATAGCATTAATCTTGATGTAGCCTCCATTTCCTCTTCCATTGGTTTCCGAAGTTATTGAAGTGATTATATTCTTATTCTTTACCTTATTCTTTAACGATAGGGAGTTAGCGGTGATGTCGATCCCAACAGCATTTCCTTTTGCTTGCTTAAATACAAAACTATCGGCACGACCACCTCCATCAAAGGATACAGTTTCGCTAGCATTAATTTTTACCTTACCTGCATCTCCATGACCTTTAGTAGCGGTATTGATTCCAGCTCCATTGCTAACTAACAGAGAGTTGGCAATAATTTCCACATCACCTGTATTGCCAATAGCCAATTCCTCTACCGCATTAGAAATCACACTCCCGTTCCCATCAATAGTTATTGTTCCTGTAGCATCAATAACAATATCTCCTGCTTGGCTTTCAGGCACGCCCATTTTTGTTGCTATTCCTGCCCGTAGCTTGCTACCGCTCAAAACGTCTAAATTCTGAGCATTAATGAATATATCTCCGCTGCCCCCCGCCCTAACATTTACTTCCGAAGAATTTTCGAGAATCACATTGGCTCGCGATACCTCTGATGGAAAAGCCAAACTTAGCTGATTTCCCTTAAAGTTTAGTGTTAATGTTCCAGTCTCGGCTAATGCTCCTAATTCTATTTGACCCCCTGGAATCAATAATTTCGCGTTATCGAGAAACACATCACCACCAATTAGTCCCAAAGTTTTACCTGGCTCTACTGCCAGATTAGAATCATTGACCGTAATCTTCTCAGGATTATCTCGAAAGTTCAAACCAATGGGAATATTTACCGTCAGCAACGGTGATGCTTGTGGATTAGTGGCACTAAACTCATAGCCATTGTCAAATACTACGCTATCCGCCGTCGTTGCCAAAAATGACCCTTCTATATCGAGACTGGCTTTGGGACCAAAGATAATTCCACTGGGATTGAGGAGAAAAAGATTGGCAAAGCCGTTGGCTTTGATTAGACCATCGATGTTAGAGATAGAACCGCTCGTCACTCGGCTGAAGATGTTTTGAATTGAGGTCGCATTATTAAAGAAGGCAGTGTGATCGGTGGGAACAGAAAACTCGTTAAAACTATGAAAAAGGTTGCTGTCTACTTGGGTGCCACCATTAATTTCATAGACGTTGCCCGATTTAGTGACATCGGTAGGAGTAGTATTGTCTGGAGAGATTGGGGAGATTTGCGCGTTTGCGGAGTTGATAGGAATCAAACTGTACCAGTTCAGGCTCGCAACAATCGACAGACCCATCAAATGCATTAATCTTTTTACTCTCTTGTGCTTTACCCTTGATCGTTCCATATCAACTTATTTTCTTTCGCCCCATCTATTAAAAGTTTAAAACCAATTTTCCTGCTTAAAAAAGAGTGTAATTAATCGAAAAATAAAACCCCTGTTATTGTAAAGTTCTGTCTCACGAAATAACATCAGTCAGGAGAATTCCATTAGTCACGAGTCAAGAAAATTAATTAGAACAAAGTCAAAAAAAAGGATAGGATAATTGTGACCAACTAAGAATAGACAGATATTTGAGCGATTTACTTTCTCCATGAGTACCAACAAAAAACTCAACCGCGACCATGCGAAGAAAACCTAATGTCCGATGGTGAAAAATGAAATAATCGCTAATCAATCTCGTTCTAACCGATTTTGTGGGGAGTATAAATACTCAGACTGATTGGTGGTGGCTGACAGATTGATTCTAATTGATGTTAAAGATTGATATAATTAAAGAAAGAGGGATATATTAGAAGTATATAAGGTACATCAGAGACTGTGCAATGAAAGCGCTCTCTACGAGATAATATCTCGGAGTCGGAGGAGATTGTTATCTATGCCCTCTGGCTGCTACTCAATTAGATACCTCCTCTCTCTTTGGTTATCTAGAGCTGGTCTGACAGGGAAAACAAGAATTAACTTCAGTCTTATACACTTATGCCAAGGGGGAGACGAATAGATTACCGTCGGTTATGAACTTTCAGTCTTTCGTACCACAAAAATCGATGGGGTTAAGACTGAAAAAATACTTGAATTACATGGAGGCTAACGTGACTGCCCTCCCTTACCTCTGGTGTGGGAGAAGTCGTGTTGGAAAGAAGATGAAAATTGACGAACTAATAGGCAAAAATCTCGTTGAAGAACTCACTGCTCCTGAAACTAGCAATGTAGTAGGAGGGCTACAATATCTTGTGAAGCAGTGCCCGAATTCAGATTCAGATTCAGATTCGGATTCAGATTCAGATGTTTGTATTTATTCTGTTTATCGAGATCCTGATAATGATCTGGTTACGGTTGTTGGATCGCCAACAATTATACCAGCTCCTATACTGAGAGCGTTAAAACTTTTTTTGGCAACAGAACCGATCAACGAGCTAGAGGTGCAGTCAAGAAGAGTTGGTAATTTCAATTCCGCGCTCGCTAGCGTAGATACACTAAAAGTCAGCTCGTTCATACTCATGCGCTAAACGCCTATTTGTTGTGGCCGATGGGCAAGTTTCGGAAGCTGTTCATCAACTCTGGAATTAAAGGTCTTAAAGAAGCCCTAGAAAACTGTTTTCCGAATCTTGCACCACACTGAAATCCTCAAAACTGTGGAAGGAAGAGATTTGCCTGGCGAGTCTCCTTACAAGGATAGTTTTTTTACAGTAGAAGACTTTGTTGGCGAAGTTAACAAAAGAAAGATATTCGCGAACAGTATCATCTACCTGGGCAGTTATCAAAAATGTTTTTAATTTTTAATCCTTAAAAAGGCTTGTAATTAACCGAAAAATACAAACCCTGTTCTTGCAAAGTCCTGTCCCTGTCCTCAACATCAGTCAGGGGAATACCCCAGTCAAAGCGAGCGTCAAAGTTGTCTCCCATCTGCCACTGTAAGCCCAAACCAACACCGATCAAAGAATTGGGGTCTGGATCTCGATTATCGGAACTATTCCAACCGATACCAAAATCCACAAACGGCACTACCTGCAAAACGCCTTCTACTTTTTCTACCCGTAAAATGGGCAGCGGCACTTCCGCCGAGATAAAAAAACCATTATCCGTCAACAGGGCATCCTGTCGATAACCCCGAACGCTTTGCCAACCCCCCAAGCTAAATTGCTCCAACGGCACTAAAGCTCTAGTGGAAAATTGTAGGTCAGAACGAACCACCAGCAAGCTGTCTGGAAACAAAAGTCGCACGTACTGTCCCTGTCCGCGCCAAGCAAAAAACCGACTGTCGGGAGGTTCGTCGTTGACAGTAGCATTAAAAATATCCAGTCCCAGACTAAATTGAGAGCGCGCGGCAAAAACTTCTTGCTGACTGCGCTGGGTATATTCCTGAACCAACCTCAGTGCCGAGATGCGGGTTTCTCCCCGATCGTTGGCTCCAGCTGAAAGGGGAAAATTCTCGCCAAGCACTTCCGTCTTGCTTTGCTGTCGAGATGCCGTTAAACCCAATGCCAATTCTTGAGTGGGAGTTTGAATGATGGGCTGAGTAAAACCTAAATCCAGGTAGTAGGAGTCACCCGTAATGTCCAGGCGGTCAAAAGGCGGTTCAACTACCTCAGTGCCAGTCAGTCCGCCGGCTAGAGTGAGTTTACCGTTACGGGAATTGATTGGCAGCGCGTACCTGCCGTCAAAAGCGTTACTGCCATCGGTGTTCGTGTATTCTAGATTCAGGCGATCGCCCGATCCCGTTAAATTGCCTTCGTTAAAGCGAAAGCCCCGCCGCCAACTGCCCACACTGGGAGCGCGACCATTATCGGTAAACAACTCGGTGTTAAAGGAGTCTGCTTCTGTCACTTGGACTGATAGTAAACTCAGTTCGGGACGAGAGCCCGCAGACAATTCGGCAGAGATATTTTGAATCAGGGGATCGAGTTGTAACAGTTGCAGGGCTTTTAGCAGGCGGTTTCGATTCAAGGGCGAACGGGTAGCGATCGCCAATCGACTGCGGACATAGTTGGGATTCAACCGCCCGTCAACAGTGACTTTAATGTCTTCTACACCACCTTCAATAATCTGCATTTTGACAACCCCGTCCTGCTTCTGGATATTTTGACCCGATGGGATGACAGCTCCAGAATTAATGTACCCTGCATCGTTATAGTGCTTGGTCACAGCCGCCTCAGCTTCTAGTAGTTCGGCAAATGTGACCTCCCCCGTGAAGAGTTCAGTAACTTTAGCTAACTCTTCGTCGCTAAAGACCGAGTCAGTGTTTCCCTCGAACTCGAACCCTGTAATAGTTTGAGTTCCAGGAATGTTTGGCTGCGACTCAGAGGAGGGAAGTTTCGGGGTAGGAACCTCCAGGGGAGCATCTGGGAATGGCTGCGGGATTGGTGTTGGTTGTTGTGGAGTTCTAGGGGTAATGGGGTTAGGAATCTGAGACAGAATCAGTGCTTTGGTTGCAGCAGATTGGTTATGGAGATTATTTTGAAGAGGAAGGGAGCCTAAACTTTTAGCATCCAAAGAGCGATCGGGTAAAATTCTAGCCAGGGCACTACTTCTCCAGAAAATGACTGACATCCCCCACATCAACATACTCACTAAATTTAGCTGCCAACACCATAAGTATCTGGGTTTGAGCATCACTAGTTTGACCCTGATTAATTGACAAAACTTATGAGACTTTAATAATTCTACGTTAATTCAATTACGTCAAATAATTCTAAAATTTACATACGCAATGGTTCGGACAAAATTTGAATAATTCCGAAGGCTGGAAGGCTTTAGAATTCGTATCTATCATCAGCGAACGTAATTTAATCAAAGTTAGCTCTATAGCTAACTTGATA
>JAAUYH010224195.1_pt1 | contig 12113 bp, 6 predicted proteins | sample 7278061 | NCBI WGS metagenome assembly JAAUYH01 (sample SAMN14350203, study PRJNA611818) | marine sediment metagenome | isolation source: surface marine sediment (0.6m) | place: French Polynesia: Moorea | collected 2018-08
GGATGCTGGACCATTTGGAAGTGGAACTTCAAGTTCTTCATTTGTCGCTATTTCAATAGCAATGTCATGAAGACTTGAAGTCGTCAGTTTCGCTTCAGCTGATTTCAGCCGCTTGAATTCATCCAAAAGCAGCTCGTGAAGATACAGTTTCCATTAGTTTCTTTTCCGACCTCTTTTAGGCAAACTTTTTGCGTAACTTCAGCTTACAGCCTGATTATGTCGCTCTGACTTAGTCAAACAAAGTTTCATATTGCTGTTTTGGCCAATAGAATTAAGTAACTTGAAGCGGTTGTTCTACCAAAATTGGGCCTTAGACAAATTCGCAGGTCGAGATTTTCTGTTTCCAATGATGTTGCGAAATGCAGAACCTTTAAAATGGTCCACTGCTTTTTGAGCAATTCGATGCCGCCCTTGTGCTTCGGCGGTGTCAATCATCCACAGAGTTACAAGTTTCCTCTGGGATAGAGTAGAAACTACTTGAGAACGTTGTACTGACATTGTAGTTCGCAATACATTGTACCATTATATTTCGGGGTTTATAAGCATCTGAAAATGAACGACGCTCAATCTAACACGTAATATACAGTAATCAGTCCACAATATTGCGTAAGGCTTGTATTAATTACGGTAGCCCCTCCTAATCCCATTCATATTACATCCAGTGAGTAATGTGCGAAGTCCAGACTAAATTCAGAGACCACAGTACTAAATCTTAACCAAAGCGATTTCTGTAGTGCAAATTGTTGTACGACTATTCAATACGATTGCCAACACATAGTCCGATTCCGATTGTCTAAACAAAATGAATTGGCCATCAGAAAGATCAATCGTACGGATATTTTCGCCTTACCTGTTAATCTGAACTGATTTATCCTTATGTAATTGAAAAATGAAGTTGCATTTGCTTGAGCCATAACATTTCTTCTTCTTTTAATTCTTTTTCTTATCTCTATTGTTCTTTCTGGTTCTATCCAGCATACTAGATCAAATCTGGTTTTCGATTCACTTTGATATACCTATGCAAATTGGGTTCCAGAGCCAAAAATATGATTTGCAACAAATTCGAATAGTCGGTAGAGATCGAAATGCCGCAACTCTACTTGACTGTACTAATTCGAGGATTGAAACTGAAAGTATTGCGTCACGAAGGAATAGCAAATCGGTGAAACCCAAACATGATTTGCGTGTGGCCCTCTGAGAGATCGCACAAATGCTGACGTCGGTGATAGACTTTGACTTCGAATTTCTTGCTATCGACTCACTATAATTTCTCATAGAGAAATCAACGAATATTGGCGTAAATGTTGGCTATGATTGGATTAATTGAAATCAGGGTACTGCTCCCGTATATGGAACACTATTTTAAATTAGTACCAGAGGAAGGGTATCTTTTCAATTTGAAAGTTTCTGAGGTTCACTTTTAGTAATTCAGAAAGATGTCGCACATACTGGAGCAGTATTGAAATCAGTTGTAATTTAAATAACAAGATGTATCTTCAAATTTGATCATCGTGTTAGTGAAGCAGTATAAAAGCACTCTATGTATTATTTCGACATTTTCTATACGTATGTGTCCACTTGAACATCTATAAACAATCATCGATGGTCGATTGTCCGAGTAAAAGCTTTTAAATTACTCAAAGCATCTGGAAAGATAAATCATCCATTTTGAACCTCAATGGAGATTTGAAAAACAAAAAGGGACCCTACCGCTATATAAGTACGTTCGATTTGATCTGATGCATCACAAGATTACTCAAATCAAAAATTAAAATTGCTCTTCTGACGGATCAGTGACCTATCATGCACAAATTTTGGCACACCGAATCATCACCTCAGCGAAACTTATTTATTAAATTGATAAGATCGTACTTGATTAGATGTCTCAAAAACTATAATCCACTGTTGCGTTTTTTGTTTGAAGGCCCTCCAATTCGATAATAATCCTCGAATGGAACAATTTACATACTTCTGTGGTACAATGCAGACAGTAATTCCTAGAATAGCAGGCATCAGATTGCCTTAAAGGCTTGCTCGAAATGAACTAGAGGAGGAATATTCACGCTGTAGTCGTATTTCTACAATTGAATTAAAGGACATCTTTTTACAAATTTTTTCTAACTATTTGTATTTTAGTCTTGATTTCGTTTGTAATAGTTTCAGGGAAAGTCTAGAGTAAGTCCCAGTATATAGTCAACAAATAATATTTTTAGAAGGGACAAAGTTTAGAAAAACTTACAATACTCGTACTAGCAATTATTGCAGGGCATGTCCTCGATCTGAACGTTTAGAAATCATTCACCGAACTTGAACTATCAAGAACCAAACATTTCGTGCACAAGTAGCTCCTGATGTAACCTTGAATCTACTGTTGATGTCTTGCATTGCTCTCATTGCTCTCAGAATAAAAATCAGGCACATGAGTCTCCTAATATTGCACATTATTAATTTCAGCACTCTAAATATTCGTAATATTCTTGTGATTCTTACATCATATTCTGCAGTCATATTGACTATATCCGGTTCTGATCTAACATACATCTCACAGATACGAATAGAATTTCTTAAACCCTCCTATACTTGTAGAAAGGTAAATTTGGTACTCGTCGAATAATTCTTTAAGTAGGTAGAATCGAGCCACTTATTCGAGTTTACGGTCTGCTGCTACTCAGGTAACTTTGTGATGATTGCGAAGTATTACTAACTCAGTAAATTAGCTTAATTTGAATCTACTATTTATTTGCGCTGGGTATGGCCTTGATAAGCAGAGATAGGAGAAGGAGATATGAATCACGAATCCAGTTTTCAATCACGTTGTACCGACGGACAGTGCGACGGACTGCTAGGGCCCTCATTTTTAAAACAGAATTACCGGCCAAATCGATTATCTTACGAAATCTGGATCGTCAATATACCAGGAAAAGAAATAGTCTGCGTTGCAGATTGAATTTTGACATCGATCTAAAAGACTAAAAAACAATCTTGCAACTATGGAATACTGCATAAGGAATCAATGATGTATGAATTCAGTTGAACTGGATTGCACTTTCTTGCATCTGGAATTCCAGACGACACAATAATCGAATCTGATCTGATCTGATGCAATATCTAGTTTGACAGTGTGAAGTGAAGTGCAGTACCACGTACAGTGGAGATCGTAGACCAGCTTGGCAATAGGGCAAAAGGGATGTCATGTAAGTAATTTTACAGCTACCGATCGGGAAACGATCACCAAGTTATACGGCAATGCATGGAATCTAGGCCGCGAAATCAGCAACAGGGCCTGACTTCTCAACGTTTTATCCTGAAGGACACGGTGACATGAGGAACTAAAAATAACGGAAAAATGAAGTGCACAAATAAAATGAATTACAGTGACCTAATTTTCGACGCACATCTCAATATTATCCAGCATGCATTTACAGTTCATCATGTTCGTTCATACTGCGCGACTACGTACGCACGTCGAGCAACCTTGACCCAACTCGAAGTTTCGTCTCACCGACAACTCGACCAAAATGCGTGGTCGTCCGCCGAAAATGCCTACCGTTACCCCGCGGCCTTCTTCCCCGCGCGCTCTGAATGCTGCGCGCGCTGCCGCCTCTGCCTCTTCTCCCCCGCCCGCTACGACACCTTCGTCCGCGCGCGCCGCCTTGCTAGACACCGAAACAACCGCGCCGAGCAACGCTTTGCAGCGTCAAGTAGCGCGCCTACTCGACCAATATCTCGCCTCCGTCCTTTCGTGTGAAGGGATTTCCGATGTCTCGCCACCCTCCTCTCCCATTCCTACGAACGATGACTCGTTCCGTCTTTTCACCGACTCGAAACCCGGAAATCTGGTCGTATCGAAGAAGCGTCGCGCAGTATCTGTGGCATCCGCCGCACCAAAGCGCTCTCGCGTTGGACCTATTGCACGGCTATCAACGAGTGTGAAACGAAAAGTCGAACATTCTACATTTGTACCGAATTTGAAGAGTGCGTCGTCGTCGTCGTCCGTTGACGACGATGTATCATCGATTTCTGGTTCGGACTCGGAAGATGACCCTGAAGAAATGGCGCGTCTACAGTCTGCGGTATATCATGTGAATGTTGGGCCGCCTGTTGAACCAACGAGAACTTAAAGCATTGCGCTTGCAGTTTGCAATCGGCGTTTAGACTCGAACGAATGGACGATTGCTGGACTCTCATTCTTAAGGCCAACAACAAACGCACGCACAGACACACACCCACAAACGCATTGCGTCGTACGTAACTATGATACTACATGTGCAGTCAAAGAGACTGTCACATTCCATGATTAATCGGATCGTCTCGGAATCGCATCACAACGTCACCCACTGTCTAGTTTTCTACCAGCTGCAAAATGCGTGTAACTTGGGCTGGGGTTTGGAACACGAATTTGTGCGGAAGGAAGACTGTAACGGTTCGACGCAAGAAGGCGCGGATTGAATGAGATTTAACAGGGTCACGACAGCATACCGTACCTTGCACGTTGCAGGCACGCCTTATACACAAATCTAAGCCATGCTGTTGTGATCTGTAAGTCGTCGCGTCTGAGCGAAAAGAGTTGAGTTCATGGGATGTGGACAGCGAGTGGCAGAAGGAGAGACCCAAATAATGTAATTTTAACAACCAATTAAAATGAAATGTTCAATGTAGGTGAAAAAGTGTGGCCGTCGATTTTTTGGCCACCAGCAAATCAGAGGTGGCCTACGACTACAAAGCACTGTACTGTACAAAGCCATACGAATATGTGCCATCTGCGAACTGAATCCACATTCGCATTCCTGGTGCCCTGTAACCTCCACTTTCAACGCTTCAATAATTGTACTCGTTTTGCCCAGTCTTCTTTGTGCCGTCATCGTGTGTCGATTCGACATCATCATCCCGTCCGAAGAGCAACCACCGTGCGCGCAGTGGTCGGACCGGTCGACGTTCCTACTACTTCGGCCGTGTCGACTGCTGGCGCGCACACTGACAGTGAACGACAAAGTACCCGATTAATGCCGTCCAAATTGCTAGTAAGGCTGGCGCTCGCTATGTTGGGCGCGGCTGCTGCCGCTGTAGGAGTGGTGATACAGCGAGTCGGTGGGTCGATTCAAACCGAGTCGCCGATACTGAACGCATTGATACGGGTGGCGAAACAAGGCGCGCCCGTTGCGACGTTTGTACATTCTCTCGTTACGTCGACGACTGTGCGCGTTTGCTTGGTGTTGTACGTTGTGGCGTTCACGGCGCTTCTCGTGTCACATCGCGCGCAAACATGGCTGATTTATTTGCACTGGATACGCCCGCCGTACTGGTTGCATCGGCCCGATGATGTGCGTCGCCACGGTCTTGCGGGTCTCGCGCGCTGCGTGCGTGCCGGCCATTTGCGCGGATGGCACCTAAAGCCACCGGGTCCACCGTTTCCACTAACCGACGACGATTACGCGAAACTACTGCGTGCGCCGCGAGCACGTGTCATCCTCTTTTTCCACGGCAATTCCGGCACCCGCGCGTTCCCTTCGAAGCGAGTGCGCGTCGTAAGTACGTTGTCCGCGCAGTTTGCTGCTCACGTGTTAATGTTCGATTACACAGGTTTCGCCGATACCCCCGGGCGTCCCAGCGAGGAGCAGCTCTACGCCGATGCGCGCGCGGTCTATGCGTACGCGCGCTCGGTGACCTCGCCCGACGCGAGTGTGATCATTTACGGCCAATCGCTGGGCAGTTTCTGGGCGGTCGACCTCGCCAAGCACCTTAGTCTGGTGCGGCAGCGCGATGTCGGCGACACGCGCACTATCGCGGTGATACTCGAAAGCGCGCCGTCCTCACTCATCGACGGCGCGATGAGTCACCCCACCGGGCTACCGTTCCGTATCATCCCGGGTATTGACCGTATTCTGCGAATGGTACTAAAGGAAAAGTTGGATTCCGCTGCGAAAATGGAACATGTCGCCTTCCCGTTACTCGTCATGCACGGCGAGTGTGATTGGATGATCACGCCCGACCAAGGCAGGAAATTGTACGAGCGTGCGGTCGCAGGTGGCAATCAACATGCGTGTCTCAGAATGTTCGCGGATTGCGGCCACAATAACGTGTTTTCGGCGGAGCGGTATCTCGCCACCGTGCATGAGTTTTTGGAAAAGTACGCGCCGCACACCTGACCGACACAAACCCCAGCGGTCGACGGTTGCTAGACGTTTTTTTGTTTCTTAATGTGTTTGGGTTATTTGGAAAGTGAAAGTGGGATGCAGATCGGGGCGGAATTCCACGCGAGCCCATCCAGTATCATGAATGGAATTGTTGTGTCATGGGTGTCGCAGCAATTCTGGTGGAAAGAAAAAGAATTTGATGCAAAAATCGAGAGTGGGATTTGTGCTGTTCGTTCCTCGTGAACGTGATGTTGGAACAAGGGCAGTGCCGATTTTCGAGGATGTCCGTTGTGTATCGTCCCGTACGACAGTAACTGTATTCCAATTTAGAGCTGATCATAAACGAATGATTCAAAAATCGATGCACTGTGCTTTGCATCTCCGCTTCCTATAGGTTCGCGTATATCCCCATCCAGATCCAATAAAAAATCCCAACTGTTCAAGTGCACTTCCCAATACAGAACCACACACCCGACATCGTGATGAAGACCGCCAAACTCAACTCGGGTCGCACGATCCCGCTTAACGGATTCGGTACTTGGAAGGCGGGACCCGGGGAATGTGCGGATGCACTTCGAGCAGCACTGGATGCTGGCTATCGACACATCGATTGTGCTGCGGTGTACACGAACGAAGTGGAAGTGGGAACCGTGTTTGCGGAATATCTCAAAGGTGATAATCCGAAACTGAAACGCGAAGACTTGTTCATCACGTCTAAGTTGTGGAACACTTGCCATGACCCCGATCTCGTACCTAAGGCGTTGGAGGTGACGTTGAACGAATTGCAATTGGATTATTTGGATCTCTACTTGGTACATCATCCGTTCCATTTTGCACACGCCGGATTACCCATTCGTGAGAATAATTGGTGCAAGAGGACCGAGGATGGTAGCATCGATTGGGGAAAGGGCGGGTCGCTGCAGAATACTTGGCGTGCCATGGAGAAGTTGGTTGATACTGGAAAGGTGAGGGATATCGGCGTGTCTAATTATAGCGTGGCACTACTATGTGACGCGATGCAGTATGCACGGATCCCGCCGGCGGTGAATCAGTGCGAGGCGCACGTGTGCAACACTCGCAATGAATTGCGAAAGGTGTGCGAAATGTTTGGTGTCCACTTCACGGCCTACTCGATTTTGGGTAGTGGAAAGAAGGGGCCGCTCGAGGAACCTGTCGTGCTGCGCATCGCCGAGAAGAAGGGCGTGAGTGCGGGTGCGATTCTCATCGCGTGGGGATTGGCGAAGAATTGCTCGGTGTTGGCGAAGAGCACGAAAAAGCAACGTATCGTGGCCAATTTTGAGGCGGAGAAGATCGAGCTGGATGATGATGATATCGCAGCGTTGGATAAGCTCAACAAGGGGCAAGTCGTTTGTAACATGGAGGAGTACTGGGAATTCCCTTCTCATTACTAATCGACTTCTCATGTATTTGTTCATTCGTCACCATCACTGGTGTCGTAGATAGTTTGGCAATAGCGTGTGGATGGCTCGCCCGACCGGTTGGGAATGGTGCTCCTGTTCGATAGATAGAACATGATAGAACATAACGCGACCTTTAATAGAAACCTGGCGCGCGTCTTCTTCTGTAGCATTGAATCTTTACATCTCAATCATGTCAATAGAGTTAGCCTACTGGTAGTTATCATTCGTAAGCTACCGGTAAAGTAGTGAAATAAGCTGCTCACAGCTATCAAACTCCCTCTCCTACCCACAACCAACGACTTCTTCTTGTTCTCGTCCCCAAAACTTGAGTTTCACTTCTTCTAGTGATGTGTCGATCTTTCGCGCTAGTTCAAAAAAAATCCAGCGTAAATTTATACGCTGAAAGCAACAAAGAAATGGCGGAGACTCCCTGTCCGCCGCGGTAGTTTATCCCTTGATATTAACAATAACACACGCAATAAACAAATTAGTATCCCCCGTGTCTCAAACTGCTTTCACCAACGGGGTCGAAATCTCGAGCAAGTACAATACGATTCGACGAATCGTCAACTTGATACCGGTAGTCCATCTCCGCCGCAGCCATTGAATCATACTCCTCTTCGGCCGACGGTGGTGCTGGCGGCGCTACCGGCACCCCTTTCGGATATATTTGGATGAAGGCAAACCTGCCGATCATGCAACAGATGAGTAGTATGAATATGACCCCGGGGAGGACTAGCATAGGCAGAGCGATGACTGCAACGTGCATGCCTACCACAGGTACACAATTGGGTTCCTGTGGGTGAACCTCTGTCTCGATGAGCTCGAACATGCGGCCGTTCTCGCGCAACATCAAAATTTCCCTATTGATTCTGCCGCGAGTCGCCGGAGGAATGTTGGATGACATAAACCAAACGCCATCGAGTGTCGGCAAACGCTGGTCAGTGTCGTAAACCTGGAAATCGCGGCACAAGGTTGAATTCTTCTGGAAGAAGTGCTTGTTGAAGAGTCGGTAGGACACGGTGAGGTGGTAGCCGTTTTTTTCTGTAAGCTTGTTGTACAATTCGTCACTGTCATCGACAAGCAGGCCAGCTCCGGGCAGTGCGTTGGGCATGAGCTTCCAAAACATGTAATCTTCGGTGGTATTCCGAATTCGTGCAAAGTTCGTCGGGTCTAGCTGAGTGATGGGCATCTTCTCCCGTTGCTCCAGAAACTCGTTCACCAATGCAAGCTCGTAGTACAGGATTGCGATAATGAAGAACAACCTCAAGCCATTCATCCAATATCGATTGAACCTCCTCACATCTTCGCTGGTTTCAGTGTTATATTCGCCGAAGATGTGGCGTATCAACCGCCGGCGACCGAACATAACCGAGATTACGGAACGTAAAATGGCCATAGCAATCAAACAGCACACAAGAAAGAACCATGCCGCATCCGTAAACGGTGATAATACCACTTTCCATGCAGAACGGATGTTCATCTGTGCCGACACATTCTGTCCTATAATTTGGATTTGGTCGTGGACGAGAGGAACCGTTGGGATAGTGGTGTTGCGCATGCGATACTCTAGGTTGAACAGCAAGCCACCTGCGAGAAATTGGTGTGGTCCCGCCTCGGCAGTGTCTTGCAAGAACGTTACGAGGCCATCGTAAGGACAGTTGGGACCCACCCACATACACCACGCATCAGTGAGTGTGTCCAATTCGTCGAGAGTACTGAAGAATATGCCCTTTAATCCTGGATACAATTTTTTTCGTACCCGACAACGAAATGGACTTTCATGGTCGGTAGACGTCATCCTAGGGTCGAGAAAAACGAATGGCTTCTCGATACGGAAGACTACGCATGTTTCGATCTTGCATATGTCAAAACGTTCGGGGTGCGTTTTGAATGATGGCAGACATTCTCGTTTCGGTTCAGTGCGGGCTGAACAGCAGACGAGAAAGAATAGAAGTGAGCAAATATGGTACCTGCACCTCGCGACAGCCATAGTTTAGAGATAGAACCATTAGAACGGGAAAAGAAAATTTGGCGAAGGGAAAAAAAGAGGCCTGCGGCTTGAGGAGCTAGGTTTTTAAGATGCACAAGCTTAGAGCGACATATGCAGGTGTAGCACAGCTGCATGAGGAGCACACAATATGGTAGAAATGTCTTACGATCTTCCGTGTGCAACAAAGGATCCATATCGAGACGAGCGATACGCTGAAGAATTTCACAGGTTGGCAATTACGGGGCTGCAACCAAGTTCCACAATGGGATTGACAAATAGTAGTAACAGGGTTTGATTGTGCATTCTGAAATGCGTTGATGAGACATGCTTTCCATGATTATACGTCAACCTCACTCTCTTGCCAACCGGATCGATATGCGCTGTTCGCGTACACAGTACAGTTAATGTGGTGATGTTTCCGATGGTAGACAACACGGACTGTGAGTTCGAGGATTGTTGGAAAGTAATAGGAGTACTTTTTGAAGCAATCCAAAGGTAATTCCGAGTAGGATTTGTGTATTAGACAACATCGAGACACCAATTGCACGTAATAGGGTACAGTTGTGATTGACTCATTACAGGTAAAAGGTGCAAATGGGGTGCCTACGACAACAGTCGTTTATCATAATTAGTTAAGGGTAGAGAAAGGGATTTTTGTGCAACTCGTAATTTTGTAAGTACACTAGCTACTTTTATGCCACGGTAAACAATGTATCAGGTCACGAAAATAGAATTGCCTTGAGTGCAATCTGTGCCATAAATCTGAATGTGGATTCGATCACTCATATGAGTGACGAAAAAGGACCAAGTATGATAGGGCTAATGATCAATATGATTGGTGAATGACACATTTAACAGGCTTCCAGTCAGGGCTGGGGAGCAAAAAGTGAAATCAGAATAAATTGCAATAACCATATTAATATTGCATATTGATAAGAGCCTGTTTACTGGAAAAGATATTGGAGAAAAATAGATTGCAAATAAACTGAAACAATAAGAATCAAGGTGCGTTTTTCTTATAGAGTTATATAAGCCAACGGTTAAGAAATTCACGCTACCTTAATTCAAAGAGCTCAACAAACAATCCTTTAGTCTCTAGTTATGGGAAGTAATTTTGTTTTCGTTTAATCAACGATCCTGTGATCTAGGTTCTGTGAGTAGAGCTATGTGAAACATACATAAAAAAGAGTAAGGTAAGCAGAAAAAATGAATTTGTTCTGTGCCGAAGTTCATGAAAAAATAATCATCGCCATATTGATATTAATTATCGGTGTGAAATGAAATTATTGCAATATTATTGCTGCGTTGAGAAGTCAAACTGATCAATATAGTAATTGTAACCGTATGCTTCAATGAAATAAAATTTTATTGTACAAATCCGTGCTTCCAGTGAACTGCCAAAGATAGTTTACCGACGTCCTAAAAACTGTCACTGGATTTCTCTAACACAAATTTATTGAATCCGAATATAATTGTAGACGCGTATCTTAGCTTTCTCTTTATGAAAAGTTCTCGACATTATACGTAAGATCTCATACTTTCTCATTACTCCCGCTCGCCTAGAACCACATTCACCAATGCTAGCTCGGAAAACACAAGCTCAAACTGTTAGTTCAAAACCGATTGAAACTCCTTACATCTTTGCTGGTTTCAGAGTTGTACTCGCAGAAGATGTGGCGTATCAACCGCCCGCTACCGAACATGATCGTAATCAAAACGCGAAAAATGACCATGTGGAAGAAAGAGCATAAAAGGAAGATCTACACCACTTTCGTAAATGGTGATGGTAACAATTTCTATGCAGAACGTATGTTCATATGTGTCACAAGGAATGGTGTTGACGAATGCACACGCGCCGCGGGTCAATACGGTTAGGAGTAGGAGAGACCGCCGCCAGCCCGCCAAGTCGAGTGGGGCAAGTGGCCGCTCTCGTAGTTATTAAGAACGCCTCACCCGTCTTTCTCGCCGTGAAGCGCAGACGAGCAACCGGAATGTTAGTGGTGGAGGGACGGCGATGTCGATGGGCACAACCGTCTGTGATTCGCCGTTGAACACGGGCTGGCGGTGTGTTTATTGGGTTGGCCCGAGCCACTGTCAGCTTCTGTGGGGAAGCTTCTAGCGACTGTATTGATTTTTTGATTACTCTTCGCAACTTTCATTCATTAAATTCTAATGGCTAACTCTTGACACACGCTAGTAGCTGATTGGCTGTACCGGACACTTGGAAAATGTTGAGTAGCTGTAACTTAGATCATAAAGGAACGCGGAACCATCTCTCCGCGATATCCCTTGTTGCCAATCCGAGTACGGAACATCCACCACGGAGACCAATCCATGACCACGCCGGATTCGAACCCGGAACTTCGACGGCCGGTATCCTGCTGAGGCATTTTAGAGGCCACACCACTGGGCTACGCAGTTCTGGTTTGACGATCCGTGGCAGTTCGTGCTCATTAAGAAGTTGCCAATTAGGCGCGTCAACAATGGCAATCTGTTAAAAATTGACAATGAACTAACTACATTAGCTTTCAGGTAAGGTAAAGTAAAACCAACTAACTAACCGAC
>JAAUYH010024703.1_pt1 | contig 12111 bp, 7 predicted proteins | sample 7278061 | NCBI WGS metagenome assembly JAAUYH01 (sample SAMN14350203, study PRJNA611818) | marine sediment metagenome | isolation source: surface marine sediment (0.6m) | place: French Polynesia: Moorea | collected 2018-08
GTGATCTCAAGTTTTAGTTTGACGGCGAAGAAGACGCCAAGAAGTTCTTCTACGTGTATGAGAATGTGCTTATGAAGGGCAAAACGGATGAAGAGAAGGCTGAAAAGTTGGGAGCGCACCTGAAGGTGGAAGCGTTCGAATACTATTTTGACCACCTCACAGTCGAGAACGCTCGTACAGAGGAAGATATGTCGTTCAGCAAGGTCGAGGCGGCCCTATTGGAGAAATTATCAACAAAGAAGACGGAATCAGAGACCATGAAGGAGGCTGTGAACCTGACGTACCAGGGTGAAGATGTCAAGGAGTTCTCTGTGAGAGCTAGTAAGCTATACAAAGAACAGCCTACACATTCAATACAAGAACCTCAATTTTGCTGAACTTATGAAAAATTCGGACGCCACTAAGCGATTAACATAACTTCAACTGTGCTCGACAGCTTGGAGTATTCTGCTGCAGCTGAGTGCATCGTGTCAAGATCCACAACACTTACCAAACGCTTTTTTGACTGTCTGCAAGAATGAAAAGTGAGCTGATCGAATGTAAACAATGTCAAACAACGGTTTTTAAGATATTAAAGAGTCGCTAGCTCGTGCTATCACTGCATGAGATTACCTTATCCACTTACCCGCAATTAAACTGCAGCTTTTTGAAACGAAGTCAATTTTAACGATGACGATGTCTATAACGTTAACTTCACTCACGATAGGCCTGAAATGCCTTACACAAGGTATGGAAGCGACAAAAATTCGATAAGTAGGAAGACACAGTTCGAGTACCTACGAAGCCTTTCGATGAAAAAAAATCAGATTAAGAATTTCTGCCCAATTCTCTGCCGGATACGCCCTTCCGACAGTCATCGGTTTCGTGATTGCCCTGAACTTATCTCGGCGAAACGTGTTCAGATCGTTAGGCATAACTTCGGTGTTGATACAGTGGAAGCAAACAGCGATGAGTGCTGAAATGGACTTGAAAATATTCAGGAATTCAATCAAAAACGATGGAACGAATGCTGTGCTGTTATTGAGTCCGACCAGGAGACATAAGGCCTGCCAAATAGTGTGAATTTCAATACATTTGATGAATCTAATTCTCCTCTAACATATTGGCATATCGATCGTACCGTAAAAGAGTCGGCCAATCGATTGTTCTTTCACACATTGCTTGAAATTTTTAACGATGATGTACCGAATTCCGGATTGAACGTTCGGGCATGCCCAGATCTCGAGCTCAAAGGAGTTTGTGTAAATAATTGGAGTAAAAACACTAATAGAATTACCGGCTTACAAGCGACACTGCAAATTCACTCACTCACCATCGATATAGATTCTAGCAGAAAACGATTCAAGTTAGGGTTATTGCCTTATCTGAGATTGAGAACAGCAATCATCCGATTCCGATCAATAAAGAAAGAAATTTCCTGGAGTATCAACCAGATGTTGTGAGCGATGACTTACCTATTCTGTTCCGGCTCGACACGATGAGAGAACACAAATGGTATGTTAATGAAGTGACTAACTATTTATGTAATTACACTGACAAGCTTATCTTCGTACAGCTGAATTTCAAGCAAGAGCATTAGTACTTAAAGTGAAACACAAATCTTATGTTCTTTTCTAGATTGGATCTCCAGAAGGGCAAAAAAGATTTGCTGATCCAACAGCTCAAAAGCTCTCTGCTATTCTGAGACCATCCAGTCCAAGCAAGTACATAACCTTTGCAAAAAAATACTTCAAAATATCGCATGCAGATGCAACTCCTGGCGAAGAATAGCACCTAACCTATTCGATTTTCATGTAGCTATGCCCGATCAGATCCAGTTTAAGCATGAATAATTCAGAATCTCGCATGAATAGAACCCCAACAGCACAGAACTGAGATCCACATCTTAAACCGTGATACTCACGTATGCGCGGCGCGATTTGTGGACGGAGAATGCGCAAAGTCTGTATAGCATACGTTTATTTCTATCTGGTTTACAGTTTATGTTGGATTTCCTAATGTGCTAGCACTCGACTTCGGATCTTGCTTCCCCAGCAAATTTTTCAAAAATAAATGAATCAAGTTCAGAATTTTTCCAAAAGAGGTCCTTTGTGAATCGCACAACTCAGTGCGCGTTGGCGAACGGTACCATGATCTACTGTGCCGAATCTACAAGAAGTTGGAAGTAGAATATTCGAACTTGACAATCCTACGACATTAGCGCTAGCTGTTTATGGGCTCAATAGCGCAGCGAACTTACAAATTTGAGTCCTACTTTTGTTAGCATTTGGATCCGTACCAAAAGCACCGCTTGGTAACGTCGAATTTTCGGGTCCAACTGAAGGAGAGCGGTTCGTACCAATAAGAGCGTCCAGGTAAGAAATGTAAAAAATTGGTGCTGAACAAAGGATTGCATTAGCTAGTAAGAATTGGAAAAAGCATGAACACTCTCACTAATTTGCCCAGATCTGAATTTCCCGTTTGTAGAGAGAAAAGTAATGACTGTATGGGAGCCTGCAAGCTGTACAAATACAATGACTATAAACTGCTCATATTGACATGAGAGAAGGACTAGAGCACTTTCATTGTCTAACGGGAAGCCTTTCGCAATTACAACAGTTAAACCGTACCTTCGTGATTTAATAGGTAACTGACAGCCATTATTCGATGAGCCTAAGACTGGTGATCGCATAGAAGTATATTGGCTTCTGGACAAGTCGAAATATCACGGCTCTATTAGTTTATAAGATGGACCAAACACCGAACACGGCATTAGGTATGATGAACGCGGCAATGAAAATGTAGATCTTTTTACTGAGAAATGGAGATTTCCGTCAAATCAAGCGAACCTCCCTTAAAAGTAGGCTATGCCTATCAGAACTTACTCGAAGTACCTTTCAAAAGTACGTTCTCATCTTTCCAACTCCAGATGGCTTAAGGTTCCTTGGATCTCGCCGCAAGAAAATTGAAAGCCTCCTCGATCGCATATCTTACTTTGTTGCAAATGAACTGGAAATCCCTGCCGGAGCTACTGTACTACGGTCACGACTGCATGATTGTATAATCAAAGATGAGTACGGTAATCGAAAATACAAATTTTGACTCATCATTCAAGGGCATCGTGATGCATAGAAGGAACAGATTGTCAATCAAGCAATACCCATTTTGAGCTCTTGAAGTTGGGCGATTTTTTCTTTATGTGTGAAACCTTTTCATGGCCTTTTGAGCCACTTGAATTTCAATAAATATCACTTAGCAGAGCTAGACATGTCCTAAAGAATTTTAGACCCTTGCCTATTTTCAAGCAAAGCACCGAAACGTTTGATGATTTAGTTGAAGCTCTTCTAGACAATACTCTTGCTTGCGGAAATCAACATTTTCTGCATTCAAAGCTGAAAAACCAAATACTTTCGACGTGAAACAAGATAATGACAACAATCGTTATGCTTCGATGGAGTGTCGATCAAGAAGTTTTGGGAATGGTAAAAATTGACTAAATGTGGTACTCGAACAATCCCAAGTACATAGAATTCAAATATTTTACTCAAACTAAGGTTTCCTACCTTCGCAAAAAAGCTGCTCATGTTTCCAACGCAACAAGGCCAGATGCTGCGTACTCAAGTGCTGTTTTGGCCCAAACAAAGGCATATTAAGCAACAAAAACAACAATATAACATTTCAATCTAGATTACAGCTGCTCTAATCCAGGCTTCACGGCCCTATTTTCTCAAAGTTAGACCTCGAATCTATTAAATTAAGGGGATACACCGATGCTGGTTTTGCAACCAATATAGATATGACCTTTCAATCAGCTATAGTGATAATTAATTGACAAAATTTGAAATGCAATCTCATCCATTATGCCTCTTGGAAGATTCGGCAAGCAGTATGATAGACTCTGGCTGCTGAAGTATACGCACTTTGCAAACGTCGGACAAGTGCGTTCCGAATACATTTTGGCTGATCCTTCAGGAAAACGAACGGTTTCCAGAACAATACTTGGTCTCCTGCAAATCGGAAAATTAGTTCATTTAGTGAAATTATGGATTATTCATTCTAAGTCTTACTTGCATTCTTCGGGAAATAAGAAAAGTGAATTTTGAGTTTTGCAATTCACAATCCCGAAGCAATTCTATCTCAACTCACTACTAGCCATTTCTTTACATCAGAAATTGACATCAAGCGCCGAATAATGTGCGTTCAAAGTGCGTAGCTAGATAGTAGCAGACAGTAGCCACAGTTTATTTGTAGGAACTCCGTAAAAGCCGACCAGATCACACTTCCCGAGGCATCTCGAACTGAACTGGCACCCGACTTGATTGACTACTTCAATATCGCCGGACTCGAGTCTCTCTGTCTGACTGACAAAGGACTGTAACGAAGAGCAAGCTGAATTTAACGGGCGTGGCGAAGAGACAATGGAAAGCTATATATCGTTAATCAACCCAGGTGTTACGGCGCTCGAGGCAGAGGACTCGGATTGTTGCGAGGGAAGCTAATCAAGAGCAGGCCATTAGAAAAGGCACTAAAGAAGTTCGCCCAGTCTTGTCGCTCATGTTGCCGCCCGCAAAAGAGCAGTGCACTCACAGCATCATTCCTGGAACGTAAATCTTCGATGTGTATCTGCGTCTGCTACATGTATTTTCTGTGACTCCGTAATTTGTAACTTTGTTGGGTTGTTTGTTATTCCCTGTTAAAAACTGTGTCTTACTTGTGGCTGCAAGCAAAATTCGCCTGCGTTGGCACCGCTTGTCCGGACACCTGCTGTCCCACTTTTTCATTTTTCGTTTTTATGGTTCATCTCCTACCTCCGATTGTCTTGGTTTCATACTTTTTATTCGTACTTTCGGCTCCCATTTTTTGTCCTATCCTTCGAATATTCCTGCACGAGAATGCTGTTTCAAAGTATTTTGTCGTCTCGAAAGAAAAATTGCTGTGTACCACGTGATTGCCATTCTCACTAATCTATCTCGATTGCTGCGACTGCTATTCTGTAGTCTTTAGTATTCGACACCCTGCTCATGCTTCGCTTTCAAATGGGAATTCAAGAATACGAAAGAAACACAATGATTTCAAGAGAAGACTACAAATGCAACTACGTAACTTCTATTAACATCTCGGCCATAAGTACTAGTTTGGGTCAGAGCCTCCGGAAAATTAATAAATAGTATTGAAGAAGTTCAAAATTTTATTCAATAGCTGAGTTACTATTAGTGTAGGTCGGAATAACTTATTCACAGCACTACGAGCGCTGAATAAATGTGAATAATTTAAATTAATTCAAAACTACATCATGATCGGTTCACCAAGTCATTGGCATCAGAAATATTCCAAAATTTAGAGTTCGCAGGCAAGAAAAGCTGTCGTTCGAAATTCATAGTTAAAGCACACTTACGCCGATCATTCACTCCGGACTCTCTGGTGTAAAAAACTCATCTCTCACTCCTTTTCCTCTCCCTTCTTGCATCGGATTCGGAGGCAGGTGTTACAGAAAGAAATTTCGGATTCTATATTAGGTGCTGTTAATAGTACTAGGAATAGTGAATCATTCGGAATCGATTCAATTACTCATCTTAAATATGAATAGTTCGTGATTGATCGTGAATAAATAATGTGATACAGGAATTTTACTGAATGAATTAAATTGAATAGTATTTTGAATTAATTCAACTTGAATCAATTATTCGGAGGCCCCGGTTTGGGTGGAAGTGGATAGTGGAAGTAGAAATCATCAGTTACATTTCAGAAGTACAAATCATGATGGTGCTCATAGAACGGTTCATAGCGCACCTTGAGCTTATCGAGCATGCACAAATAGTAAATTGTCTTCTTCACCCTAGCTATTTCGAATGCAGGTTTCATTGTTTGTTAAGTGCATGTAACGCGTCGAACGGTAGCGAGTGCAAGTGAAAGCCGTGAAGCTTAGCAATACAGAAAAATCACACCGGCGCGGAGTTCTGCAGATAAAGAAACAAGGCGTCGCGCTTTCAAATCGAGCAAAATCAAGAGCAGATGGATAGGGAATATGTAGCTTAGCAAGAAGGAAACGCGGCACGGAAACGATTGGAGGGCGAATCGAAAGGCTTCACAGAGTGTCGAGAAAAGGGGACTGAGTGAGTAGTCTGTATTCTAATCTTATGCATTTGGAATCGGTGTAAGTGTATCTGCTGCACTTTAATTCACGCAATGTATATATGAAGCTTAGAATGTGGAGAAGTATACGGCTTTTAAAATAATCAACAAAAAAGAATTAGAGTGAAAAAAACTAAGTCTACGCTCATTTCCGATTGGTTTTATAATTTGAAATTGTTTTGTGTAGAATGACTTCACGAGCAATGTTTGATTATTCATCATTCTCATTATTAAATACAAGGTGTTTTCTTTAGTTTATCAATGTAATTCTTGGAATGAAGACACTTGCTGGACTCTAATCTTCCAGTTAGCATTGAAAGATGACATAATAGAGATTTGAAGCTTTTACTCCGAGCTAAGGACCCTATTCATAGTGGTTCATCTATTACTCCATTCGGAAATGCATTCTAATTCGGGATGCATTTCATCCAGTGCACATTTAAGTCGATATGCGGCACTTCGTTAGAATAAGATTGTTCCGTTGCTCACAGCAAAAAACGCCATTCTCTATCTATCAACGGGACTCAAGTGCCGTTGTGCACAGGTATAATGAAGGTGAAGCTACTTTAGCAAGCAAGTCTGAAAATTAAAAAGCTGCGAAGCTTGTTGTTTTGATATTGCTCTGCTCTGCGTGTTCTTTACTTCTTATACTCTTTCGTGTGCCGTCGAAGCATCACATTCCCATATTGTTAGGCGTTCCATTTTCTGGATAACAATCTCGCAATTGTTCGAGCGCTTCAATGCCAACTTTTCGAAAGTTCTCCGACAAGCTGCTTCATCTCTGTACATCTGTATATCCATGCACGGAAAGTGGAGATAGCTTCGAAGCAGAGGGTATCAGGCAGCTTCCCAGAATCGCTCCAGAACTCAAAATGCCTTCTATTGGATAAGTATTTCTCAGTTTTGGTTGAAATCACAAATTTGCCCCTTTCTCGGGCTCAGTGGAACAAGTCGACAGGGAAATCCCGAAAATAATTTCAATTCTGCTCTCTGCCGCTTTATATCTCATTAAGAATTCCAGTATTGTAAACTTCGGCTCCCAATCTCCCCACACCCTCCTCACTCGCTCACTAAAGTACTTCAGACTCTCTGTTAGCTTTCTTCGGCGGCGTATGAAGCGTTTCAAGCCACCCTGGAACCGTATCCGAGTTGCGTTTCACCTTTCTAAAGCTCCATACACGTCATCAGTACAAAACAAAACCTTCAACAGGGCGTGATTTTGTGCGAGTTCAATAGGTGACATCGTTTTACTTCGTCTACAGCTGTCTTTTGTCATTTCCCTGTATTTGAAGCCTTGTTGGTCATACAGTACTAGCGCTAGCTACGATTTGAGGTGCGATTTGAATTTCAAGGAACAAATTGACCAGAAACGACTTACGTCGCAAGATTGCTGTCGCCAGTTTGCTGTTCTTTGCGGGCTCCAGCATTGAAACGAGACGGCACTGATTTCATTCCGGCCGCTCACTTCGGTCACTTCTTTGTTCGTGCCGTTCACCTCGGCCTGCAGTTCGTTTGGGCTGCTCACTTTGACCTAGTGTTCCTTAACGCAATAAATCAAATAGATTGCTCATTGAATGCACTGACCAGATATACGTGCTTAGTCGCGAAATGAAGTATTGCAAATAGAGCAGATTCTAAAGCACTACGGTCTCACGGTATGAAGGCATGGATCAATCGACATTTAGAGTATTCCATGAAGTACGTGCCCGCAAATCGCTATCATACTGCATGACAGTGTACGTTAAATTACATGTCCACAAACAGCGGTACAGCATATTATGTTAGTTTTCTTCTAGAAATCGTGTCGTAAATACAAAGAAGAATCACAAAGTGCAGAGGCAAGAATCAACTTTGAATTTTTCTGAAAGAGAGGACCAGATCAAATCAGATGAGGTCCTATTCTTAAAGGAGCCGGTCAGAGTGTTCTAGATACAACACGACATCCGCAATCAAACGGCTAGCGCTTTGATTCGTTGGACACGTCGCACTGTTCCCGCCAAATTTTTTGGTTTAATTTTCAATCGGTACTTCTACCACTTTCTTTCTCGACCACTCCACTTATCGACTACTTGGTTTTCCTTTTCTAGTCAAGCACTCGTCGAAAAATTTCTCTTCTCTGTCGTCGCTTATTCCTTGACGACTTGCAAGCATATTCCCCAAGATGAACGTGCCGAACATTAGCGCTCAGACACAAGCGCTCTTTGACGCCTTCCGGAAGAACATCGATGAACGCCATGCTCGCTACGATATCAAACTGACGATGCTGGAAGAACGTGTGGCGCGCATTCACACCGCTGTCGCAGCGCTCGAGCCCCACGGCACCAATCACAATGAGGCACACTTAGAGCATGTCAAGCCACGTGACGTCGTCATCGCGCGCAAGGCTGCCCCTGTGGCGGCACAGAAGGCTCGTGCATTCGACCCTAAGACGAAGCTTAATCGCAACCACCACAGAGCTGCAGCCGCTGCCGCAACTTCAGCAGCAAAGGGGCAGGTGAAGCCAGTGCAGGACAAAGTTAGCAAGAAAATCGATGATCGGAAAGTGCACCTAGAAGCAGCTGTTGCCGAGCTCAATCTGCGCAGTACTCATCGTAGCAAAGCGCAAACTGCTCCCGTCAAGCAGCGTACGACTACGGCCATCACGATACGAGAAGCGGCCGCGGTGCGCGAGGCCGCAGCTGTGACGGCGCAGAAAGCCCATCCGTTCGACCCAAGGAATATATATATGCAAATCTAGTAAACCCGCGTGGCCGTGCGAGAAACGTACTGGTAGAGTTTGCTACTGCTGCGGCGAAGAAATATGCAAAAGAGCAATGCCCGACGGCCTTATGTATGTTGTTCACTGAAGATTTCAAAACTGGGAAGAGAAACACTTTCGCTCTCTGCCTAAGGAAGATACAACAAGGATGCGCAATGTTCTAATGCAGAAGCGAGTCGTACTTCGGGCTGGACCATTTCCCGCATTCCGGGCGTTATCAGAGGTAATTCTTGATCGCTACAGTGCTGCTGCTACCGCAGCCTTCCCAAAAAAGAAGAGCGAAAGGGTTCAGGTTAACGAGACCTGGAATGCCAACCTGAGCTCATACTCTATGTGGCCGCCACTGATTGGAAACCCTGCTCGCAACATGCAACCCAATAAGCTAGCGGTTGTTGCCCGAGGCGGACCAAACACTTCGACGACGACTGACGGGGCCAAGGTGGAACACTTCGAAACTAGAAATGGCAGCGCCATCCCATTCTCCGAATGATTAACGAAACGGTGGGGCGCATTGACAATGCTGTGGTTGCGCTCGAAGAGCAGCTCGCAGTCATTTAGGGAAGCAGAGCTGCCACCATGCGACACAAAGAATGTCTACAAACACTTGCTAGCCCAAGTGGTCACTTACAGAATGGATTGGTAGAGCATGCCACTGACGCAACGAACCAATGCTTGGAACTGCAGACATCAGAAGCTGTTTTTAGTTGTTCACAGCCGAATTCAAATGCTCGGATTGGTACGACGTTCGCTCACCTGCCTTTTGCTTGCCATCGCAAAGCATCCGAAACCGAACAGAGCTGCTGCTGCACATGCTGCCGCGGCACTTGCCGCCAAGGCACCGGTGATACCAGAGAACATACTGGTTTTTGCGCCAACAAAGTCAACCCCGTCCTGCCGCCCATTGCACCGCCACCCACCTACACCGATCGCAATGGCAATACCAACGTCGCGGTGTGACTCGCGCTATCTTGCAGTTCATATGTAATTTTTAGAACTTTACCCTTAGTTCATTTCTTCGGTTGTTTCTTTCTTACTGCTAGTAAGTTAGGAGGCTATTTTCCTGTTGAGCGCAATGCTCCTACCATAGCTCCGCCCGCCAAGTCACCCGGTGTCGCACTATTCTTTTGTTGTTTTTATTGTTCATTCGCCTACTTCGAACTTTCTCTATCATTCATGCCTTCCGCTCTCCCATCTTGTTCTATCTTTCAGACGAAATGATGCTAGTTCGAAGGCATATTTCGATTCGTATTAGAGAGGAAAGAGAGAACGATTTAGTACACGGCCTACCACTTGATGACAATCTAACTGATTCATAACAATTGTTGTGACTATTAATACGTAGTCTTTGGTATTCGGCACCCTGCTCATCCTTCGATTCCCAATTGGAAACAATGAGACTGCAGAAGCACAATGATTTCCAGCGAAAACATCCACTTCAATTGCGTTCAGTTCTATCAACATGTCGGCCATACGTGCTAGTTGGGGTTTAAATGGATTGTGGAAGGTAGGAATCATCAATTGCATTTCAGAAGGACCAATCGGGATGGAGCTACTAGAACGATTCAACGCGCACCGTGAGGTTCTCGAGCATGTACAAATAGTAGTTTGCTTTTTACTGCAGTCGTTTCGTTTTCAGATTTCGTTGTTCCTTGAATGCTTGTACTATGTCAAATAATATCGAGCGCAAGTAAAAGCTACAAGGCTTAGCAATAGAGGAAAATCACACAAGGTTTTAGTTCTGTAGATGAAGGAACAAAATGTCAACAATTCAACTAGAGAAAAATCAAGAGCTGGTAAAGATCTGTTCGCATATTGTAGCGTTTCATACGTATACAAAAATAGATTGTATTTAAATATTATTGAGCAGTCTATTCTGTCTACTTCTCGGACTTCGGCCTCAACTTTCATTCAGTAGTACTGGAATAGTAGGGCGAAAAAAAGCTACAGCTTTCGAATAAGGATAAACAGAAACATTCTCTGGTGCAGTAGAATAAATTGATAGAACTGTGATTCATGCGCTCGAGGTATAGCTTGTGGTACAATTTGAATATGACTGAATGGCGTACTTTCAGCTTTCAAGCTGTTACTCCTATATTTCTTCTGAGGTACAAATATAAGATTCTATGGAAAATTCATTTTTGTGTACAAAAAGACTATTTATTCATTGTTTGATCTACGATCACAGTTTCTTGTTTCAAAGAAGCAGTCCTCTTACTCACTTCTGTTGGGCTACTGATTTTGTCCGCGCTTTAGGGGCGAACAGCAAATATACATTACGCTGCGAAATGTTTTAAACCAAATCTATTAGATATCACTGCTGTAGCATTCATCTCTCTTTTCTGAATCTACCATAACAGTCGGGTCCTCTTTTATTCAGCAAATGTTCGAATCATGAATAAAGTGCACTGCAAGGATAGGTTACTGTGCATATTAAACATGTATTTAAGTTAATATGACGCTGCAATTGAAATTTCTGACGAGACACAAAGAAAAAGACACAATCATGAGCTTTCGGAGTACACAAAACGAAAATAGGCGTGTGACTACTGGATTATAAAAACATCAAATAAGATTCGTAAAAGTCTGGCCTATCAAATCAGTGATCTCGGAAGCATTTTTGCTAGATCTGTGCTAAAAAACTCTAAAATTCTAAAGTATGCGGTAAATACATTGAGGCAAAATACTTTACAAACCAGAACGATCGCGACACTGCTCCTTCTAGTCGACAATTTTCCAAGATCTGCTGGTCCCATTGACACAAAAAGGTCTTGCTTAATTCCAATTATTGTTAGCTTGGGAGTGCAGCCATCTTCGTGGAGTGAGTAGAGTCTGGAAGCAAGCATTTATTTCTATACTGCTTGAGCTCAAGATGGAACAGATTTTGCTACCTTTCAAATAGAGTATACAATTCGGAAAATGAGTTAAACTTCTACCATGACTTACTCCATGGATTTTTTGCGCTTTTATCAAGTTCAGTACTTCTCTCCTCTATTCTAGTTTATGAAATCGGATATTATTGGGAACTAAAAGTCACTTCTTCAACGAATAACTTCAAACTCACACCCCATTATATGCAGATATTGTTGGGCATGCAAAGTAAATCAAACAAATTGGAGGTACTTGTAGCCATGATAAGTAGATAAAATAAGGCAGGAACCAATTAAAAATAAAGAATGGAACATGATTTCTTCAGTTACCAACCATTTTACTATTCCTTTATGCACACCCTACAATGAACAACA
>JAAUYH010127438.1_pt1 | contig 12111 bp, 12 predicted proteins | sample 7278061 | NCBI WGS metagenome assembly JAAUYH01 (sample SAMN14350203, study PRJNA611818) | marine sediment metagenome | isolation source: surface marine sediment (0.6m) | place: French Polynesia: Moorea | collected 2018-08
CAGGCGTTGCACTGCCCGCAGGTGAACCTGGTGCAACCGCGCGGCTCGTATTGCTCAATTCAAACGATCCGTGGGTTGGCTGGGTCGGCCTGATGGAGTGGCTCGATCCGCCCATCCCGGCAGGCGAATATCCCAAGCGCATGGGGCCCGGCGATGTCGTGATGGTGCTCAACACCGACGATGTCGAAGGGCGCTGCGAAGCGGCGAAGGCCGTACCCGGCGTAACCTTTACCGCCGAAGCGCGGCTTCAAGTCTATCCCGGCCGCAATGGCGGGCCGGACATTCGCGTGATGGGCTGCAATTTCTTCGATCCCGACGGCATCCTGATCGAGCTCAACCAGATCCTCGATTAAGCCGCGAACGTCAGATCACGAAATCAAGCGGTTCGGACAGTTCGCTCCGGTTAACGACCATCTTGCCATGCAGCGTTTCGACCTGCTTGCTGCCAGTCTTGATGAACAGGAAGGGCAGCAGGCCGTGCAGGATGCATGCGCACCCGCCCAGGATCATGCGGAGGCCAAAGCCCGTGGCCTTGACGCAATGTTCACCATAGGTCTCGCCAACGCTGGCAGGATGCTCGGTAAAGGCGCGGCGGATGTCAGGCATGGATATCCGGCCCGTCAATCAGCAAGACCTGACAGTCTGCAATGCCTTCACGCAGCTTTTTCGCTTCGGCATACTCCGGGCTGTTCCAGAACCGCCTTGCCGCTTCGCGATCGGGCCATTTGGAGATGACCATGCCCGCCCCGTCTCCGAAATCGCCTTCGAGTAGCTCAGCGCCAGGACCGCGCAGCAGATACTCGCCGCCGAACTGGGCGACCAGCTCCGCCGCTTTCGCACCATAGCCAGCGATGAAGACATCGCGGTCCTTGATGCTGGCAGTGACGATCATATAGGCGGGCATGGCGGCTCCTTCAGAACGGCTTCACGGCGCCAAGGAAACAGACCGAGGCAATGGTGATCCAGTAGATATAGGCGGCTAAGCGAGCCTGCGTGATCTCCCGCTCCAGTGCGGCTTCTTCCGCTGCATTGGGGCCCGCTGCAAGCACCCGGAAGCGTGTGGTCCAGCGCCGCATGACCAGCCGGAGGAACAGGCCGATGCAGAGCGCAAAAGCATACAGCGCCATCTTCCACGGATACCAGTGATTGCCCGCGCTGACTTCGATCGGGCCGCTGCCCGCCATCGCCATGAAAGCAAACAGGAACAGCGCGACAATCAACGGATAGCGCAGCAGCTCTTCCGTACGAGTCACTTTGATGCCGATATCCGTCTCGCGCTTGAAGAACGCCGTCCAGGTCATTGCGAGCCAGATCGCGAAGAACAGCCACATCCACCAGATACCAGCCCCTTCCAGCAAAGGCACAAAGCCATACAGCTTGCCCATATGCAGGCCGAGCGGCAGCAGCAGGACAATGCCGGTACGCGCCAGTATGTCGATCCGGTAAGCGGTCTCCATATGCCGCTTGCGCTCTTCCAGGCTGAGCTCGCGATTGGTCACATGATAGCTGGTCTGGAAGACGCCCCATTCGCCGCCCAGCCAGTACACCATCGCCAGGATGTGAACCCAGCGCAGAATGCTGAGTTCGTGCATTTCCAGAAATTCCACCTTGTCCCTCCCCTAAGGTGCGGCGCTATTCGCGCGACAGTCTCTCGACGATCTCCATGATTGGCGGGTCCTCCGCCTCCATTGCTTCGACTTCCTGCTGGAAGCCGCGCATGATGCGGTTGATGTAAGCGCGCGTTGCGAGCCCGCGCTCTTCGCCAGCCTGACGGTCAGGCGCGTAGTTTTCTATGTCTTCGCGCCGAATGGTGCCTTTCTCATCGAGCAGGCGCTCAACCGTGTCTTGCCGCTCACGCAGCGCCGACACTTCAGCGGCGAGCGCGAAAACCGTCGAATAGAGCCGGTCGAGCGCCGGGTCCGAGAAGTATTCAGGACGCTTGCCTTTGGCCCGCTTGGCTGAGGCTTCGACCCAGTCGAAGTCAGGATCGTCAGGGCTGCTCATGCGGCTTCTGCCTGTTCCAGTGGCTTCCACGCGCCATACGCGTTCCAGATCGCCGCCCTGCCGAAGTCTTCTTCGCCTTCGTCGGGTGATGGCGGGAAAATCTCCGGATCGACCACCGCGCGAACGCCAACGGTGAACTGGTCTTCGCGGGCAAACCCGGCATCGGCCATGACCTGCTTCAGGTCCTGGCCATGCATCGCGCTCCAGAACGGTTCATTGTTGTTGAACGCATCCCAATCACGCATGAACTGCTCGAACAGCGGCATGTCGTCGGTGTATTCGGGCTGCTCGATATGGAAGATGAGACCGCCCGGCGCCAGCACGCGGTTTGCTTCTGCGAGGATACGCGGCATCGCTTCCGCCGATAGCTCATGCAGGAACATAGTGGTCTGCACCCAGTCGAAATAGCCATCATCCCAACGCGACAGGTCTTCGCCGGAAGCCTGCACGAATTTGATGTTCTTCACGCCCATCGCAGCTGCGCGCGCTGCGCCATAGCGAAGACTCGCAGCGGCGGTATCGATCGCGATCACTTCCGCATCGGGGAAAGCCTGCGCAAGCGGCACCGCATTGTGGCCAATCGTGCAGCCGATATCCAGGATACGGCGCGGCTGCCAATCGGGACGCTCTTTCTTGATCCATTCGACGATCGCCTGACCGCCACCATCGTTGAGGCCGCCCAGCGCGCCGCCGGTGGTCGCACACAGGCCAACACCGTAGTTCGCACCAACTGTCACATCGCCAGGACGCTCTTCGGAATGATAGCCGCCGGGCTGACAGTGAATATCGACCGCAGTCTGATAGTATGGCTGCTCGACTGAAGGGTCGAGCTCCAGCTGGCCGGAATGTTCGTTGAACTGGCGCGCCTGCGCATCAAGCGCGTCAATCTGGCGCAGCACTGTCTGGCGTCCATTGTGCTGGCGCATCTCCATCGAATTGCGCTTCAAGGCCGACCACACGCGGTGCCATGGGTCCTTGTTCATCGCGTCGCGAATTTCGTAGCGATGCTTCGGTTCGCGCCCATGCTCTTCCACGAAAGCAGGCAGCACGCGCTTCTCATAAGCGAGTTTGTTGCCTTTCCCGATTGGCCCGGAGAGATAGCGATTGAAGTGCGTCAGGAAATTGAATCGCGCCGCTTCGTCATGGCTGGTGCGCGCCATCATCGGATGCCGCGTGAGGGCTGTGTAAGGGGGTGGCAGATCAGACATGGTGAATTCCTGTAATTTGTCCGGACAAATTTTGCGCAGGCCGGTGAGTTTGTCAATGCAACAATTCATCAATCCCTATTTGCGATCCAAAGGCAGCGCATTGATTCATCGAAATGCTGTGCGAGTATGCGGGGATCGCTCACGCGTTTCCGGAGAACACGCCGCCCGCGCTTGCTCAGAACGCACGCTTGCGCAATCTGAGGTGTATGGCGATTCTCTCAGACAAATGGATTCGAACGCAGGCGCAAGACAAGGGCATGATCGAGCCTTTCGTGGAAGCGCAGCGGCGCGAGGGCGTGATCAGCTACGGCCTTAGCTCCTACGGCTATGATGCGCGGGTCGCGGACGAGTTCAAGATTTTCACCAATGTCGATTCCGCGGTGGTCGACCCCAAGGACTTTGCGGCCAACAGCTTCGTCGACCGGAAGACCGATGTCTGCGTGATCCCGCCCAACTCCTTCGCCCTGGCGCGCACGGTCGAGTATTTCCGCGTGCCTGAAGATGTGCTCGTCATCTGCCTTGGCAAGTCGACCTATGCGCGCTGCGGGATCATCGTGAATGTGACCCCGCTGGAGCCAGGTTGGGAAGGCCACGTCACGCTGGAATTTTCCAACACCACGCCGCTGCCGGCAAAGATTTACGCCAATGAAGGCGCATGCCAGTTCCTGTTCCTCAAGGGCAATGAGCGCTGCGAGACGAGCTACAAGGACAGGGCAGGCAAATATATGGGCCAGAAAGGCGTCACGCTGCCACGGCTTTGATCGGGCTCAGCCCGCCGGCAAAGCCGGATCAAGCGCATCCGCCAGCAACTCCATTGCGGACGCCAAGCTATTTGGGCTGAGTGTTGCGCTCCCTGGCATCCTGGAGTTGGACCTCGAGCAGCCTTTGCGCAGCCAAAACAGCCGATGGAGCATTGGCACAAGTGGCATCGGCACCAACATGCTCGCACAGTTCAGGTCTGTCACGGAATATGGGGCCGCCCACCATTATGCTGACACGCTGGTTCATCGACTTCTGTCTCACTTCAGCGATCAGCCTCTTAAGCGATCTCAACTGGCCATCTGAGCCTACACTGAGTCCCAAGAGGGAAAATGACCTTTCCCGGATCTGCGCAATGATCGGCATGCGCTCACCTGAATGCTCAGACCTAACCCGCCACCCCGCTGCAGCGAAAAACTCCTCCAGTATGGATGCGCCCAGGGAGTGCTGATTGCCGGGCGCAAGCGCGACCAGAACATCACGCTTGGTCGCCAGATCTGGCAGCCCATAAGAACGGCTAAAGACCGACAGCAGATGTTGAAGCCGACCAACGCCAATAGTCACATCGATGAAGTCGCATTCATCTCTTTCCCATAGCTCACCTAGAAGCCGTGCCGTCGGTGCAAACAGTTCGAGGTAGACCGTCTCGATCGACAGCCCCTTATCGCGCAAGGCCGAAATATACGTGATGGCTGCTTCGAGATCATCACCGAGGAGCAGCTCGGCAAAATCGTCAATATCGCCATCTGTGGGGGGTGGTTGCTCGCCACTACCCTCGCTCGGCGACGCGTCCCTGGCGATCCGCTCATGTAGCTTCACAAGTCTCGGGATCACATCATCTGAAACAAAGCGAGCCAGTCTTGTCTGTCGTTCTGTCAAGTCTGCGCGATCGCGTATCTTCCGAGAAAAGAAGATCTTCTCAGCTTCAACAAGCTTGCGTGTGTCATCCCGCGAAGCTCGACCTTCGCCCCTCAGCGCCACCATCGCCCGGTCTCTCCCACGAAATGGGTACCATAAGGCAAGGTTTCGATCAAACGAGACACAGATGATACGGCCCATCGTTTCGGCTCTCCCCCTCCAACCTTCAGGCATTTCCTACTCGTCCCTGCCCTGACATGCTTTGCGCATCATGATGGACACCCCTGTCTCAACCCCCGAGAAGCGCGTTTCGTGTTGGAGAAGTGTCAACTTGGCATTTGTGGAGCAACGCCCTGAATTGTCTCAGGATTTGGCCGAAAATGATGGCTGACACAGTGTCATTTGTGTCAAGTTAGGCAGATTCGCGGCGTCACGCTGCAAAAGCCCTCGCGATCCGCAACGTCTTTGACTCTGCGCTGCCTTGCGCGCATGGAATTCCCGAAGGAGATTACCCCCATGGCTGACAATGCACGCGAATTCGACATCATCGTCTATGGCGCAACCGGTTACACCGGCAGGCTCGTCGCCGAATATCTGGACCAGCATTACGGTGACCGGGATGACGGTCCCAAATGGGCGATGGCGGGCCGCAGTTTGGACAAGCTGGAAAGCGTGCGCGACGAAATTGGTGCGCCCGCCTCAACCCCGTTGGTGGTCGCCAATGCAGATGACCCTGAAAGTCTTGAGGCGATGTGCCGCCGCGCGAAGGTTATCCTGACCACAGTCGGACCTTACCAGCTTTATGGCGACGCGCTGGTCGAAGCGTGTGTGAAAACAGGCACGGACTATGCCGACCTGTGCGGTGAGCCTGCCTGGATGCGCGAGCAGATCGACAAGCACGAAGACGCGGCCAAGAAGAGCGGTGCGCGGATCTGCTTCTCTTCGGGCTTCGATTCGATCCCCTTCGACCTCGGCGTGCTGATGACGCACAAGGAAGTCGAGAAACGCACGGGCAAGCCTTCACCACGCATCCGTGGCAGGGTCCGCGCGATGCAGGGGACGTTTTCGGGCGGCACAGCGGCAAGCCTCACCGCGACCATGAAAGCGGCCGCGACCAATCCCAAGATCATCAATATCCTGCGCAGCTCATTCGGGCTCACACCCGGCTTTGAAGGCCCCGATCAGCCTTCCGGCATGATCCCGACTTATGAGAAGGATCTGGATAAATGGGCCGCACCTTTCGTGATGGCACCGATCAACACGAAGAACGTGCACCGCACGAACTTTCTGCTCGGCCATCCCTACGGCGAGGATTTCGTCTATGACGAGATGATGCTCACCAGCCCCGGCGAAGCCGGCAAGGCTGCGGCCAACGCGGTGGCGGAAATGATGAAGAACCCGTTCGGTGCGAAGCCGCCCAAGCCGGGTGAGGGCCCGACGAAGGAGCAGCGCGAGACCGGCTATTACGACGTGCTGTTCGTCGCTGACTTGCCTGACGGTGAGACCCTGCATTACGGCGTCAAGGGCAAGTATGATCCCGGCTATGGCTCAACCAGCCGGATGCTCACTGAAACTGGAATTGCCTTGCTGTCATGCGACAAGCCGGGCGGCATCGGGACGCCAGGTTCGTTCCTCGGCGAGGACTTGGTCAAGCGGCTTGAAGAGCACGCAGAGCTGACCTTCGCAGCGGAGAACTGAATGGCGAGTTCCGGAGCCTAAGGGAACTGCTGCCGGCTCTTTGAATTGAACTCGACGGGGCGGGAAACGCAAGGAGAATTCCGATCACCTTGATCGAGGCCCAGGTTCTGCTGCTGGTTTTCAGCACGCTTTCCGTGTTGAGCGCGGCCTGGCTGGTGCTGCATGCCAGAGATGTCGTGCTGCTGTTGCGCTATCTCCTTCCGCTGGACCCTGGCCAAGGACAACGGCTTGCGAGCTTCAAGGCGGTAAGCGCAGCAATCACGATCTTTGCCTTCAGCCTGACGGTCGAAGTGCTCGTGTTCCTGCGCGCAGCCGCGGGCTGACTGCCTGATATGCCGCGCGCAGGATCGAGCGGCTTGATCAGAAGCTGAGCCGTACGCTTGCCCGGACATTGCGACCGGTCAGTGGCACGAAGTCCTTTGTGAAGCTCGAATGACGGCGCCCGGTAACATCGAACAAATTCTCGCCGGCAAGCTGCACGACAACGCCCTGATTGTCCCTGATGGGACGCCACGAGAGATAGAGATTGGTGAATGCGAAGGAATCGGTCTCGCTTTCAAACTCCGCCACGTCATTTTGCGAACCGAACCACTGGACTTCTCCCCGCACATCAAAGGCATCGAACTGCGCTTCAAGCGCGCCCAGCAAGCTCACCGGAGGAATGCGCGGGAGATTGCTATCGGTCTCAAGATTGGCATCAACATATGAGGCCCGCACATCTGCAATCAGGTCGAAGCTGTCTGTCTGCACCAACGGAAGGTTGAGATCAGCTTCGAAACCGAAGAATTGCGCATCGTCCTGCAAATAGACGAAAACGGGCAGCTCATCTTCCTCCTCGCCGGTGGCGCTGAGGTAAATGAAGCCATCGAAGTCCTGATAGAATACAGATGCGTTGAAGCTTGCTTCACCGACTTCGGCGCGCACAAAGGCTTCAATTCCCCATGCGGTTTCCGTGTCGAGATCGAAATCGCCAATCTCGAATTGTTGCGTTGCGATATGCGGCCCGTCAGCAAACAGCTCTTCCCCCGCAGGAGCGCGTTCAGAGCGCGACCCGGTGAGACCCGCACGGACATCCTCGCCGAGTTCCGTAACAATCGAAAGCGCGCCAGAGAAAAGATCGAAATCGCGCTCGATATCGAGAACGTCCGATTCCACGTCGACCATCTCATATCGGCCTGCCGCTTCGAGGTGGAGCGTTTCGGTCAGGTCAATTTCCTGAACCGTGAACAGCGCAAGCTGCGTGGTGTCATTAGGCGCAACGAATGCTTCTTCGCCGACCGCTTCAAAATCACGCGATGTGAATTGAACGCCGATCATCCCGCCACCGTTCTGGACGAGCTCTGCGCGCGCTTCGAAGGTTTCCGTGTCGTAGACCGTGCCGACTTCCGGACCTTCAAATTCCGTGTGCGTGTAGTCCGAATAGCCTGCCCGCACTTTCAAGCGCGAAAGGAAGCCGTCGCCGAGTGCGAAGTCACCAAGAACATCTACGCGAAGCTGTTCGAGACCGATGGTGACTATTTCCTCGCCCTCTCCCTCTTCTTCTTCGCCTTCACCTTCCTCGCCGTGCGCGTGCCCACCTTCGGGGTTTCCTACCAAGCCATAATCGGTGTCATAGTAAGAAACCGAGGCGCCAACCCTCGACTCGCCAAAGAAGATTCCGACACCGCCGTGAGCGGTCCAGGTTTCTGTCGCACTGTTGGGAATGAAACCTTCCTGATTGGCAGCCTCGCGTAGTTCTTCTGCTTCTTCGAATTCGCCTTCATCCTCTTCTTCATCCGCGTCAGCAAGCAGATCTGCGCGCAGATCGTCCGAAAGCTGAAAACCAGGGATCTCGACATCGCCAGTCTCACGGAAAGAGCCGCCAATGTTAAACGCCACGTTGTCGCCGAGACCAAAATCGAGCGATGCACCGCCACTGCGCAAATCGGTGGCCGTGTCGACAGCCGCCAGACCCTCAAGGTGGAAACCGTCCTCTGGCAGGGCAATCGGGATGCGGCGGTCGATCACATTGACAACCCCGCCAATCGCCTGGCTGCCATACAAGAGAGCCGCTGGCCCACGCAGCACTTCCACGCGCTCGGTCGTCAGCGGATCAATGGTCGTCGCATGGTCGGCAGAAGTATTGCCAACATCCGCCGACCCAAGCCCGTCGATGAGAACGCGCACGCGCTCCCCATCCAAGCCGCGCAGGATCGGACGCGACGCGCCAGGGGTGAAGCTGGTCGCGGAAACGCCAGGGAGCTTGATCAGCAGATCGCCGAGCTGACCGGTAAGATCACGCTGGATTTCGTCGAGGCCGACGACATCCTGCCCAGCGATGAAATCAAGCTGCTCCAGCGCGTCTGCTGCAACGATGATATCGCCGCGATAGTGAGGGTCGCTTTCGCGTGCTTCTTCGCGCGCTGCGGCGCGCTCGGATGGCTGCTCATCCGCAGAGCTTGCCTCTTCAGCCGAAGTGACGTTGGCGTAGGCCGGTGCTGCGGCGACCGAGGCTGATAGAGCAGCGGCCACAGCTATGCGGGAGGCGTGGGTTGTCATGGAGATCCCTCACAAAACTGAAATTACGTGATAACATCACAATGTAATAATGTATCATCGAATTAGGGATTAGTGCGCCAAGTGCAACCCGAAATTCCGGGAAGCTGCCCAAATACCGGCTTCAACCGGCATTCAAGCTGCGATCTGCGGCAATTATGACACGCCGCACTGCCTTGCGAGCCAGACGCACCCGTCGGGACATGCAATGCGACAATCAGGAAGGATGAATGGAGCGGGCGAGGCGATTCGAACGCCCGACCCCAACCTTGGCAAGGTTGTGCTCTACCCCTGAGCTACGCCCGCTCACTGACGCTCGCTAGCGAAGGCGTTTCACGCTCACTTCGCTGGGGAGGCGGCGCGATTAGCAGCGCGCCTCTCACCTCGCAAGCGCAAAATTGCATGAAAATGCGCAATTGCCCGCAGAAGGGGGCTATCGCAACCGAAAGGACCTTTACAACCCGGCGTGCGGACCCACATGGAGACCCATGCATTGAAACAGTGGGTCCTTCAGCTGATCCGCGTCACTGAGGAGCTTCACACGTGGCCAGCATGGGTCTCAATCTCGAAGAACAAAAAGCCGTCGACCGGTTTCGCCAGAATGTCGTCGAGCCTTCGATGCAGAGTTTGGTGATTCTCGATTTCTGGGCCGAATGGTGCGGCCCGTGCAAGGCGCTCACCCCCGTGCTCGAAAAGGTCGCGAGTGAATATGCCGACAAAGGCGTGATCCTCGCCAAGGTCAATGTCGATGAAGAGAAATTCATCGCGAGCCAGTTCCAGGTCAAATCGATCCCGACTGTCTACGCAATGTTTCAGGGGCAGCCCGTTGCCGACCTGACCAATGCGCGCAGCGAATCGCAACTGAAGCAAATGCTCGACCAGATCCTGGCACAGCTCCCGGTTCAGCCGGGTGCTGGTGGAGATGCCGCGGCGGCGCAGCAACAGGATATCGAACAATTCATCGCGATGGGCGAAGACGTGCTGAGCGGCGGCGATGCCGAGCGCGCGGCGGGCATCTTTGCGCAAGTGATCGACATGGCGCCAGACAATGCTGCGGCGCAAGCTGGCTTGCTGCGCGCGCTGACCGCTGGCGGCCATGTCGAGCAAGCAAGAGCCGCACTCGAAGCGGCCAAGCAAAACCCGGCTCTGGCGGACGATCCCGCGATCGCGGCCGCTGCGAGCGCAATCGAGCTGGCCGAAAATCAGGTCGATGACAGCGAGCTGGCTGGCCTGCGCACCGAGGCGCAGGCCAATCCGGACGATATGGACAAGCAACTGGCCTTTGCCGAAGCCGCATTTGCCGCTGGCGCGCGCGACGAGGCGGCTGATACGCTGCTCAACATGGTCGAGAAGGATCGCGAATGGAACGAGAGTGCAGCGCGCAACAAGCTGCTGCAGATCTTCGAAGCGGTCGGCCTTGAAGATGAATGGGTGGTCAACACCCGTCGCCGACTGTCAAAGATCCTGTTCGGGTAGGAGAATCTGAAGCTTTCATGTCAACCCGCCTGTCTATCTTCCCTTTGCCCGGCGCGATCCTGTTTCCCGGATTGCAATTGCCGCTGCACATCTTCGAGCCGCGTTATCGCGAGCTCGTTGGTGATGCCTTGGTTCGGGATCGGCGGATTGCGATGATCCAACCACAGCAATCGGTCGAAGGCGCGCCGCTCTATTCGGTTGGCTGTGTCGGAAAGATCGGCGAGATCGAAGCCATGGATGACGGGCGATACAATCTCATCCTTGAGGGGCAATCGCGGTTCCGGATGCTGAAAGAACTCGATGTCACCACGAGCTTCCGCCAGATTGAAGCTGAGCTCTTGACGGAGGACGAAAGCGCCGTCCTTTCGCCGATCGAACGGGCTGGTTTTGAACAGCAGGCCCGCAAGTTTGCCGACCGGCAGGGCTACCGTGTGGATTGGGATTCGGTCGAACGTTTGGACGATCAGTCGCTCATCAACGGGGTGTCGCAGATTGCGCCATTCGACCCGGCAAGCAAACAGGCGCTATTGGAAGCGGAAAATCTCAATGCGCGCTGCGAGCTGCTGATCCAGCTGATGCAGTTCTATGGCCGCACTGATGGCGATGAAGAGATCATCACGCTGCAATAACTAGGGCGATAGACCTGCTCTGCCTGCCACTGGCTCAAGACTGCCGAGCAATGTCGTCAATACGGTAAAGGCGTTCCGATCTGCGTCCTTCTTGTTATAATTCTCCGTCTGCACCACCAGCACCGCATCGTAGGCTGGGACCAGTGCCACGATGTTGCCGCCATTGCCCATCATCAGGAAGGCCGCTGTGTTTCCTTGCGGGCCGCGCACGGGCATCGCCCACCACAGATTGCTGTAGTAAACGTGCTCACCAAGCTGGTGGCGCGCGGTGAGCATGTGTTTGATCCAGTCTTCGGACACGAGCTGTTCGCCCTGCCACTTGCCGCGATCGAGCACGAGCCGCCCGATCTTCAGCAGGGCCTCATCCGATATCGTGAGCTGCCCGCCCGATTGAATTTCGCCCGACTTTGAGCGCCGCCAGACCACGCCATCAATGTCTAGAGGATCGAACAGGCGCCGCTGGACGTACGCATCGAAGCGCTCGCCCGTCGCAGCCTCCACCACCCGCCCGAGCAGAAACACGCCAGCTGTGCAGTAAGAAAACGGTCCATCCCCATCAGCATCGCGCTGATAATCGCGCAGCGGCAGGGCCAGCGCAAACTCGCGCCAGACCTTGCGGCGATACATCTTCTCTTCCTGGCCTGGAGACTTGCGCTCCCAATCATTGCAATCGAGTGCCGAGGACATGCCGAGCAGATCAGCGACGGTTATGTCTGCGGCTGCATCACTTCGGTCTGATTTCAGCAGCGGCCACACTTTGGCATCGAGACCGGAGAGCGCGCCATCTTCGATTGCCATGCCAACAGCGAGAGCCGTCAGGGACTTGCCGGCGGACTTGATATCGACCGGATCGCCCATCGGCTTGTCATCAAAACGCTTGCGGTAGATCACTGCGCCCGATTGCTCGATTGCGGCAGCGCGGATCTTACCGAGCTCACGTTCAG
>JAAUYH010039632.1_pt1 | contig 12110 bp, 9 predicted proteins | sample 7278061 | NCBI WGS metagenome assembly JAAUYH01 (sample SAMN14350203, study PRJNA611818) | marine sediment metagenome | isolation source: surface marine sediment (0.6m) | place: French Polynesia: Moorea | collected 2018-08
CATCTCTTTTGCCACCGACATGGCAAAATCAAGGACTGATTTTTCAACAAGTTCAAAAATTTGGACCATATTAAAACATGTGACGGCTTCGCCGCTTTTATCGCCAGTCTCCTGACTGATTTTGTGTCTGAAGATGGTGCCAAACCTTGCGAGGAGGTCATCTCATATCTAATTCTCGGAAAGAGCGAGCTGTATTATTTGGTTATAGAACCAAAAAAATAAGAAATATAATTTCAGAATGATTCACCCGAAATCGAGCATTGTTGACTCAACCACAGACATTGGTGTTGCATCAGAATTTACGACACGTCAATGGTTCTGAAATTATTATATGTAAAATTTAATTCTTGACTAAGCTTAGCTATGTGTTACATTGTCTTACTATGAATACAATAACCATAAGATTACCGAGTGATTTAAGGTCTGATTTGCAGAAGCTCAGTCAGGAACAAAATAAACCTGTCAGCGACCTCGTGCGAGAATCAATACGGAGATACGTTGCAGTCGAAAAATTTCGTGCCCTTCGAAAAAAGACCTTGCCCTTTGCCGAAGCGCAGGGTTTTTTGACCGATGAAGACGTCTTCAGGGCTATTTTATGAAGATTGTCCTCGACGCGAATGTTATTATTGCTGCCTTCGCTGCTCGTGGGCTTTGTGAATCTATTATGGAGGTATGTCTCAGCGAACACGAGATTGCACTCAGTGATGATTTGCTCGATGAAATTCTGAGAAACCTACGGGATAAGATCAAGCTGCCAAAAGACGTCGTTAACAATATTGGGGCGTTTCTACGCGAGCATTCAAATATCTCAATTCCATCGCCCCTTGCATCGGATGTTTGTCGTGATCCTGATGATATAATAATTCTTGGTTTAGCGGTTGCCTCAAATGCAGATTACATTGTAACGGGAGTCAAAAATCTGTTGGTTTTAAAAAGCTTTCAAGGTATTCCGATTCTAAATCCAAGATCATTTTCAGGCATTCTTCAAAAAGGAGAAAAATGAGCTAAACATACAACATTGCCCTGTCAGCCGACATTATGAAACCTCTATTCAACCTCCTGTTTTTTTGTAATAAGACAAACGACGTTCCAGATTAACAATTAGCCAATCGCATTGAATGAAAACCAACCATTTTAGCACGTAATTCTTGTCAGCCAATCCCCGATCTAGTATGAACATACTTTAAGCGGTTCCGTCTAATAAATGTTTGCAGGTCTAGCGTCGAAACAACATCTTATTCGGCCAAAATTGGGTAAAGGAGTCACTATGAAAAGCCAATTTTCAGGAAAGCATGTACTCATCACTGGGGGTGCAAGAGGTATCGGATTCGAAATCGCCCGGCAATTTGGACAGCAAGGGGCACAAATTTCCATATTCGACAATGCCAAAGATTTATTGGATGATGCCGTTGCCAAATTCAAGCAAGAACAATTCAACATTTATCCCTATCTTGTTGATGTATCGCTACATTCCGAGGTGTTGGCGGCCGTGGACGCTGCTGAAGGCATTGCGCCGATTGATATTTTAATTAATAACGCCGGAATCGCGTTTGAAACGCCCTTTCTGAAAATTTCCGAAGCAGAGTGGAAAAAGATCATAGATGTCAATCTGACAGGGATGTTCTTTGTCGCCCAAGCAGTTTGTCAGAAAATGGTCCCAAGAAAAAAAGGGGCGGTCATCAATATGTCCAGTAAAAATGGGATTGCCGGAGAATTCGGATATGCCCATTACGATGCCAGCAAAGGCGGTATCATTTCGCTGACGCGTACCATGGCGTTGGAACTTGCTCATGTCGGTATCAGAGTTAATGCGGTTTGCCCGGGGTATCTGGTTACACCGATGTCAGCTGAAATCGACCCGCCTGAATTCGTAGAAAATTTCGTTGAGCGCTATATCCCCCAAAATCGATACGGCAAGGTCGAAGATGTCGCCCCCATGTTTTTATTTCTCGCCAGTGAGGCGGCTGGCTTTATCACCGGACAGGTTTTTGTGATTGATGGCGGGCAGTTGGCGGGGCAGAAACCCGGGGCCGAGTTGTTGGCAAAAATGAATTTTTAGCCTAAAACCGCCTAATATGAAACTAAATTGCCAAACTTTACTGGTTTCGCAAAAAGTTCCGCATTCGTCATGCCGGACTTGATCCGGCATCCAGAATATGCTGAAGTTCCTGGATTCCGGCGTTCGCCGGAATGACGCTTTGAAGAAATTCTAAACTTTTGCTACATCGTCAAGTTTCTTTATTGATCAGACTGGACGCTCGCGGCCAGCGGCGCTGTCCTTGTAAAAAATCAATTAGGTTTTCACCCCAAAGACCACTACGAACATGATATAAAATGACAAAATTGACCGAACGCCAAATCGCTCTTCTTAAACACACTTTCATTGACTTCCAGCAGACTTCGGAATTCATTAAAAATCCATTGATTGTTGACCGGGCCGATGGTCTCTACTATTGGGACACGACCGGCAAGAAGTATTTCGACGCTATTGGCGGTATATTTGTGGCCGTCCTGGGGCATCGTCACCCAAGACTGCTCAGTGCCATGAAAGACCAAATGGAAAAAATCACCTTTGCACCGCCGCTTCATGGTACGACAAACATCACCCTGGACTTTGTTGAAAAACTCGCTTCAGTCAGTCCAAGCAATCTTAACTACATCAAACCTTTCAGCGGAGGGAGCGAAGCGATTGAATGCGCCTTAAAATTTGTGCGCCAGTATTTCAAGCAAACCGGTTATCCGCAAAAGCATAAATTTATATCAAGATATTATGGCTACCACGGAGGAACCTTCGGCGCCATGGCCGCAAGTGGCACCGGTGCGCGTAAGACCAAGTTTGAGCCCCAGATGGCTGGATTTTTAAAAGTATTTCCACCGAATTACTATCGTGATCGCTTCGATACCTGGGAGGAATGCAACCGCTTTAGTGCCCGGACCTTTGAAGATATTATTGTCCATGAAGATCCTGCAACAGTGGCCGGTGTCATTGTTGAACCGGTCGGCAATACCGGCGGCATCATCACCCCGACCGATGAATATTTTCAAATAATTCGTAAAACCTGCAACCGACACAATGTTGTCCTCATTTTTGATGAAGTCATCACAGGAATTGCCAAAACCGGCGCCATGTTCGCTGCCCAAAAATATGGCGTCACACCGGACATCATCTGCTGCGGCAAAGGAATCTCCAGTGGGATGCTGCCGCTGGGCGCGATGATTGCCCGGGAAGACATGGCGGATGCGTTTTACGGACTGGCCCAGGACGAGGTTCAGTTCGCCCACGGTCATACGTATGCCGGCAATCCGCTTGCCAGTGCTGTCGGTATCGCCGTTTTAGAGGAGATCATCGAAAATAAACTTACCGAAAAAGCCCAATCGTTGGGAGGGTACTTAGCTGAAAAACTGCAAAGATTAACATCGTTGGGTGTCATCCGGGAGATTCGCGGCAAGGGGATTCTGAGGGGCGTTGAGTTAGTAAAAGACACACGAAGCATGAAGCCGTTTCCGGAACTTGGTGCAGCGTTAAAAGTCTGTGCCCTAAGAAATGGGCTGATTATGAGGATCGATCCTAGCTGGTTTGCGGTTGCGCCGCCACTGATTGCTGAAAAATCGGATATCGACGACATGTGTGCACTGATTGAAAAGAGTCTGATGGATGCATTGGAGATGGTGTAAAGGGAATCAATGTAGAGCGGCCAGGTATTCAACCGCCCCTTCACTGATCTTCCGATGCTCGGACTCTACGATACTGCGTGGGATCCTACTACACCGTCTTTCGAAGCTGCACGTCTATGCGCTGGCAATCCTTGTTATACTACAATAGAAATTAATCAGCAGAATGATGGTTTCTGCGATGAGAGGAGATATCATGTCAAACGGTGTGGGCACCGGTTGGTGGACGTATATCAGATATGACCAAGAGCGTGATCGTCCCAAGATTAGTTGGGCTTTGTTTCGTCGGGTATGGGGGTATGCTAAACCCTATCAGCTGAAGGTGATGGGATTGTTAGCAACCATCTTAGCCATTACCGCTCTAAGCTTGATTCCGCCGCTGCTCTATCGCGATCTCATTGACAACGCCATCATGAACGGAGACACGACCCGGCTCAACTGGCTGGCTGTTGGCATGATCGGTATACCCATTCTGAGTGCGATAATCGGCTTCGGACAGCGTTACCTCAGCGCGACCATCGGCGAGGGTCTTATTGCGGATCTGCGCAATGCCCTTTTCAATCACATGCAGCAGATGAGCCTGCGCTTTTTTACCCACACCAAAACGGGGGAGTTGATGAGCCGGCTCAACAACGATGTGGTCGGCGCCCAGAATGCGCTGACGAGTACCTTTATCAACATTGTCACAAACGTTGTGACCGTTTTCGCCACATTGGCTATGATGTTCTCGCTGGAATGGCGTTTGACCCTCTTGAGCATTGCAATTGTACCCCTATTCATTGCACCGACGAGACGGGTGGGTCGCAGGTTGCGCAAAATCCGCCGTCTAAGTATGGAGTTTAACGCCAAAATGAATACCCTGATGCAGGAGACGCTTAACATAGACGGGGCGTTGCTGGTCAAGCTGTTTGGACGACAAGCCGACGAAATGGATAGGTTTCGAAAGCGCAGCAAGGCAGTGGCCGACATCGGCGTTCGATCTGCCGTGGTGGGACGTTGGTTTTTTATGGGTCTGGGTCTGATTAGCGCAGTTGGCACCGCAGTGATGTTTTGGATTGGTGGGCACATGGTCTTACGAGGCGTTTTCACTGTGGGGACGATTGTTGCCTTCGGCGCCTATCTGACCCAACTCTATGGGCCGCTGACTTCTATCAGCAATGCCCATGTCGAGTTCGCCACCAGTATGGTTAGCTTTGAACGGGTCTTTGAAGTGCTGGATCTGCCAATCGAAATCCAGGATAAGCCCAATGCGATTGTACTTCCGGACGTCACCGGTGCGGTCACCTTTCATGACGTTACCTTCAGCTACACGGAGGGCGGTGACGGCGGTTCGGCCCTATTGGGGTTGCGGATTGATCGGCATGGGAGTGAGATCGCCTCGACATCTTCGATCCTAGCCCAAAAACCGAGCCGCCAATTGGCCTTGGAGGCCGTTAGCTTTGAGATCAAACCCGGTGAATTGGCGGCCTTGGTGGGACCCAGCGGTGCCGGGAAAACCACCATTACGTACTTATTGCCACGTCTCTACGATCCCACCGGCGGCAAAATCTGTTTGGACGGACACGACCTGCGGGATGTATCTCAGGTCTCCTTGGCCAAGACTATCGGAATGGTCACCCAGGAAACCTATCTTTTCAACGACACGCTGATGGCCAATCTCCTTTATGCCGCACCCGACGCCACCCAGGCCGAGGTTGAGGCAGCCTGTCAGGCGGCCAATATCCACCAATTCATCGCCGGCCTGCCGGATGGATACGACACAGTGGTGGGGGAAAGGGGGTATCGCTTGAGCGGTGGGGAAAAGCAGCGAATCGCCATTGCCAAGGTAATCCTCAAAGACCCGCGCATCCTGGTGCTGGACGAGGCCACCAGCAGTCTCGACAGCCAAAGCGAGGCCCTCATTCAGGAAGCATTGGAAAGGATTATGAAGGAACGCACCAGCCTGGTCATTGCCCACCGGCTCAGCACCATTCTGGGTGCGGATGTGATCCTGGTCTTGGATCAAGGCCGTATCGTCGAGCATGCTTACCGTTCCGATACCCATTCCGCTCACGAGCAGCTCCTGGAACAAGAAGGGCTGTATGCCAGCCTCTATCATACCCAATTCCGGGATACGGATTCTCACACGACTGCATGACACCTCAGCTAGAGGTGTCAAGTTTATACTTACTTGCTAAAAGAGATATACCGATTTGAGGTGATGCTAACGTCGAAGGTAACCGCCAAATATCAAATAACCGTAAGAAGAATGGAACAAAACCATGCAAGACCAAGAAATCCAGGCAACCATTCGAATTTTAAAAAAAGAGGTTCCAAAGTGGCGGGTACCGGTGATCGGGCATTACACGGAGAGCCCCTTTACCATTCTAATTTCGTGTTTGTTGTCACTACGAACGCAGGATAAAACAACCAATGCGGCCAGTGCTAGATTGTTTCAACTGGCCCGAACGCCTCAGGCGATGGTCAAGCTATCCACACTCGTTATTGAGAAGGCAATATATCCGGTAGGCTTTTATAAGACAAAGGCCAAGAATATCAAAAAAATTTGCCGGCACCTTTTGTCCCAGAATAACGGGCGGGTGCCCGATGATATCGATGCGTTGCTGGACCTGCCGGGTGTTGGGCGAAAGACGGCAAACTTGGTTGTTACGTTAGGCTACCAAAAACCTGGCATCTGCGTCGACACCCACGTGCACCGGATCACCAACCGCTGGGGCTACGTTCAAACCAAAACGCCGGAACAGACTGAAAGGGCCTTGCGACAAAAGCTTCCGCAGCGTTACTGGATCATCATTAACGATCTTTTGGTGACCTATGGTCAGAATCTTTGCAAACCGATCTCACCGTTTTGCAGTCAATGTAAAATCCGTGTCTATTGTGATCGTGTGGGAGTAAAGGTTTCGCGCTAGGCCTTGGAGTCCGCACGGGACAACTATTTGAAATCCTGGGTGTCTATTTAACTGCGATACTTCTTAGAAAAATACTACTCGTCTTAATGAAAATCACGGCTGCCCCCACTTGCCGGTCTCATACCTATTTGTGGGTGGGGATCCCAGAATGCATCGGCCACCACATGTACCACGCCATCTTCTTTTTGCAGCTTGCCGCGGACACCCAAGAAGTTCGATGTCTTGATGAGCAAGTCATATGCCTGGAAGATCTTGCGCCAGATTACCACATTCACAAAGCCGGTTTCATCTTCCAGCGTCAGGAACACGACGCCGCCGGCGGTGCCGGGGCGCTGCCGGCAAATAACCATCCCGACATAGCGGACAGACTCACCGTTATGCATATGGTTGACACCCCGGGCATCCGGCAGCTTGAAGGCCCGGAGCTCTTTACGCAGGGGCGCCAGGGGATGCCCGTGCGTGCTATGGGCCATGGTCTGGTAGTCCCAGCCGATGGTATCGAATGCATCAAGTTCTTCGAATAGCGGAATATTTTCTTTTTCCTTTAGCGCCAATGGCGAAGCCGGCGTCCGGACCAACCCTTTCACCTGCCAGATAGCTGCCCGTCGGTTGTCCTCGAAAGCGGAAAGCGCGCCTGCTTCAGCAAGTCGGGTGAGCTTGTTATCCTTCAGACCGGTTCTTGCGACAAAATCATCGGGAGAAGTGAACGTGTCTTCCTTGCGTGCCCGTTCAATTAGCTGCCAGTCTTCCTTACCGATGCCTTTTACATAACGAAAACCCATCCGTATTGCAAAGCGATACGGGCTCTGCATGGCCGGCTCTAATGAACAGTCCCATTGGCTCTGTAGAACATCCACCGGACGAACTTCCACCCGATGCCGCCTGGCGTCCGCTACGATCGTCGCAGGTGAATAGAATCCCATCGGCATGGCATTGAGCAATGCGCAGGCAAATACCTCCGGGTAATGGCACTTCATCCAGGCTGTGGCATAGGCGATCAATGCAAAGCTTGCCGCGTGACTTTCCGGAAAGCCGTACTCGCCGAACCCGCGAATTTGATCAAACACCCGTTCGGCGAACTCCCGGGAGATTCCCTTGGCCTTCATTCTTTCAATCAAGCGCTCACGGTGACGCTCGATCCGGCCGCTACGGCGCCAAGCCGCCATGTCGCGGCGAAGCTGGTCGGCCTCTCCGGGAGTGTAGTCAGCGGCCACCATGGCAAGGCGAATTACCTGCTCCTGAAACAGGGGAACACCGAGGGTTTTTTCGAGCACAGGTTCCAGGCTGGGATGGGGATAAACGACCGGCTCCAAGCCCTCCCGCCGTCTCAGATAGGGATGAACCATACCGCCGGTGATCGGTCCAGGCCTTACAATGCTCACCTCAATGACGAGATCATAATAGCGGCGAGGCTTAAGGCGCGGCAGCATCGACATCTGGGCCCGACTTTCAATCTGAAATACGCCGACAGTGTCTGATTTGCAAATCATGTCAAAGGTGCGAGGGTCCTCCTTTGGAATCGATGCCATATTGTAGTCTTTTCCATAATGGGCCGCCAGGAGGTCAAATCCCAAATGAAGCTGCCGTAGGGCGCCCAAACCCAGGAGATCCACCTTAAACAACCCCAAATTTTCAAGGCTGTCCTTATCCCATTGGATCACAGTGCGATCGGGCATGGTGGCGTTTTCGATCGGTACCAGAGAATGGACCGGTTCGTGTCCCAGCAGGAATCCACCGGAATGTATAGAGAGGTGTCTTGGAAAGTCTTGGATTTCATTGGCCAGGTGCAGCAAGTTTCGATAAACAGACCGTTGTGGATCAAGGCCTGCCTGCCCGAGAGCTTCCGCAGGAATTGGACCGTACCATGAAAGCATCTTGGACAACCGATCCAGTGCGGTTTCGGGCACTCCCAACACTTTACCGACCTCCCGTACGGCCGAGCGGGGCCGGTAGCGGATGTAATTGGCAACCATGGCGGCATGACTGCGGCCGTATTTTTGGTAAACGTGCTGGATGACTTCTTCCCTGCGGTCATGCTCGATGTCCAGATCGATATCCGGCGGCTCGGCGCGCTCCCGTGACAGAAACCGTTCGAATAGCAACCCTAACCGGACCGGGTCAACCGCGGTAATTCCCAAACAGTAACACACCGCGGAGTTAGCGGCCGATCCTCTTCCCTGGCAGAGAATTCCCTGTTTGTGACAGAAGCGCACAATTTCCCAGAGCGTCAGAAAGTAGCCGCAGTAATCAAGTTCGTCGATGAGGTCGAGCTCCTTTTCGAGCTGATGGCTCACATCAGGTGGGATTTCCTTGCCATAGCGCTCCTGGGCGCCGGCCATGGTCAGTCGATGCAGCCACTGGATGGTGGTGGTATCATCAGGCAGCCGTTCGGAAGGATAGCGGTAGTGCAAGTGATCCAAGGAGAAGTGGCAGCGCTCTGCAACCGCTAAGGTACGGTTCATCGCAGCCGGATCATCTTCATAAAGCATGGCAAAGTGTTGCGGGGATTTGAGAGCATGCTCGGCGTTCGGTTTGGTCAGACATCCTGCATCCACCAGTTTGATCCGGTGACGAATGCAGGTCAGCACATCCTGCAGGGGACGACGTTGCGGCTGGTGATAAAGCACTTCCATACCGGCCACAACCGGGATTCGGTAGCGCCTGGCGCGGTTTCTCAGCCGTTCCTCCTGGCCTGGCTCCTGGATCCGTCGATGTCTTGTAACAAGCGCGTACAGGCGATCTTCAAACGCCTCCCGCAGCATGTGGACCATAAAAAATGGCTCGGCTTTTCCGGTCAGCAAGCTGCGGTCTCCACCCCATAAGGCAATTAGGTAGGCTGCATGTTCGCAGATTTCGTGCCAGCTGACCGCACTTTCGCCCTTTTGCGAACGGCGCCGCCCGATGGTAATCAAATGGCAGAGGTTGGCATATCCCTTTTTGTTCATGGCAAGCAATATCAGATTGGTGCCATCTTCGATCGTAATCTCAGACCCGATGATCAAGTGGACGCCCAGTTCGCGGGCTTTGACATGCGCTTCAACCACTCCGTAAACCCCGTCGCGATCGGTGAGGGCCATTGCATTGAGGCCAAGTTCAGCGCTGGCTTCGACCAGCTCTTCTGGGTGACTGGCGCCTTCTAGAAACGAAAAGTTGCTTTTACACCAAAGGGGCACGTACGCCGTCATAATATCGTTCCTTAATATTTTTAATTTTATACCCGTATTTTGGCCTACATGTAATTTACAAAAATGATTTTTAAATCCCAAATAACAAAACCCAAATTTCAAACAAATCTCAATAACCAATCAATCAAATCCCAAACTATTCGGTTCGCTTGGTTCATTGGAGTTTGAGATTTGGATATTGTTTGTTATTTGTCATTTGGTGCTTGGTATTTTCTCAATTCAACGATCAAACTTTACTGAGTTACCCCATAGCTCATTTCTAATATATTTGTAGGACTAGACACCAGGGACTATTCCACCTTTCCCTGCAAAAACCACTTCTTTCGCATCTGATCAAAGTACACCCACTGCAACTCGCCTGTCTGAGCTGCGGTAAAATAGTAATTGCGACACACCGGTCGATTCCACCAGCCGCCGGAAATAATGTAAGGTCCGAGTACGGTAGCAGCGCCTTCGGCCTGCACGCCGGGTGGTATTTTGTTGTCCAATTTCCAACCGGGGTGTGAGCGCAGGGGAATTGGTTTGTTGTGAATTCTGCGAATAAGGTGGATGGTCTTTCGATTAGAGGGCTTGGGTGCGGAAAGGGTATCGAATGTCTCCCAGATGAAACTTCCCTCAGGCAGGTGCCCTTGGCGAGGGCGGGCCCGCACCACCGCCTGATCGCCGAGTTCGGCCCGCACACGCGCCAGGGCCCGGTTGGCGGCGACCAGATCGCGCTTCGGCCGAACATCGAGCAAGTGAAGCTGTTTTGGTGCAGCGGCAACACTTTTTCCCACCAATTTGGTCTCGACGACACCGTCTGAAAGTGTGTTAAGCGAGTGGAGTCTTAATCGGATCAAATCAAGCACCTGGCGGGCATCCAGGGTGGGAGCGGCCGGCCGGAGCCGTTCCATGTGCTTGCCGATGCGATCAAATTGAAACCAGATCTGCACCTCGGTCAAGCAGTGTCCCCGCTTGGCCAGCATATGCAGCAGTGGTTGAAGCAACCGCTGGATGACTGCCATTATCCGTCCGATGTCGACTTCGGGGTGGTCTAGCACCAATCGCTTTACGGCGGCGGGCTGTGGCTTCTCGGGCTGTAAAGAAAGGCGAATGTCACCAGTCGCAAGCTTGTGCAAAAGATTTGCCTTGGGGCCGAAACGCTTAAGGATCCCCTCGGGAGGCAGATTCACAAACTGGCCGACCGTATTTATACCCAGTTTTTCCAAAAGATCCCTCATCTGGGGTTCAAGATTAAGGCAATGAATGGGGACTTGCTTGGCGGCGATTCGCTCGCTGCGAGGGCTTTTTAAAATACATATGCCCTGTTCGGCTTTTGCCAAGGCGTAGCACCCAAAACGGCTGAATCCCACGACGACCGTCGCACGAAAACCATTCAGCTGCATCTCCCCCTCAATGCGTTTTGCCCAGGTGTTCAGGCTTCCGTAGAGCCGCTCAAGTCCTCCGGCGTCCACCCAGAAAACACCGGGCTCTCCCGCTGCGGATTCAACCCGCGGACTGAAGGATCGCAGTCGATTGGTTAAAAAAACGATGGCCTCCGTGATATCCGCTTCCGAAACAACCGCTGTGCGCAGGTTACCATCAAGAGCCAGTCCTGCTGCATAACGCATACCCGGCAGGATTCGAGACGAACCGGCGCGTTCATTGACCTGGAGAATTGTCCCCTGGGGCTTGTCAACGTCGACAACCGCCACCGGCTGATTCCTCCAATCAGGATGCCGGCGCAGCAACAGTTGCACCATAAATACCGGCAGGTTAATACAGGCCATCCGGTCCATGGCAAATTGCCTCATAGTTCCAGCCCGGACCGCATTGTTTATCCTTTAGAACAGTCGCCCGGCAGCGAAAGCGTCGATTGGTTTGGGGCAATCTTTCAGTGTGGGCCCGTAGCGAAATGAGAGACCCCAAAGAGGGTTGGTGGCTGTCTTTTTCAGTGATGCAGATAAGGGCGGTATGGTGACGCCTGGCCTGGCCGGCCAAACGGGACTGAGCGTGTTGCGGTAGATGCGTATCAGCGCCTAAGTCAACCACGACTAGACCGAAAGCGCCGGATCGCAGCAGGTGTTCTGCAGTTCGGGCTGCAACGATGTTATTGACACCCCTTACGACGGCTACGGCCGTAATATCTATTCCGGCCTCGGCAGCATCCGGAGGGTAGAAGGTACTCTTGCGGGTGGTGATCCAAGCCACGGGTTCATGCTGTTTTTGCGTCTCGAGCACCAATTGAGACACCAGCGTCAGGGAGGCGCTGGCCGAGGAACCCGATATGTCGGTAAACCGACGGGCGAAGGTGGCCTAGCACCACTCTGTCGGGTTATCCGTTTCCGCCCGATTCCTCGGCTGC
>JAAUYH010106101.1_pt1 | contig 12109 bp, 9 predicted proteins | sample 7278061 | NCBI WGS metagenome assembly JAAUYH01 (sample SAMN14350203, study PRJNA611818) | marine sediment metagenome | isolation source: surface marine sediment (0.6m) | place: French Polynesia: Moorea | collected 2018-08
GGTTCGACAGAAATGATTTTGGTGGCTCTGGCTCTAGACCATAACCCCGAAATTGTTACCCTAGCTCATTCCGTCCGCCTCATGGCTCTTAATTTATCTTTACCATTATGGCTCTTTTTATTTCGCTATTGGGAAAAGCAGACAATTATTTATAGTGATAAGTAACTGTAGCCAAATAATCAGATTAGTTCAACAACTAGAAGCGGAGGCTCAGGCGACTCAATCCACTTAGAGGGAGAACCCAGAATAGGCAGCTTGGGTCCAACGGGAGCGAGCTTAAATCGATGAAGATAATCCTTTTTTTCTCGGACCTTCTCCTGCTGAAACTACTCATCTAGCTCTTTTTTTCCCTAGGATAATTCGACTAAACAGCATCGAGGTTTTTTTCCCCAGTTTTCATCACAATTCCCGCTGCCCGTAATGAAGTTGAGAAGGAATTAGTTCTTTTCCGTGGCTGGTTTGTGTTATTTAATCCCATGCTTCAAATTAAGAAAAATTCACGAAGTTACTCTACGGCTAAGAAGATATTTTATCTTAGAGATAGACAGAAAACAGGAAATCAGCCCCCAGAGAAAAACAACTTAACTTTTCCCAAACCTTATTGGTGACAGGGATTAAGCCCCTAGTTGCCACCTCAAAGAGAGGGGAGTTCACCCACGGGTTAGCAATCGCTCGGCAGCTCTTGAAGGATAAAAACTTCCTAGTGCAGAAGTTAGAAGGCAGAAGTTATCGAGATTGATTGGAGACTCCCCAGTGTTACCCTGCTCTCTTGATTGTTGAACAACGCCCGCAATTAAACAAAAGCTCAACTTGCTCGACTAATGAATGAAGCGAAACGCCATAGCCAACCTACTCAACCAGAAACAGCTCACGAGACCAACCTTAACAAGACAGAAAGAACAAAACGATTACTTGAAATAACTATTAGAGACCAATTTGAGGACATAAATCTAGCCGCTCTTCGCCAAATCCAGCAAGAGTTGGGACAAAAGCTGAACCACCTTCAGCTCAATCTTGTCGATGCCAACCCAGGAAGTATTCAACTCATCTTTGAAGGTTCCGAAGAAGACCTCGAGCGACTACAAGGTCTTTTCCAATCAGGAGAACTTACTGAAATATCAGGCCGAACTATTGAAAACGTCAAATTCATCGATTCAGCCACCAGCGAAAAAGAACTGAGGAACAAGCTCAATGCCAGAAATAAACTAGTCCAAGAAATTAGAAGCCAAAATGTTGAGGGCAGAAATTTAGAAAAGACCAACTTCAAACTGGGCCACCTCAAAGGTATATTTCTTAGACAAGCCTACCTAAATGGCGCTGACCTCAGGGTCTCTGACTTAAGTGGCTCTGACTTAGGTAAATCTGACCTCAGAGGCGCTGACCTCAGTGGCTCTAACCTGACTGAGGCTTATCTCTGTCGTGCTGACCTCAGTGGCTCCGACCTGATTCGTGCCAACTTAAGTGGTGCCAACCTAACTGGTGCTTACCTCTATCGTGCTAACTTGAGAGATGCGGACCTTAGTAACTCCGAGCTGAGGGGTGCCGACCTAATTCGTGCTAACTTGAGTGGTGCTAACTTGAGTAGTGCCAACCTAACTGGTACCTACCTCTATCATGCTAACTTGAGAGATGCGGACCTTAGTAACTCCGACCTCTATCGTGCCGACTTGAGAGATGCCGAGCTGACTGGTGCTGAGGTTAAAAATATTCGCTTGGGGAATAATTTAGGTATTTCAGAATCTCTGAAACGCGATTTGATTGCACGAGGAGCAATTTTTGAAGATTCTCCCCCAGGCACTCAGGCGCTTGCTCTGGAAATTTAACCCCTGTCTCCAGAAATTTCCTCTGGTCTGTCGCTCTCGCTCTCATCTAGCTCATTTCCATTCCCTTCGACCTTCAGGCTATGCATTTCCCTTATTCAGAATTGACCGGGGAACGCCGGTCAGCGCAGGCTCCGGAGGGGCTGTCTCTTGAATCGAATTCAAGAGCTTGTACGCCCCGTTCGTTTTACGACGGAGTAACGCTGACTGGGAGAAGGCTCCTCAGTAACAAATTTCTCGAAATTGAGCGGACTGGGGCGAGCGGCTAGGGGCAAGTTTCCTGCTGACCAACCAGAACTGTTCTCGACATCGGCTCGGGTTGCTAATTCTGCCTTCAATTTACTGCCCTGAGCCCTCCAAGTCAAGATTGACCTGGAAGAGCAAGCTAACACACCGAGTTCCAGTTTGATAAGTAGTAGGACAGAATTAATTGTATAAAATTTCAATCTCTAAACCTTACAGAGTATGAAATCAATTGCACAATCTATTTTGTCCAGGTACTTAGTGATAGCTCCATCCCGAACTGGTAGTACAGTGTACGGCAATTAAGTGACGTACTACAGATGAGATTTATTTAGGACCCTATTGCCACCTATTGCTGACACGACCTCTCCCTTTCCCACACCTTTTTTCATTTACTCCTAATGGACCATCTCTCTGAATATATTCTCCCAGTTGGACGGGGTTCGGAGAAACCTTCCAAATGCGCTCGCAGTATTCTTGGATCGAACGATCTGAGGAAAAACGCCCCATCCTCACCGAGTTGAGAATAGACATCTCCGTCCAGCGTGTCTGGTCACGATAGACCTCTCCTACGGTCTGCTGGCAGTCAATATAAGACTGATAATCCGCCAGCAGCATAAAGGGATCGTGATGCAGTAGCTTATCGAGCAGGGGCTGAAATAAGCTTCTATCTCCTTGGGAAAAATGCCCCGAAGCAATCAAGTCGATGGCATCTTTCAGCTGCGGGTTGGCTTGATAATAGTCCCAGGGGCGATAACCCTCGAGCTGGAGCTGGTTAACCTCTGATGCTCTCATCCCAAACAAGAAGAAATTATCTGCTCCCACTGCCTCCCGAATTTCTACATTCGCGCCGTCCAACGTCCCAATTGTCAATGCACCATTCATCGCCAACTTCATATTGCCTGTTCCCGAAGCTTCCTTCCCGGCGGTCGAGATTTGCTCGGACAAATCAGCGACCGGATAAATGCGTTGACTGTTGGTAACATTGTAGTTAGGCCAGAAGATTACCCGCATCTGGTTGTGCAGATCGGGGTCTTGGTTAATCATCTTCCCCACCGAAGTAATCAGTTTAATTATCAGCTTGGCCATGTAATAGCCCGGTGCTGCCTTACCGGCAAAAATGAAGGTTCGAGGGGTAATTTCCCTCTGCGGATTTTGCTTGAGCTGGCTGTAGAGTGTCACTATATGCAAGACATTGAGATGCTGACGCTTATACTCGTGAATCCGCTTCACTTGCACGTCAAACAAGGAAGCTGGGTCGATCAAGACCCCATCCTGCTGGTGAATCCGGTCCGCCAGCTCTCGTTTGAGCGACTGTTTAAGCGAGCGCCACTCTTCTTGAAATGAAGCATCCCTCGCTCCTGGTTCGAGCTGCTGCATCTCCTCTAAGTTCTTCAACCAACCAGACCCAATTCTCTTAGTGACTGCCTTGGTCAGCCGAGGGTTACTCAAGGCCATCCATCGGCGCGGGGTTACACCATTGGTCACATGGCCAAACTTTTCCGGAAACATCTCGTAGAAGTCTTTGAGAACGGTTTGCTGCAGCAATTCGCCGTGCAGCTCGGCCACCCCATTGATGCTATGGCTACTCACGCAGGCCAAGTTCGCCATCCGCACATAGCGTTCTCCTCTCTCGTCAATCAAAGACATTCGTTCTATCCGCGCTCCATCTTTCGGAAACCTCATTCTCACTAGGTCTAAGAAGCGCGCATTGATTTCATAGATAATCTCTAAATGGCGCGGCAGCAAACTGCCGAACAACCCCACTGGCCACTTTTCTAACGCCTCTGGCATTAGGGTGTGATTGGTATAAGCCAGGGTTTTCTGGGTAATTTCCCAAGCTAATGACCAATCCAGGCGCTGTTCATCTACCAGCAGTCGCATTAATTCTACCGCAGCAACCGCTGGATGGGTATCATTCAACTGAATCGCAAATTTCTCGTGAAATTGCTCGACGGGAATTTCTTGACCGGCCAAAATGCGGAACATATCTTGTAGCGAACAGGATACTAGAAAAAACTGCTGTTCCAATCGCAGCTGTTGTCCCGCCACCGTTTCATCATTGGGATACAGCACCTTGGTTAAGTTCTCTGAGGAGACCTTCTCTTCTACCGCACCGTAATAATTCCCCTGGTTAAACGCCGCAAAATCAAACGACTCGATCGCCTCGGCTTTCCACAACCGCAGCGTATTCGCCGTATTCACCTGATACCCAAGAATCGGCGTATCATAGGGAATTCCCAACACTTCTTTCTCCGGCACCCAGCTTACCCGATACTGCCCCTCTTCATCTCGATAAGTCTGGGTATAACCGCCAAATTTTACCTCGATCGCCCACTCAGGACGAACTACTTCCCAGGGGTTGCCGTACCTCAGCCATTTATCCGTCCGCTCTACCTGCCACCCCTGGCAGAGCTCTTGCTCAAAAATGCCAAATTCATAGCGAATCCCATAGCCTAACGATGCTATTTCTAAAGTGGCTAGAGAGTCTAGGTAACAGGCTGCCAATCTTCCTAGTCCCCCATTGCCCAAACCTGGCTCTACTTCTTGGTCTAACAGCTCTTCCCAGTCTAACCCCAGTTCCTCCATCGCTTGCCGGACCTGGTCGTAAATCCCCAGGTTGAGCAGGTTATTCCCTAGAGAAGGTCCCATCAAAAACTCCGCCGAGAAGTAGCACACAGTCCGCGAGCGATTTTTGGTGTAGCTCTCTGCCGTCCCATTCCACCGCTCGAGCATCCGCTCTCGCACCAGATAAGCCAAGGCCATATAGTAGTCATGCTTGGTCGCCAACGCTACTGGCTTTCCTTGGAGAAAAAAGAGATTATCGAAGAAAGCCTGCTTCAAAGTCTCCACACTCATCCCCGTGTGATGACTCGAGGAAGATAAATCTGCTGTCGTGGCCTCTATTGGCCCAATTTTCTTCATGGTGGCTCAAGTTGTTTTTAACTGGTAACAAAGTCGTGACCGATCTACTGCCACAGCTTCCATCAAACAAAATAACCCCACCTCCTTTTGTAGCCTACACCGCAATTTAACAAAAGTTAAACCTTGACCGACTGAAGATTTTTAGCTGATGGTTTACTGCCTCTGGGCTGTACTCAGTATCTGTTGATACCTTATTCAAACCAGATAACTAGTAATCTACATAGTTAAAGAGTCATCACAACTAGCTCTTGAGAGTTCTCAATCGGCTAGCTACAGCTTAAGTGGCGATGGCGCTCCAGAAGTCAAAGTTCCTGAAGGGGAAAGAATTGAGCTATGAGCACTGTCAATCCAAGTGTATTTCCCGTTGTCTACTCAACCCTTGCGCCCCAAGCCTTAATTACACAAGTCCTTGGTCAATATGCTCTTGGGGAAGTAACCACCTGTCAATTCTGGAATCGGGGTTTGAGTGATATTTATCGCCTAGAAATTAACCAACAGGCTTATATCTTAAAAGTTTCCCATCATCATTGGCGTTCCCGAGCGGAGATTCAGTTTGAACTAGAATTCCTCGAATTTTTACATCACCAACATCTTCCTGTGGCTTATCCTCTGAGAACTACAGCACAAAAACTCTTGGTGACGATTAACGCCCTAGAAGGTGAGCGCTATGCCGCCTTATTCCCTTATGCGCCCGGCACTGTCCCGCTCGGCGACTTCAATTTAACTCAGAGTCAAATTTTTGGGGTAACTTTAGGTCAACTTCATTACTTGAGCGCCGATTTTCAGACTCAAGCCCCACGTCAACCTTTAACTCTAGATTATTTGTTAGATGATTCCGCTCAAGTAATTGCTCCTTATCTTCAAGATAGACCCCATGAGCTACTTTATTTAGAAAGACTGAGGGAGTCGATTAAACTAAAGTTACAGGAGCTTCCCCCCCAGCCTCCTTTTTGGGTAGTTTGTTGGGGAGACCCTCACAGTGGGAATGTTCACTTCACCGAAGATAATCAAATAACTTTATTCGACTTCGATCAATGTGGCTATGGTTGGCGGGTATTCGATCTAGCCAAGTTTCTTCAGGTTTCCCTTCATGCCGGAAGCGAGAGAAAAGCCCGAGATGCAGTTTTAGCTGGTTATCAAACCATCCAGAATCTGACCCACCAAGAACTTGATTCCTTGCCACTGTTAACTCAAATTGCCCATATTTGGGCTTGGGCCATCCAGATTAAGGCAGCCAAAGTCCACGGTTGCTTCAGACTAAAGCGGAATTACTTCCGCAGACAGATAGCAGAATTAAAAAGATTAGCTGTTCAAGATTGGCCTTTGTACGAACCTTCATCTAGTTTCTCGACTTCAATCCTTCCAGAGCGAGCCAGACCATCAGCCGCTCTAGCCCAACTCTAGAAGCGGCAATTCTGACTCTCCATCTGTTAATAATCTTAACTCTCACCAGCACAACTACCTTTTCTGAGTCGAGAGAGGAATATCTTAATCCAGCAGCATAAATCAAGGAACAAAAGAGTGAAACAGTTAAATTTACCCCTTTTTCTAGCAACAGGCTTGTCTTTTTTCAGCTTTCTCTTGCTTATTCTTTTGTTCATTTAACAAGATTCCCGGCTCTTCTGGTGCTCAAAAAGCACCTAATAAAACCAGAAGCCTAAAAGCACACACCACTAGCAAGACCCCTGCTAAGATGGCTAACCACCCACGGTTCCCGATTGTTTAAGCTCAGCACTTGAGAGCTTGGAGGGCTAAGGAAAATAACCCAACTTGGGCGAGAACACCAATTGAGTAATCTCAACCAAGTGAGTACGGATTTGGAGTTCTAGAGTCAATCTAGTTCGACTAGACAGCAGCCAGATTTGTTTCTCCTGTCCGAATCCGAATAACTTCTTTCACAGGAGAAATAAAAATTTTCCCGTCCCCAAATTCCCCTGTCCGAGTGGCAGCAATAATTTTATCTACTACCATCTCAGCCTGTTCATCTTCGCTGACGATTTCAATTTGGATTTTTTGCAAAAACTCCACTGTATATTCAGAACCTCGATAACGCTCTGTCTGTCCTTTCTGACGACCGAAACCCCGTACCTCAGACACAGTCATCCCGATTACTCCAGCATCGACTAGTGCCATCTTGAGCTCATCCAATTTAAAAGGCCTGATAATAGCTTGTATTTTTTTCAACTGACCATCCCTCCACTAGTGACGATCGAAGCTTAAGGTAATCGAAGACAAGAGAAAGTTACCAGGATAACAAAATAAGCTCCCCATGGCTGTAGTTTGATTGAATTCAACTGCTCATCACTTTGAGCTTCCTCACACCAGAAAAATTAGCCCAGAATTGCTCCGCTAGTATTATTCGTTACATTATCTGGGGGACTAACCAGTATAAATTAGAACAGAGCCAAGCATAAGCTCAAGAAGGAGTTTGTCTCATGGATAAGATTGATGAGACCACGAATTATAGTTTGCGGTTTAGGTCGGACTGGCCAGAAAATTTATAGTCTGTTAAGAAAGCAAGGAGCAGAAGTAACGGGAGTCAGCGACCGCTCTATCCCCCTACAGCTCGAGTCCCCAATTATTATTGGCGATCCTCGCTCGGTAACAACTCTAATCAAGGCAGGCATCAGAACAGCAGATACTTTAGTCTTAGCGAGTAATGATGATGCACTCAACTTAGCAGTGTTGACTCAAGCCAAAAGAATTAACCCCCATCTCCGCATTATTAATCGTCTCCTCGCCCGAACTTTAGGCGAACGACTAGATCGAACACTGAGGGAACACTGGACTATGAGTGTAGCTGCCTTGGCTGCACCAATTTTTGCTTTTGCTGCTTTGGGCAATAAAGCGGTGGGGCGACTGCGCTTATTCGAGCGAGTTTGGCCTATCCATGAAGTAATCATCGACTCAAATCATCCTTGGCTAGGTAAGCAGTTACAACAACTGTGGTCAAATCCTTCCAGAATGCTCATTTATTACCTACCAGCACGAGGAGAAATTGACTTAATCTCCGCTGTGCTCACGGGCCAAAGTTTAGAATTAGGAGATCGCCTGATTGTGGCCACCCAACCAACAGTCCAGCGGAAACGTTGTGCTTGGGGGCGAAAACTAGTGAAAGCGGTCACTAATCTCCCCCAATATCAACGTTATGCTCGTCCCGTTACCCTAGTAATTTTGTCTTTATCCCTGACCATTGGGTTAGCCACTCTCATTTATGTCAGTATTAATTTAAATACCTCCATCGCCGATGCTCTCTACTTTTCCGTGGGAATGATTACTGGGGCAGGAGGACAAGAACAAGTAGCCGAGCAAGCTCCCGCTCTGATTAAAGTCTTTACGGCCATGATGATGATTGTGGGAGCAGGAGTAATTGGAATTGGCTATGGTCTGATTAATGATTTTATTTTAGGTAGTCGTTTACAACAGGCTCTTGATGTAGCGCGAGTACCCACTCGTAATCACTATATTGTCTGTGGACTAGGAGGAATAGGTTGGACGATTGTCCGCCAACTCCATAGTCAAGGTTATGAAGTTGTGGTCCTCGAATCCAATCCTCATAATCGATTTCTCCATAAGCTAATAATCCTAAATCCTCCGAATTAAATTCTTTGATGCCATTATTCCACCTAATTTCCCTCAAGCAAGATCTGTATTCAATAGTCTCTAGGGAAGTAGCCCCATGAATTCTTGTTTAATCAATCAAGTGCTCAATCGCCATCCTTTGATTGTCAACCCCTCAACACCTTTGATTGACACAATTGCTTTGATGAATCAACCCCAGAGCACTAGTTGTCAACTCAACGAGTCTGAATCCGAGTTGACATGGTTGATTCCTACCCATGCCAGTTGCGCTCTGGTGATGGAGGGGAAACAACTGTTGGGAATTTTTACTGAACGCGACCTCCTGGGTTTAACTGCTGAGAGAAAAAGGCTAGCAGAAATGGCGGTAGGGGATGCCATGACCCAGCCAGTAATTACTTTCCCCTCAACTGAAGTTCGGGATTTATGGGTCATTTGGCGTTGGACTTGCCAGCAAGGAATTAGCCACTTACCGATTGTTGACCAGCAAAACCAATTAATCGGCCTAATCGACCAGAAGAGCTTGCTCCAAGCACTTGCTCTCCCAGAAGAGCAGGAGGTTATTGAATTATTACCCCGTCAAGTTAGCCAGTGGAAGCGCGCCCCAACTGAATTTCTCCACAGTCATTCTGGGGCCTGGTCAGAACAAGTTAAACAACGAACCGTTGAGCTGGAAGAAGCTAACCAACAGCTCCAGCAGGAAATTATCAAACGTCGTTTAATTGAACAGCAGCTAGTGCAGGATGCTCTGTACGATCGACTGACAGGCTTGGCCAATCGCACCTTACTTCTAGACAGAATTGAGTTGACGATTCAACAGGCTAAACGCAATCCCCACTATTTATTTGCTGTGTTATTTATCGATCTCGATCATTTTAAACAGATTAACGATAGTCTGGGTCATGTGATGGGAGATCGACTCTTAATTGCTGTAGCCCAACTACTCCAACAATCTTTGCGAGAGAACGATCTGGTCGCTCGCTTAGGCGGAGACGAGTTTATCATTTTGCTCGATGGGATTCACCAGCTGCAAGATGCCACTCAAATTAGTGAGCGAATTCAAGAGCTGCTCTCTGCTCCTTTTGAGTTAGAAGGTCAAGCAATTTTTACCAGTGCCAGTATCGGCATTGTGCTCGGTTCGACTGATTATGACCACAGTGAAGACTTATTGCGCGATGCCGATCTCGCTATGTATCGGGCGAAGGCCAAAGGTAAGGCTGGTTATGAAGTATTCGATGGCTCTATGTAGGATTTGCTGAAAAAGTAGCTGAAAAAATCAACAATAATCAGCTTGTTTAAAAGATAAGCTTTACTGTTTTTAAACTGCTTGTAGTATAAGTTTTATTGAGTCAATCTTGAGAATTTAGTTCATTAGTTCTAGTCAAAATCAAGAAAGATAAAAAAAGCGAACAAAACTGCCGAAGCAGCTTAGAAAGATTAACTACTAAAAAGGTGATGGCAATGGAAGTTTCTGATGTTGTAGTCAGTTTTGTCATCACAAGATTGAGACTAAATCTTCTTTTGGCTTGTCCAAATTTTCCTTCAATAGTATTCCGAAAACGCTCATCTTCTTGAGCTTGCTTTTTAGCTTCTTTACTAACATTTTTAGGCTTTCTTCCTAAGGGTGTGCCACTAAGTCTAATTCCTCTTTCTTTACACCAAGTTCTATTAGCTCTGGTTCGATAAATTTTATCTACGTGAACTGACGATGGCTAATATCCAGTGAAGTTTTTATAGGCTTCAATTTGGTCTTTTAAATCTCCAGACTCGTTAAAATTATCCCAACTTAGATGGTCTAAAAAGACATATTCATCAAAACAGCTTACTGAAAGTTTAGCTCCAACAGCGTGGTTGGATATGCTGGGGCAACCCCAGCATCCCCCACGCTCAAATTCAACAGGTTTTCCCGCTTTTCCTCTGACGATAGGGCGAATATGAGGTTGAGTTATGCTGACAATTCTATCGTCAATTCTTTTCGCTTCATTCTCATACATCCATAATTGTTGGCGATAAACTTCTGTTACTACCAACAACATCTTATATCTTCTTGGACTTAGGCTGCTTAAGGAAGCTCCTGAATTAATTAAATTGTCTATGTGAGCTAAATTTCTTTTGATATATTGTAATTGTTTCTTGATACCATCACTTCTTTCCTGTCGAGATACGCGACGTTTTTTAGCTATTTTTAAATAATCCTTTCTCGCTTTATTTTTATAAGTCCTTGGCTTTTTATCCAGCTTGTTTTTCCTATTTCTATGGAAAAAATTTATTATTTTTTCTGTTTCCTTTCTAGTTTGATTTAATATGAGTAAGTCATTAGGATGAGTGATATCAGCGGGTGCGACAGTAGCATCTGATATCAGCTTTCCTTTATTTTTTGTTTCTTCTACTTCCGTTTCTTCTTTTTTTTTATTTCTTTCTGATTCTGTTTCCGATCCTTCTGTTTTTTCTAGGAAATCTCTCACCATTTTTTGGTTGATTTTTTTGACAAAATCCATGGTGATTCTTTCTCTAAAATAAACCATCATTGACGGTTCAAATGGTGTTTCATTGCTATAGGATGATAAGCCGATGAAATACTGTAAATACGGGTTTTCCCTAAGAGCGTTCTACGGTTTCTCTATCCGAAACCTGGAGTTGTTCTTTGATAATTAATGCTCCTAATGCCATCCGAAAGGGCTTAGCTGGTGCCCCCATTGTTGACGAGAACTTTTCTGCATATTCTGCTTCAAAATCTGACCAGGGAATCAATTTCGCCATGATTACCCAACGATTATCTGGGGACAACTTTATCGAAACAGGCAATTCAAAGCTTTCTGGGTTAATTGAAGACTGGCTAGATTTACGGTACATTTGTTCTTGCTAATCAAGTGCAAGGGGGTTTCACCAATTTTAGGGCTTTTCCGCCCCCTAAACCTAACTTTTTGGTTACGCAAGAATGTCTGTAACCTTTTTAAGCTCAACCTTTGAAACTTTCTGAGTAAATCCTAAGTATTTGAGTTTATTTTGAGTTACTTTATACTGATGTTCGTTTTGAATCACTGCTATTTTCCTCTCATTTAAGTAAATCTCTAGGATCTAAAGCGATTATTCCCTTAGGATTACCATCTCTGTCAGTCTGTAAAAAGCGCACCGCCCCCTCGGAGGTTTCCTCCGAGATAGGGACGGAGCAAGCAGCCTTGAAATACAGGATCGGCGAATAATTCTCCACCAAATCTTTTTTTTGAACAACTAGCTCCTCATCAAATATGGGATCGAGTAGATCGTAATCTATGTTCATGTCATCGTAACAACCATCGAAATCGTTGGGATATTCTTTGTCTGTGACGAAACTACCTCCAATATAAACTCGCTGGCAGTTTGCTTGAGCTAGAAGTTGGAGAGCCATTTGTAACCCTACTAGGATATTTTGTCTGTGAGAATTGAAGCCAAATCTATTGCAAAATTCAGTCCAGTTCGTTTCATAGACACCAGGAGGAAGATTACCCCTTTCATCAAATGGGGGTAGCATATTGATTTATTTTCAATGATTTATCAAAGTA
>JAAUYH010168873.1_pt1 | contig 12108 bp, 7 predicted proteins | sample 7278061 | NCBI WGS metagenome assembly JAAUYH01 (sample SAMN14350203, study PRJNA611818) | marine sediment metagenome | isolation source: surface marine sediment (0.6m) | place: French Polynesia: Moorea | collected 2018-08
ATTTGGGTGTCTCGAATCGACCCGAGCTGAAAGGAAATTTTAGATGCGCCGGTTTCTCCGGGTTTAGCCGTCGTGAACCGCACCGTGTCGCCGTCAAACTCTGGAAACAACTGCAGCTCTAGATTCATATCTTGAACCATGTAAGTCAGTTTGCGGTTGAGTCCTTTGACCGATAATGTGTCTTGGGCTTGGTCTAACTCAAAGATCAAGGAATCTAGAAAGGACTCTAAATTCCAGGCTTTATTCCCTTTACTGGCCATGGCGATCCTCAACAATGTGTAGTTGAAGTTGATGGAAAACAGGCAATAACGTGGTTTCAGTGCGTTGAGTGGGGGCGGAGCCTTTGAGCTTGACCTGCCCTGATTCATCCACCTCAACCCGGAGTTCAATCGGCATATCCACCTTGATTTGCTCCACCGTTAAGACCTGGCCGGTTTCAGGATCGACTCGCTGTTTTTCGTAGTCCGTCAGGGCATGAATCAGGTCCGCCCAAGGCAGCAATGGATCGAGGTTTTCAAATTGCGCTGGAGCAATGGGAGCCTCCGAGACCGGCTCTGGAATCACTACGGCGGACTCCAAAGGAACTGGCGATCGCTCAACGGTTGGCTTCAGGGGCGAGGTCGAGGAATCGGGATTATTCATCGCTAACTCCAATAAAGTGCGCTTTGGCGGGAATGGGGAAATGCACTGGAAATTCCGTCAATTCCGTCACATGGCCATCGTCATCAATCTTTGCGGCTTGCTTAAGCAAAATGCGCTGAATCTTGAATTCTGGATAGATCCACAGGGCGACGGCGCCGCCTCGCCGCCCCTTAAACTTGACCTCCGTGTGGGCAATGGCGTTGAACAAGCTGATATTGTCGGAATTAAACAGCGCCGCTAATTGTTCTTCATTGAGGGAAGGATGGTTCGAGATTTGACCCAGCAGTTCATTGAGGCGCTCAGGGTTGAGCATTATGCCTGCTTTGAGTTGTCCCTCTTGACGGGTGTCGCTGACCTGCTGAATCCGAGTCACGGTTTCCATTCGAGCCAGAACGGCGCGATCGCGCTCCAGGGCGTAGTAGTATTTGCAATCTAGGGTGAGTCGACGGCGTTGCTTAGAGAGTCGCCCTTGCCAAACCTTGTGCCAATAGGCGCGGTAGCGATCAACATCGTTCAAAGCCACCGTTTCCGCTTGCCCTTCGATGCGATCAAAGCAATAATCCCGCACCAGAGTGATCATCTGGGTCATACTGGACCCCAATCGCTTTCGCCTACGCCGCCCGGTGCGCTGCTCCTCGCGCTGTCGCCGCGATCGTCCTGTCCAAGCCAACACCACCGTTACCAGATAATCTTCGTTGGGGGTGAGCTGTTCCAACTGTTCGCGAGATATGCGAGGAACGACTTCTAACGGCCCAGCCGTGATGTCCTTAACCACATACTTCTCTTCGATCAGAATTTCTAGGGTTTCAGGATCCTTCACTAATACCTGAAGCAAACCTCGGGCGATGGGGCGGGGCGTCTCAACGGTCAGAGGAAGGGCAAGATCGCGATCCTGGTGGTAAAGCACCCGTGATCGGCCATGCAGCATAAGCGGCGTTACGTTGGCAAAATCGAGCCGCACCCGGCCCACCCGCTGATACTCAATCACATGGGGCGATCGGGCCAAAGCATTGACGACCGCTTGCCCATAAGCCCACTTTTCCATCGCGGGATCGGCAGCATTCGCTATTAGCTTCTCTATGTGTCCCTGATCTTGCTTTTTATCCTCCAGGTTGACCTTAGCGACTTGGGTGACGCCTTCGGTAACGGCCCCCAGCAGTTTGGCGGGGGACAGATTTTGCAGCAGCATCTGAACCGTTTGTGGGGTCATGACTTGCTGCAGTAAGGGCATGAGCGCGGTTAGCCCCCCCATACCGCCAGCGCTCCCCATCAGCGATGAAGCCCCCCCGGCTCCCGCCGCCCCAGCTCCCCCAAGTCCTCCAAGTAGGGAAGGTAGGGCCGCCACAGCTGGGAACGCCATCTCCTGGGTGTAGGAGCCAGATTTGGCAGACGCAGCGCCAGATAGGGATCGGGCTCGACTGAAATTTTGTCTGCCATGCGGATTGACCCTGGATGGTTGGCCCTGACGCAAGGGCGTCTGCGTCAACTTCTGCTGGGTTAATAATGGAGCGGTCTTTCCCGCCGAAGCATGAAACTGCTGAAAGCCATTGGTCTGACTTGGGAACGTCCCCCCCCCGATTATAGGAGTTTGTGGCATAGGAGTTTGTTGCAGGGTTGGCGTTCCCATCAGGTTAGCTCCGGTCATCGCAGGCATTATGGGTGTTCCAGGCGTCACGGGTGTTCCCATTTGAGGCAGGCCAGTGGGTAACGCGCCGCTCTGACTGAGAAAATTCATCAACAGCTGAATCAGCGCCTGAGTATTCATCCCTTGCTGACCCGGGCCGCCAGTATTCGCCAACAGTGTTGTCCCTGCATTCATCAGCATTTGCTGATTCTGAGGATTAGCCAGAAAACCGCCCGCTTTCTTCAGAGCGTTTTGAGCTTGGGGGCTAGTGACCACGGCGGCTGCTTTTTTGGCCAAGGGGGTGAGCCTTCCAATAACGGATGATAAGCCGCTTAGCGCCATCGCTGTGTTTACGGGAGGCGCTTCTTTATAGGCAAAAGCGACCACTTCAACTGGGGGCTGGTCAACGGTTTGTTGCGGCATAGAGTCCTCCAAGCCTAGAGACTGAGCAGTCGGGCGATGGCGAAGCCCCTTGTGTGAAAAATCACGATCAGGGGGTAATCCCGCAACTGGAACCTCAACAATGTCCGAGAGAGCGGGTCCGTCTAATTGAGCCGTTCGAAAACTGAAGAGTTGGATATAACGATGGGTGCGATCGAGCTGATGATTGGGGATTTCCAGCGTCTTGCGGCCTAAACTCGTGACCGACAGCGGTCCTATCAGAGGCGAGGTGAAAGTTGGGGCTGCAAGCTGCTTCAGACCTCTGAAACGACGAATTGAGTGATCGCCAATCTTGTACAGGTAGTATTCATTGGCGACGCCAATATCAATGTCGAAATGGTTGTATTCGGCGTCAGCGCCTCGCCAGGTTAAGTTTGCCAGAGCCATCGTTCTTAATTGATGCAGTTAAGCAACCTTTGCTTCAACAATTGTGTAGAGATGCGATAGAGCACGTCTCTATATCAATGGTCTCAAAAAGTATTTGGGGGGGGGCAACTTAAAGCGGGACAGTCCAGTAGAGAAGGAATACAGGAGACAGAAGTCAGAAGTCAGGCAGGAGCTGGATTCTGTCTCCTGACTTCTCCTAAGAAACAAAATCTAATCCGGCTTCAAAATGACTGATTGTCTCTCAAAGGGCGACGATTTTGTTTTTTCCATGTCTAACGGGCATTCCCAATGTCCGTAGGGAGCTGTATTCTTGCCCAATCAGAATATCCCGGCTAAAGTTGACGCCCGTCAACCATCGGTTTAACCGGGTAAGAATTGACCGGGCTGTGGCGGTTGACCTGCCGGTTGACCTTGCCCTTGGTTCTGAGGGGGTTGACCGCCGTACATGGAGGCAAAATTATCCAACTTGAAATAATCGGACTTAAAGACAAGCTCGACCGAACCAGTAATCTGCGCCGCTAAGTCGGTGGTCGCTGTGCTCTTGGCGGAAGACACGCTAATTTTGCTGCGCTTATTGGTGCTTGAGCCGCGACGGCTATAAAACCCCCAGAAGCCTCCCCCAGAGGTACTGCCAGACTTGGTCGTAGACGAATCGGCGGCCCGGTCGGACTTATCAATCTTTTCGGCGGCTTTGACGTCAAACACGACGGCGGCTTTAACAGTACCCCGTTCAACCACTAACCGGGAAATGCCCATCAGAATCGTTTCCCGCAACAATGCCCGTTGCTCTTGGGCCAACGCCAGCTTGGCGTCCATAACCCTGGCTTTGACTTCGTTATCGCCAATATCCAGCGCTTGCCCATTGGGTCCGCCTAGGGCGGGTTGACCCTGTTCATCCTCAATAAAACTGAATTGATCCCCCATATTGTCCGCTAGATAGGCAAAGGCGTCTTCGTCACTGACTTTTTTGACGAAGCTGCTGAGGGATTTGGTCGCAGATTTAAGCAGTTTCTGATATTCCTGCATCTGCGTGACGGTGACGTTTAAGTTAGCGTCGAATACGCCCGTGAGCAGATCTTCTACAAACTGGGGAAAATCCACGTCACTGATAAAGTCCGCCGCCATTTCACCGGTTTCTCGGCCAATTCGCTGATTCAGATGGCGACTGTCATTGATTTGATCACTGGCGGCCAACCCAGTCGAAAGACCCTTTTGCTTCGCTAAACGCCCCCTATTTTCCCTGTCATCTTTCTCAGTTAATTCTTTGTACTGAGCCTGAACCATGTCTTTATACATGGCCAATTGCTCAGAGCGATCCATATTGCGGAATGAATGGGATTGGGAAAGGAGCGATCGCGCCATTGCCCGCGCTTCTTCTTGTATGGTTTCGTCATACATTTGTTGTGGCATGATGCTTTAGCCTCTCTAGATTATTGCTGATGAGCCATTGGTTGTTGATTATCGATCAAGTGAAAAATGACAAATGACAAATGACTTCCGAATGCTGAGTCCTATCTCAGAGCTAATCCTCGCAATAAGTTTGGGTTGCGAGTTAGGCATCCCAATCGTCAAAATCATCCTCCTCGTCTTCCCATTCGTCGCTGTCGTCCGCCATGTCGTCATCACGGCCAAAGGAGCCGTCATCTTCTTCCATCGAGGCTTGGGCGATAATCCAGGCTTCCGCTGAACTGATAAACGCTTGGAAGGCGGAGTCTTGAACGGCCCCTTCCTGAAAGTCAGCAATCCACTGGAACACTTTGTTGCCCTCTACAGCAGACGTGCGAATGGGCGCTGTCGGGATCATCAGTCCTAGATCTTCTTTCGCGATCTGCTCAATCACGGTCCAAACGCTCTTGCGTCGACCGCCATAGGTATCCAGCACATCTTGAGATTTAATAATGCCTAGGGCTTCTTGCAAATGGGCATAGTCTTCCGTCACCTGCAGGTGAGACATGCCGGTCATGTTTTCACTCAGGTTGTACTGCAGGTTCTTGGTTGCTTGGTAAATCGGCGCCCGCGACACCCAGCCATTCGCTGAGTAGCTCCCTTCCGCCTTGCGAATGTACTCAGCGACTTCCGACATCAGCTGATGCCATAGTCTGGGGAAATCTTCATTAGGCGTCATACTGGCAAGCAAACGGCCCCCGCCCCGATTCAAAATGCGGCGATATAGCATGGCTCGTTCCTGGGGAGTCGAGCGCTCACTGCGCAGTTTGTGGAAGCGGTAAAGGGCGGCTGCCGTTATCCCCTCAGGCACATCAAGCATGCCACTGGCCCAGCGCAACACTAGGGCGTTGGCCACGTCAAACACATGCATCCGCTCGCCAATACAATAAATGTAGTCTAGCGCGCCTGCCGCCAAAATGTTGTTGGGAATAACCCCCTGCGCTTCGATGCTCTCAAAGGTGTCAACAGCATAGTTCCAGGTGGTCTCGCCCCCTTTGACGCGGGCGGCGTCAATCGGGTCGTCCGTGGCGGTGCTGGTTTTGAGCGCCTCATTGTAGGCCAGGACAAAGTACTCGTCGTAAAGCCCCGTATTAAACGTTTCTTCAGATTGAATTTGGATGCCAAGTTTGACCAAATAATTGGTCATTGCCTGTTGAATAGAGGCTGTGAAGGCATATTCGGAAATCGCGCTGCGCTGAATATAGGCGGTTACATAGTAGGGAATATTTCCCTCGGTATATAGCGTCGATAACAGTGCGTTAACCGCGGGCTCAACTTGGCCAATGCTAATGGGTAGACCTTGCTGCAGGGTTAGATCGTCTAACCGCTCCCAACGCTTGTCACTGGATTTGAGGCGAATCCGCTTGTCATTCAGAACTTGAGTGAGCATCTGGGCTAGAAAGTAGCGCCTAGGGATATCGCCCACGTTCCGCATCACCGAGCTATAGAGTCCTTCCAGATCGCTGGGAGGGACACTATCATCATCTAAAGCAACCCGAATTAGGGCGGCGTAAATGGTTGGACGGGAAAGTAACAATCGTAGGAGATTGTCCAAACCGGATTTATTAAACCGCTCAGTGAGACTGGCGATAGTCCCTAATAAGCCTCGGCTGGTCAGGTCTTCCCGAGCGCCTGCATAGGGCGCTTGTTGGTAAAACTGTTCTAACGCTCCTAGCGCATCTTCAGCATACGGATCTAAGGTGACCACCGGAGCATTGATTTGGAGCACCAGATCAGCCGTGTGGCCGCTGTAATTGTTGGAACTGGATAAAGAATTTGAGAAAGAATTGGTGGAAGTCGTAAAGACCATAATGATGCGCCTCAATAAGACAATAGGAGAGTTGCGTCAAATAAAGTCCCAGTAAAAGGTAATGGGTGGATGGGTGGATGGGTGGATGGGTGGATGGGTGGATGGGATGTTTTTATCCACAGATCCGTAGAATCAGGAGGGTGATGTCTAAGGATGAAGGATGCAGAAAATTAATCCGCCCTTAAGGGCTACCGTGTACACAGATCTCGATTTGGAGGTGGAAATCTTGGCTTACCCCCCTTAGTCCCCCCTTGCAAAGGGGGGAAACTCTGGTCCTCCCCCTTTACAAGGGGGAGTTAGAGGAGGTAAAACCTGCTTGGAGACATCAATAGATAACTTGTGTGTACACGGTAGCCCTTAAGGGGGAGGCGATAAGCCCGAACTTTCACCATTCACTCCAGCTGTCACTGGGGATGGGGACGTCGTAGGGGGTGAGCCATTAAACAGACGCCAAATCAGATTCCAGTTGTCCGCCTCTTCAAATTGCAACATTGTGGTTGGCTCTTGGTTTGACGATGTCGCCTCTAAAGGGGACGGAGCTACTAGGTCGCCCACAAACAATTGACCAATTAGAGGCCAATTGTTGTAGACCTGGGCCGTGGTTTTCTGATGATTAAGGGCTGCCGTAGCTGCCGTTTGGGCGATTTCTTTGGCTTGAATAGCCAGTCTGGCGGCGGCTTCAGCTTGATTAAGCGCCTCTCTGACGGCTGTCTGTGCAGCTTCTACCTGCTTTTCGGCCGCCTCCAGCTCCGCCGTTCTGTCACTAATGGTCTTGATTGTTCTGGCGCGATTTGCCGCGGCGGCCGCCGTTTCGGCAGCGGCGACGGCGGCCGCCGCTTCAATCTTCTTCTGCTGAACGGTGGTTAGGGCCGTTTGGGTTAATTGCCACTGTAGGCGAGCTTCATCGGCCGCCTCCCGCGTTACCGTCGCCGATTGTTGACTGGCTGCAGCCTCAGTGGAATTGGGTTCCGCCAGCGCCGCTAATCGAGCCGCTTGTTCAGCGTCCAGCGCTAGGGCGGCGGCGGTTGTCGCGGCTTCTTCAGCCGCCTGTTGGGCAGTCATTGCGGTTGTTTCGGCCAAGGCTATCTGCTGGGACATTTCCAGGGTCCCGGCAGCGGTTGAAGTGGCGATCATTTTTGCGATCGTCACTTCAGTCGCCGCCACTTCATCCCGTGCTGCGATCGCGTCATCCTTAGCGTTAATGGCAGCTTCACTGGCTGTAGTCGCGGTCTCACTGGCGGTGATTGCCGCCGTCCGAGCCGTCGCCGCATCATCCTTAGCGCTCATCGCGGTCTCACTGGCGGTGGTTGCGGTCTCACTCGCAGCGATGGATTCAGTCTGTGCAGTTTCGGCGTCATCTTTTGCATTGATCGCGGTCTCACTAGCCGTCATTGCAATCTCGCTGGCGGTGACAGATTTAGTTCGAGCTGTTTCCGCATCATCCTTAGCGCTGATTGCAGTTTCACTCGCAGTCGTTGCAGCCTCACTCACCTTAATGGATGCTGTTCGGGCCAATTCGGCTTCGTCTTTTGCGCTGATTGCAGTTTCACTCGCAGCGATGGATTCGGTCCGGGCGGCTTCAGCCTCATTCTTCGCCGCTATTGCGGCCTTATTGGCAGTAACGGCAGTTTTACTCGCAGCGATGGATTCGGTCCGGGCGGCTTCGGCTTCATTCTTTGCCGCGATCGCCGCCTCACTGGCCGCCGCCGCTGAATCCCGCAGTTGATCCATATCGGCGAGCACATCTTGCATATCCTCCAGGGCTGCAACCGCTTTTTTCTTCGCCGTCACCGCCGTCTTGCCGGCCTTTACCGCAGCATCGCGTAGGTCATCTATTTCAGCGATCGCAGCTTGCTTAGCTCGCTCGATCTCCGCCAGGATTTTCTCCGCCTTCTCTATAATTTCCGCCTGTTTAATCCACTGTATTTCAGCGTGGACTCCTTCCATTTGGGTTGAGAACTCACGGAGTTGCTCGGAGTTGAAATCATCGTCATCGTCATCGTCATTACCCCTCCTCCTGCGAGCGGATCTCCGGTTGTTTGCATTATTTGCGTTAGCCATCTGCCTCATCCTGTACGGTCGTGAGCAGGATCTAATCAAGGTCCAGAAGTTTATAAAACCAATACGTTCTCAGCTTTGGACGTATGCTTGAACTGATTCAGGTTTACTCAAGGCGTTGTCTTATTTCCCAAGACACGCCAAAAAGCATTGATAACGAGGGGGCAGAGGGGGCGGGGAGAATCGATAAAGTGAGGGATTAGGGGGCAGGGAAGGGAGATGGAGGGGCTAAACAGAGCCGCCGCCGTTGCTGATTAACTCTGGAATACTGAACTTTTTCTGAACCACTTGCCAATTGTCAATCTCTTCTAAAACCGGAACTTCGTTATTCACCGTTGCACCGTTGGTTGTATCAACAGTCGCCTCAGTCGTGGGGGCGGCATTGCTAGGAGGGACAAACCCAAATAGGGAGCCCAGCATATCCCAGTTGTCATATTCCACAGCCGCAATCGCCGCTTGCTGAGCAGCTGAGTCGGCAAGGACTTTTAATTCATTGAGTACAGTACTCAATGCACTAACGTGATCTTGAAGCGATTGAAGCGATGTTTCTAACTGATTTTTCTGAGCGTCGCTTACTTCTGCCGGCGTAGAAATAAAGGTGCGTGCGAGTTCATTCACTCTGGCCACAGCGTCATTCACGTCTGTAACGTGTTGCAATGCAGTTGCCTGTTTCGTTTGAGCGGTTTGCGCCAGGAGTTGCGCCTCCGCCGCCGCTGCTGACGCCGGATCTGAAGACACCGCTAGATTAGCGGAGGAGTGGGCGGCCTCCACCCAAACGCTTGCTGCGTCTGCTGCACGGGTCGCACTTTCCTGCGATGTCGATGCATCTAGAATGGCTTGTGACCCCTGAGCAACAATGGCCGAAAATTCTTCACTCGCTGAACTTTGGGCAGAGAATTGTTCTTTCAAAACCGAAATTTGTGTGGTCAGACTCGCAACTTCTGCAGTTAAATTCGCATTTTTCTGTTTTTCTGCTGCTAACGCCGCCTGCATAGCGTTAAGCTCAGCCACGTAAGCAGCAGACGAATTAGCAATGGAGGCGGAAATAGATTGGGTTGGAATATTAATGGTCGGAATACTAATGCCAAAACTCATGATTAACCTCTGGGAAACTCAATCCTGATTAGGGGAACTGCGGCCAAATAACATCCCATCTACTCATCCACTCATTCACTGCGTCAACCGGGACTCCAGTGTTACACGAGCGCCTGGGCATTTCTAGGTGGGTAGATGGCTTCAAGCCGCAAGCTTGTGGTCCAGCAATCGCAAGGCGTCTAGCAAGTTGAGCTTACCAAAGCCCGCCTTGGGATGTTTGAACCGTTTATCCAGCTTGTCGGCAGTGTGTTTCAGCAGGTGCTTGACCTGTTGATCAGATAATTTCATGTCGTGTTTTTGCAGAGCGTAGGACTTGAGCAGTGCGATCGCTCCCGCGACAAAGGGTGAAGCATGGGATGTTCCTGTTGAGAAACCATAATCATTACCGATATAGGTACTGTAAATATCTGTACCGGGAGCGGCGAAGTCGACCTGTTTACCGTAGGTGGAAAACGAGGCGATCTCCCCCGATTCATCCAGTGCGCCAACCGCAATCACATGGGGCAGCGCCCCTGGATAATAAAGCTGTTCTTGACCATCATTCCCTGAAGCCGCCACAATCGAAACCCCTTTGCGGCGAGCGTAGTCCACGACTTCTTCGTGGGGCAGGCCGCCGCCTGAGTGTTGAATGCCTAAACTCATGTTGATGACATCTGCGCCTTGATCGATCGCCCACTTAATGCCCGAATTGATGTTATCCACCAAACCCGCGCCCACTTTTTTTGAGCCTCGTTTCATGGCTCCCAACACGCGAACGGGCAAAATCTTACACCGGGGAACCACCCCTACAGGCATATCTAAACCCTGAGCTGCAATGATTCCGGCGACATGGGTGCCATGCCCCACCTCATCTTCAGGGTCTTCATCGTAGCCTAAATAATCACCGACAAACTTTCCAGCCCCATCAATGATATCCACAAAATCGTATCCCGGCAACAAAGCCTCAACCAGCTCAGGGTGCCCTAAGTCAATACCCGTGTCTAGAACTGCAACCGTGATCTCAGCCTCCCCTTTACTATAGTCATGAGCTTGATCAAGATGAATGGCTTGGCGCGATCGAACATCAGTCTCCAACGTCAAAGCTCTTGCTGTGACTGGGGGCAAATCGGCTGTCGCCACTTTGCCTAAGGTAGCTGCTTCCACATCAGGAACCAGGGAGATGTGTTCCATCAAGTCATTCGGAATATCCGTATTTTGTTGGAGAATTAGGCGATAAACTCGATTAAACCCGCTCGCCAACTCATCTCTATCCCAGCTTTTGCCTGCGGGTTGATATTCACGCGTAACTCGAACGGGAAGACTATATTGCTCAACCCACCTATCTACATCGGGATGGATATGAGAGGGAGCGTCAGCTTTCCCTAAAGCGACATCTTTCCAGTAGGGTATCCGCCTGGAAGCAATATCCTTTTTGAGAGTTAATTTAATATGCGGCTTCATAATTACAGTCACCTAGTTAGAGGGGATGAGCCTTGCCGATGCCATTTTCTAGCGGTGTTTTCGAGTCAGTGTTAGTTTCCGGGATATCAACTTAAGCCAGGACATTCTGACGGAGCAAGAATACCCATTCTCCTTGGGAGACGCTTCGCGAACTAGAAGGGCAAAGCCCTACAGGAGACGGAATCCAATTCTTGACTGACTCCTGACTTCTGACGTCTGTATTCCTGCTCTGCTGGATTATTCCGCTTTAAGTTGGAGCCCAGTTACCTCATAAACTCAGGCTACGACAACCCTCGATTGATTGAGGCTTAATGCTTGCCAATGCAATATTTCTATCGTCAAGGCTGTTGGACAATCCAGTTCCAACCAACCGTACTCTTTAATTCCACAAATTTATTCATGACGCCACCCCAAAATGACTGAAATAAAACCGAAAAATCGAAAAGGCTTAAATAGGTCGGTGAGATTCAATCACACTCTGGAACACACCGTAAATTTCGCTCCGAGGCAAGATCCTATGCTTTAGAAATTTACACTTCTTTGCAGGATCACCTCCGCTGGAATCAGTTTATTCAGGCTTAACTACTTATGACATACGCAGGAGAGAGACGCTTACGAGATTACACGGAGATATGCATATTCCTTACAGAGATCTTCAATTGGAAAAAGATAAACGTGTCTCCTACAGAGGATGGAGAGATCTCACAAAACACCTCAGGAAGTGAGAATACCACCAACTTATTCCTGTGTTTGGGGCAGGTTTGCAGCGGCTGCCTCCAACGCATTAAATAATTTTAAAGAAGTATTTTTTCAGAGGGAGTTTGGAAATCTGTAAAGTCTTTTTAAGCTCAAATTGCTACTGCTTAAGCACAGATTTTCTGGACACCCTGCTTAATCGCAAGGCGGCTGAGCAAAAAGCTCAACAGATTGAGCTGGACTTTGCCTCTGGCAACTTTGACCCAAGCTTAGGCAAGTATGAACAACAATTCCAGCACCCCAATCCCGTTTCCAACATTGACTACCGAGCATTTTGAGAGCGCATTGGTAGGCTATTGCTGAATATCTTGCAGCCGTTGCAGGCGGAAATCCAGGTGCATACCGAACGATTAAGCCACTTGGAGCAGAATGTGCAGGATTTGAGCAAGGGTTTAGTCGGCTAAAAAAC
>JAAUYH010045359.1_pt1 | contig 12106 bp, 14 predicted proteins | sample 7278061 | NCBI WGS metagenome assembly JAAUYH01 (sample SAMN14350203, study PRJNA611818) | marine sediment metagenome | isolation source: surface marine sediment (0.6m) | place: French Polynesia: Moorea | collected 2018-08
AAGATGACGAAGGTACTCGAACAGGGCAAGAGACGAGACACGAGTGGGAGAACCTCGGAAGGCACACAATCCGAGAAGGAAAGGGAACGAAGAACGTTGATCGGAAAGACGATCAATAGGTGCGAAAGGAATGAGTGCGCCAAAGTACAGCAACGACAAGGCAGCCGCTCAGGAGTGAACTCGAAATTATGAAACAACGAGAAATGCGAAAATATGTCAATATTTGACGCATATGTACTGTAACTGGGCGCGGTAAACTTCGGTACTGCGCGTCGATGCTGAGGGCGATGGGGTGGCGAAGCGGGGCGCTTTGGGGCGCATTGACGAAATCGCAAAGCGGAACCAAGCCAAGTCACGAGACCTTCTACAAGACGGTGCGATTTCCGACGCTTAAATCGTTACAGCCCACCCACCATCCGACCAAGGAATAACGTACACAAAGTCTCTAGTAGCAAACCTGGCATTACTGCCGATTACAAACGTCAGATCGGACAAACAAAAATACCTCAACGCACTACTGCTCTTCATCGATGAATGCCTCGATCACTCGCTCGATCGATCGCTTCAATTTCAAAATTACTCACCGCTTCCTTCCATCCCCGCGCGTTCCTCTCTTACACCATTCATCCTCTCTCTCGCACAAAGCGCAGGAACGCGGCGCTCGAATTCCGCCGCTTGCCCTTACTCCTCACCTTATCACACCGTGCAAGTTGCTGCAAACCCGGGGTACGTGACCAAACTGCACACACAGCAACTGCGCTCGAGCTGTTGACACCTCACCAAGTCAACTTCCCCACACTTGCTCTTACACTTCCGCTTCGGTTTGTAAGCGGTGTCGATTAAACTTAACATTCGCGTCCAATACTAGCGGTTTGCACACATTGCTCCGCGCTCGCTTCCATTCACCCCTGAGCCACAAGTTGCCACAAATCGTTCCGCCCCGCACCAGCTACTCTCTTTACAGCCCTGCCACTTCATCCTCTCCTTTAAATCTGTACTGTACTGTACACTGGCTCACAAACTGCTTCCTTTCCCCCTTCACATACTCTTGCACCGCTCGGTGTACTGCACAGTTTCTCCCTACTCGCGTCACATTGCCACACGGTTTTAAAATGTAGCAACATTAGTATTCGTTTGAAAGACTTGAGTGACGATCCCTTATTGCGTATGGAACAACGATCTTAACTAGAAACAAATCATGTGGTTAGCAATGCGAATGTCGGTTTCATCTTGTTGCTAATCGGGGGCAGTTACAGCAAATGTATAGTTGCAGGTGACGGATCGAGTCTACAGTGTAGAAAATCAAAACAGAAGTGTACAGTATGTTGGCACCAGGCGGCAGGGTGGGGCGAGATCTAGAGTGTTTTCCTGATAGTGATAGGATGCGAGAGCGAGGGAGTGAGGGAGAGAACGAGAGAGTGAGAGTTCGCTCGTTGAAGAAGCGAATGAAAGCAGAGCAAAGGTGGCACATACCCTTTGAGAAGGAGATGGTAGCGGATAGAGATAGAACGCTACGCAGTCAGAATGGGCGTACTGATAGAACCTGAATAGCCAACTGCCCAGATATTTCGGGTGTGCGCGTGTACTCGGAAGCATAGGAATAGGGAATGATTGAGACGAGGGAAAAACAAGTGTGTTTCGAGGAAGAAATAAGAGTGCACGTTGATCTTGGCGGGATGGTGGTTGGCAGGAGAAGGGGCGCGCACGCCAGGAAATAACGTAAAACGAGTACGTAGTTGTTGAGGGCATGGGTGAGACGCATACAGTGGGTGAGCGGTGTGTGTTTGGGTTTGTGTCGGTGAGAATATATAATAGATCGGATCTGTAATTCAGAAGGAGAAGAAGACGCAGCAACGGCAATCGCACCGCCAGCAACAGTAGCAACGCCCTCAAGCGATGGCACGCGATGTCCGGAGTCGACACGCTCGAGTACGTAGAACGAGAAGTGCGGGGACAATCGCAGCATCAGCCGGGCGCATTGGCGAGACGGTGGTGTAAACGGATGGTGTTTTCCGCGGGATTTCTTCTATATTGTCGTCAACATCCTCGCTTCGTCAATGGCATTGATTCTCGTTTAAGGTGTGGAAGTCCAATGTCCGGCATGCTGTCCCGCCGCCAAACCCCGATTAGAATACCCTGCGGCTCGTGTAAATCCGCGGGATGAGGTACGACGCGGGTTTTTGCTTTGCGCGACCGACCACAGCCGCACCCGACACATTCCTCATTCTTACATCTCATCTTTATCATTGCCATGTAGGTAATACTCTACCAACTGCAACGCCAAACGTACACTACCGTACAACCCATCGGCACTGTACACACGCACACACACACACGGAACGGTGTAGGGGCGAGTGCATAAGACGGAAAGAAATGCAGTGGGCACAGTAATGAAAAGGAAGGGCATCACAACGTAATGAACGTCCCACACACTGTAATTCGTGTAATCCACACTATCGCCGCTATGGGTACACTCTATGAAACAATCCGCATTACACGCGGGCGCGAGCGAGGGCGTGAGATTCACGAATGCCATTCCATGCAGCACCGTATCGGCACTTAAACGAGAACGACATCAACGAGAGCAACTCGACACGCTATCATAGCTCGCGCGCACACCGACTAGATCGTAGTAGGCTCGCCCACCACGCCACCAACCAACGCCGCCTCCCTCATATTCTATGGGTGCCTATCGACGTGGCAGCCCGCCTTGTCCTTCTCCTGCATGAATTTCACAGTCCTTCTATCCCTTCCAGTCACGCCGCCATCTCCCTGTAACGCCCCACTGTACCACATCGCCACCACACTCCACCCATGCATCCAGAAATCCACCTAACCCCCTTATGACTCCAATTACCAAATCACCACCGTCGCGCCTCTGCCGCCTACTACAAACGCAAGCGAGCGCTCGCGATGGTGCCTAGTGTAGTAAAGGTATTTACCGAGTATTAAATTACATTTAGTCAGTCTGCGAAGAAGGCGGTTGTCTGCCACCACTGGTAGGCGGTCGATCAATGGGCGGTTGTGGGGGTGGCAACGGCAAAGACCGCCGTTGCAACGCACGTCTCGTAGTGTAGCCAAAATGTTCAGGAGCCGCCGAGAAAGGAGGCGCCTGAACGTGGGCAGGCGGCTGACTAGTACGTTGATGTTGTAATAACGATTGTAACAGTTTGACATGTTGGTTCAACTCGCCCACCATGTCTTCCATCTGTTGCACGCGCGCGTTGAGTTGCGCGTTTTCTCTTCTCAACGCGGCGATGTCGCCACGCAGGGGCGCAATATCGTGTGCTATGGTGGCACGCACGCTCTCCAACTCGGCAGCACTGTCGTCGCGGATGCGCTGGCGCTTGGTGGCGGGCGACGCAGGGGTGACGGGCGTCGGCGCGCTGGCCTGCACGGGGGCGCGGTCGGGCGAGCGCTGCCGGCCGATTTCGCGCAGGAGATCGGGGCGTCCACGGACAAAGCGCTCATGACCGAACAGGAAGGCGCCGGGCGCCAACTTGTGGAAGCGATACTTGTTGAGTTGACGCACAAACGACGAGAACTGGTTGTGCTTGAAGTAGTTGGGTAATACACTCGCGGCAAACGCCGTGGGGTCGCGCACCAGGAACGCCAGGCCGTCGTCGCTCCAGCAACACAGGTCGTTGGTAGCTTCGTCGGACACGAGACAGTAGAGTTTGTATATGAATGGTGTTAGCACCGCACAGTAATCCTTAATGTTCGTACCGGGTGGTGGGACGAGATCGGATTTTCGTTTTTCTCCTCGTAATGGCACCGGCACCGGCACCGAAAACCGTCGTGCTGATGGGCCCGGTGTACCCGTAGGTTGTGGCTGTGGTGGTGGGAGATACGATGTACTAGCGGTGCCACCGTATGAAGTTATACTTGGTGGTGGTGGAATACCGCGTAGTAAGGGGTCGCCTATGACTCGCGGTGTACTCAGTGATGCGGCGGCGTGTGAAGTACTTGGCAAGGCTGGCAGTGAACGTCGTAGTGGAGAGGCGGTGAGTGGTGTAGGCGTACGTCCTAAGCCTGGTAGTGCGGGCTCGAGTGGGCGTGCAGTTGCACTTTCGGGTTGATATAGATGGGCAACGGAAGGCAGTCTTGGGTGTGCGGATTGAGGTGAAGTGGCGGTAGTGGTAGCAGTAGTGGCGGCACTCGCAGCGCCACTTGTAGGTGGTAGCGGTGGTGCGCTAGTGGTGTGTAACGAGGTGGAGGTGGTGCGGGAGACGTCGTCGCGTGGGTGCATCGCCGCCAACGCCATGCGGCGCGACGACGCGGTAGCTCGGAAGTCGACTATAGGTTGGAGAGAGTCGTCGGAGTGGCGGGAGATACTGTAGAAGTGCGAAAGGAGTGAGTAGGATGAGTGCGCGCGTGGTTGGGTGGGTGTCGGTGGGTGGGCGGGAGGTGGTGGTGGTACAGTAGAAGAAGACGCAGTGACAGGTAGAGCAAGAGTGGCAGCGACAGCAACAGCAGCAGGAGTAGCACTCGGTAGGAAGTTGGCAAAAGAGATGAAGGTGGTGGTATATGTCACGCAGTCGGGTGTTGTGGCGGGCAGCAACGCAGCAACTCGAAACTCGCTCAAGTTGTGCTCACGCGGTGTGTGCGCAGCAAGCGTGGTGTGATGCATGCATGCATGCATGCACTTCTGTAATGCGCACCAACCAACCTCGTCTGCGTACGGATCTTCTGCAAGTGCATGCCCCGATGTTGTACCGATTCCCGTATCCGCTTTTACTTTCTCCTCTTCTCTCGACTGTTAATTCTCGCTTCAATCTTGGCCCTTTTCGCGATACTCATCTGTGGTGCCTCATACAACTTCAACTTCTTGCCCTTCCCATCGCCTCCCTTTTCGTTGTCTTGGTCCATTCCATTCCATATTCTGTCCTTCTTCTTCGCATTTACACTGTGACTTTTGATCCCTACACACCCACAAACTTATTCGTAATTGTAGGCTTTGATATTTGCACCGCGCGCCGCCACCGCGCCGCCGTCGTCGTCAACTCGCTTGATTGTCCGAGTGTGGCGCGGCACTAGACAACATCGAATCGTGCCGCACACTACAGTGTTTGAAGTACAGCGGGTGTGTACAGTACCACACCACAGTACACCGCATCGCATCACAAAATTTGAGGAATGATTCTACCACTCGTATACGCAATGATTTCAATTGCACTGCACTGCACTGCAAAGTACACATCACGAGACTTACCAGTTCAACCGACTATCTTGCATTTATTTTCTACATATATTTGCGCCACCCTTCCTCTACTGTACAGTACCACCACAGTGCCCAGTCCTACTACGCCTCACCTCTCCTGATTTTTTATTCCCATCACATTGCCGCCGCCTGCCGTTAGGCTTACGATTCGTTGGTTTGTTCCTTCTTCGCCTCCTCTGCTTCACAAACACACAAACACATACCGACCTTCCAGTTGCGAAACACAGGCACGTGCGACTGAGTGAATGTGAGTATGAGTTTGTTTAGGGTGAGCAGTAGCAGTACTGGGAGTACTCGGACTACTAGGACTACTAGTAGCAACACAATTAGCATCTCCAATGATAACACTACCACTAGCAACACTACCGCGGACCAGCTGCGCGCAACAACAATGGCAAGGAATAGAACACATATACCCACACACGCATAACGCTCTAACCCCGTATGTACGTTTCCCAAGTTCTAAGAAAGTGTACCTTCATTAGATCATCAAGTGTCGTATACCACAATAAACTAAATTGATAATTTAGTTTAACTGTACAGCTTAAGATTCCAAGATTCATTCATTCATTCTTGAAACTATGAGCGCGTGTGCCAACTGTCTGTCTGTCTGCCTGTCAAGTATCGGTCAACGCAATCATTTCCACTTTGTTCGTATCCGTCATTCACTCGCAACTCTGCATTGCGTGGTGTGCCGCGTCATGTACTGGGCCGTGTCGTGCCGTTCCATTTCGGAACACTCTCGACCGATACTGCTGTGTGCTGTACAGTACAGTACAGTACAGTACATACTGGACCGTGAAATACTGTAAAATCGTTATTGGCTGCAAATCATCTCGATCTCATTACCGTATTCGTACCGAAACTCAATGTCCCATAATACAAGAACAACAATAATAACTAGTCTGCCCACTGCCCACTGCCACCGCCTATTGTACAGTACGCGTGTTGTAGCCGTGAGCTTACGGGCGCGCGCACGCGCGTGCGCCCATCTGCGCGTCTGCGCGTGCGAGGGGGTGTCACAAGCCATGTCCGTCCGATTAGGCGGCAGACGACAAGGCCACATGTGTGTGGCCCACCCCCGGCCGTTACTGTATTGTACCCCATCACGACCCGCGGGTAGTTTCACGCGTCGCGACAACAACTGCACACAATCTTCCAATCAATTGGTCACACCATCTTAACTGACTCGCAACTTGTTTTCTGTCTCCCACTGGGCCACGTTTCTCGCGCCGACTGCACTACACTGTATCTTCCATCTACACGCTTTACTGCACCACCCTCTTGCCCTCGCTTTTTTGTCGCCTTAGGCGGCATCGACGTCGGAATTGCTTGCCTCCCATGTCCACACCCACGAATGTGGTTGCACTTCCCTCGAAATGCCTCGTTCCTAATCTCTCGCCGTCTTAACTCTATTCTTTTTTTGAGTTGCTTCTTTTTGTCCTCTAAATACTGCCGTGTGACGTCACTAGCCCGTACTACTACTATCGTAACTGCTTTATCTATGTGCTCCTATTCGAGTTTCTATTTCTCTCTTCCCCTCCTTGTTTGTGGTGTTAACTCACCCACGCGCACATACACACACACACACACACGCCATGCAACTACATACGTGCACTCGGGCGCGTTCGTGTTTGCCTATCACATTCCGCCCCTGCTGCGTCTTCTTCTCTTCTTCATCTCTCTCTTGTGAATTACTCTTCACTTAAATGTGCGTTGGTGTAGATTGCTCGGGCTTTGACGCTCGCTCATTTCCGTAATTCGTATAGCGGCACCTCTGTCGCCTTCCGAGGTTCCGGTTGCCTTGCGTTCCCCGCGGTTCGAGTACCTTCTTAAGATTCTACTCTGTAACTCTCGTATCTTCTACAGTACCGCTCCTGTTTCTATATATTGCTGTACCCCTGCGAATTGGACTTGTCCTATTCTATCTCCGTCTATAGCGCACTGTATCTTCTCTTTATATCCTGTCACGTCTATTCCCTATTGCCCGCGTTGCACTGGTGCTTCTGTCCCACCTCTCGTTTTTCGTGCTCTGTACCACTCCTCGTCTTCTCCTCACTGTTCGTCGCGGTCCAGCGAGCGGGTGCGATCGCCACGACAATCCCTGTTTCTCAACCCGCGATTGGCCACTGTAATTCGAACCAATAGCTACGCCTTTTATGCACTCCCTTACCGTCGCCGCTTGCAGCTGCTCGCTTGGGAGGACGAGTTACGGAGAATCTCGTGCTCGCCCGATTCATCGAGAAATTTCTGTTGAGCAAGAGAAATCAGCGTGGAGAAACTAACCAACGTTTTCCGCCCTGTTTCAACGCCTGATTTATCTTATTCCGTTTTCTTACTTATGTGCTCCTTCCATATGACGTCTCATCTTCATTCACGCGTACTCGTGTAGAAATTCACATTTGCCTTGTGGAATAAAATTTGAACCTGTTCTGCACTTTTCCGTAGTACCAGAAATGATTATTTTTGAGCGTTGACTCCTCATTTTCTGGCATACTTTCACTAACTCCGTGTTGACTGTTAGTGAATTGCTGTCTACTCGCGTTTCTCCATGGATGTGGAACGATCTCCTTTTGCTAGCCTTGTACTGTACAGCAATGCACATCATTCTTCTCTCGGTCTTCGTTTTCGGTAGCAACTGCCTCTTCACAATTATCTCATCTCATCTCGGAAAAGTAGTCATCGCTTGTTTCTATTTTTGGTTCTGAGTGATATCAAGTACAACAATGACGACTCTTTTCTAGTCCTCTGATCTCTAAAACACGCTTCTCCTCGCCGAATATTGGTTGTCCGTCGAAAAATCTCGAATATTGATCATGTCGTCATCGCATTTGCGTGGAGTAATGCTAATCTAAAATTAAAGCGATGGTTCGCATGGTGCCCTTCTCACTTTTTGCAAGTTTGCCTATTATACCAGCTTCACTTTCGTGGGCATGATGCGTAGAAAACTTTTAGTTTCTACTTCGTGATTTGCTGGTCTGAGTGATATACTGCTGTAACGTACGTTTCACCTTGAAATATATATTGTTTCATTGCCAAAAGACCGGGAGAAAATGTTCGAAATGAATTAATTTGATCCTGAACAAGCAGCACTGCCACTTTTGCGAATAATGTCAGTGAATTTATGGTTCAAATGCACCAAGTATCGATTTTAGAAATGCCTAAGAAAGCGAGTTATGCGAGCTATGCTGAATCAATAAAGCATACACTATCCGACAGCTTTGTCAATGTTGGCTAAATTGATTCCGAATATACGCGGTGCTTTAATTTTCTTCCTAGGAAAAGTTAAAATGTCAAATCGGCTTAGCCCTCCAATCCGTGTGACTCAAATTTTATATTCAATTGCTTAATTATGCAGAATAGGTCGATATGGTGCGAGTGCATTATAACTTCGCATTCTTCTCATAAAAGTTGACTTTCGGCGCATCGAGCTCCGGAGGATTACTGTGGCGCTACATTCTAATGATGTGTTTGCTTCTCTCGATAAATCGGTAAATAACTTTTAAAAGAAAATGAAATCCTTTCAAAACTGAGAATAGTATGAGTTGCTCTCATTCCAAAGCAACGAATTATTAGGAACTAAAAATGTGTATAATTACTTATCGAAATTTTGACACCAATATGTTAATTTCTTAGAAAGTAGCTGTTGGTACTAAAAAGTGATATATTCCAGCTGCTAATAAAGCAGCACTAATTATTGATACGAGTATGAACTTTTTCATTTCACATTGAAATTGCCCGAACCAATAAGCGTACTCCGTATTTTCTAGAAATATGAAGACTCGAAGTTTCTAGACTATATCACTTTGTGATCATACCATTCCAAGTGTCTTATTTCAGACTTATTGAGAAGCACGTTTGACTATTGCAAGATCATTAACGTACAATTTTCCACTCTGTTCACCCTTCCTACTTCTCGTTCTTTCCGTAAGACTAATATTTCTGTAGTAGAGACTCATGGAATTAATTATTACTTGGTATACGCCGATTCTAGAGTTGAAAATCGTGACTGAGGTTCAAAGTAAAAAACAGTACAATCGTCACCTAAGCTCACCTTTTTAGCACCAATCTGATACGACGATATTCGATATCCAACTGGATTGAGCAACAGTCGCAGGGCTAACCGAAGGCTACGACTGTAAGTACAGTTTGTACCGATAATCAACCAAAAATCTAGGACACCAACGGATGGGCTTAAGGATCGAGCACACAAAGTGAAAACAAAGGTATTAAGAATAGGGAAATCAGTAAAAAAAGGGAAAACTAGCAGCTCTGAAAACTCGCATGAAGTACCACGAATGTAATTATGTAGGGTAAACAAGGGTAAATTTTATTGATAACGAAATACTGAAAACCGGTGAACTGCTGATTTCCAATAAATTGATTTTACAAATTCAAGTCAAAAGTGACGAACTTAGTCTTGTAAATTGAATTTTTGTGTTAGTATATTGACTGACTAGATCATGAAATTAATCCCGCTTTCCAGACGCCGATGAAAGAGCATGTGATTGAAATTTAGAATGTACACTGACAAGTACAGCATGTAGACGAATATGGAACGATATTTGCTTTGCTATCTTATAAGAACGAACAGCCAACAGCAATGAAGGAGAATAGTTTACCGTTATGTGTATCTTTTGGTTAATAATTCTAATGAACACAGCAGTGCAGTATAATGCTGCAAACGTACAATTTGAGATTATGTGAATCTGTCAGCCGATGATTTTCAGTCACCTTGGAAGGAGGATATCCATCGCTCAGTCTCATTATCCCAAAAGTTAATTTGACTAGTTTGTAGCACTCTCTATCCAAATAGATCTCCGCTAAATTGGATAAATTAGGACATGCAAATGATCAAATACACATGAATATGGGCAACCATGAATCTTGATGGGAAGTTCAAACGTGGATTCAAAAAAGCAAAGTGTAAGGAACATTCAGAATTGACTGAAAATGATTTTCACGCTCGCATGATCTCCCTATTGCCAGTCTAGCACAAAATCATACAGTTTATAGGTGGAAGGATATCGTTACACAGATTATTGATTCGACTACATGTGCTTGAATGTTTTTGGAATTTCGCGTAGAAATATTTCAAAAGCGATGTGGTCCTAAATTGCGAAGCTTGTGACCAACATTATGCATAGCTCGGTCAGGTCTAGATGAAATTTTTATTCGGTTCTGTTTCTTATGAGGCTGAGTGTGGCTCGGTTACATCACCCTTCTTGACTGATCAATGCCAACGAGACATTGAGAAAGAATATTGGTTAGATACATCGATTGAAAGATTCAAAAAAACAAGCCTACATTTGTATACGGAAATTTCTGTATATCTGCACGCCACTTACTAGGTGAAGTATTATCTACCTTTAAGCTTGCGAGCAGCGGTAGAAAATCGAATTCGTACAACAGCACGATACTGGAGCACGAAAGAAGAATAAATGGAAACTTGATACAAATGAAGGCTTGTACTCTTACAAAGATACAGTCCTGGGAAAGATATCGTCCGAGTACCAGATTATTTGAAAGGGTTTCATCTCAAGCTTCAATGAAAAAGTGGAATATAGAGCTCTTTGCATTTGTTTTAAAATACAATTTAGTAGAACGTACTGAAAATAAACCTCAAGCCATCGTTTAATTAGATCTTGAAAACTTTCGTTTGTCAATCAATGAACGCAGGTATTGCGTGTTGAAGATTTAGCAATTTTAAATATTTTTCGTTTGAATCTCAGCAACGGATTGTTACGATTAAACTCGATTCGATTTTAGTGAATTGCATCAGTTTGTCGATTATTGTATCGAAAACTAGAACGGGCGCAATGTTTGTTTAAAAAACCTCATAAGCTTTGATGATTATCCAAGTATATAGAGCAAAATAGAGGCACACTTTATAAATCAAGGTATCGAGTTCGGGTGATTTAAGCTGTACAACAAAAACCGGCAATTCATAATTCTGTCTAGACTATCTATTGAATTTTATAGTATGAGTACAGTATCTTAGATTCGCAAAATATTTTCATACATTGAGAATTTTGAAACTAAGCCAACTATTGATTCAGAAAATTGTGTATCCAGAACTCATGAAAGTTTAGATGGACTCAAAGATAGGTACGGTGCATGTAGAAATGCTAGTTCATGCAAATTCAGGCATGATTCTTAATGAATTCTGACCAGAAATCGTAAACATCATGATACAGGGCTCGGATAACGTTTTTCAGCTGTTCACAAATATTTTATCGTCATTTTGATGTTTCACTTTCAAGAATAATTGACATTTCTATTCTTAGACGAAGGTAATGGACTAATTGGACCGTTGGGCTTCATCATATTCTATTACATATTTAAAACAGTACTATTCATTCTAACGTGAAACTCACATATTTGACATCAGAAGACAAGAACCTAGCAGAGCATTGCGACATAAAAGCGGAATTAAACTATCCATACTCTTCTGTCGATTGCATGTGTTATAAAGAAGTACTTCAGATAGGTAGATAAAAAAGGTCTTAGATTTGGAATTTCTCATCCATCAAGCATATGCCTAATTTGGGTACAAAAGCTAAGATTATCGAGGTAGCGAATGTTTTGACCCAGTCAAAAAATAAAATAATTACTATTGGAGATGATTAGTAGGCTGCATTTCTCATAGAGCGTTCGAAGGAATGAGTGCTTTCGCTCCATCGAAGAAACAAGAGTTGAACGCTTGTACGAGTGTAGATAAAAGTAGGTAAATTGAATTCGGGGAGTCATTCTTTATTCCAGGATCTGAATTCTGGGATACTGAGTTTCAACGGAAGACTATACGGATGAGACCGACTCGGGTAGTTCTGGTTAATTACTGAGCTTACAGCCTGAACCAAAACATTGAAGGGCGTTGCGGCAAGT
>JAAUYH010043917.1_pt1 | contig 12105 bp, 3 predicted proteins | sample 7278061 | NCBI WGS metagenome assembly JAAUYH01 (sample SAMN14350203, study PRJNA611818) | marine sediment metagenome | isolation source: surface marine sediment (0.6m) | place: French Polynesia: Moorea | collected 2018-08
ACTATTTCAGATCTTTTTACCGCCCGCGATCCATCTGGGCGCCGGCCGGCGCTGGTGGTGCGGGCACCGGGTCGCGTCAACCTCATCGGCGATCACACCGATTACAATGATGGCTTTGTGCTGCCCATCGCCATCGATCGCGCGGTATGGCTGGCCGTGACCCCGCGTGAGGATGGCGTCGTGACCCTCTATGCGGCCGAGTACGAGCAGCGCGTTAGCTTTGCTCTGAATGACCTTGTACCTACGCCCGGCGGGATAGTCGGACAGAGCGCGGCACAGGCGGCGGCAGATACGCAAGGGGCTGCGCCAGTGGATACGGCGGCCGGCAGCGACGCTTGGATCGAATACGTCAAAGGTGTGGCCTGGGCACTGGCCGCGGACGGCTATCGCTTGCGCGGTTTTGATGGCGTTATTGCCGGCGATGTGCCCATTGGCGCTGGGCTGTCATCGTCGGCGGCCACGGAATTGGCGGTGGCGCGGGCGCTGGTGGCGTTGGCCGATGGCGCGAGTTCTGATGGCGGCAGTGGCGACAGTATATGGCAGCCGGCTCGGATGGCGGCGCTCTGCCAGCGCGCCGAGTGCGAGTGGGTGGGAATGCAATGCGGAATCATGGATCAGATGATTTCCGCCGTCGGCCAGCGCGGTCATGCCCTCCTCATCGATTGTCGGTCACTGACGACGGAAGCGGTGCCCATGCCGCAGGATGCATGTGTGATCGTCCTGGACACTGGTACGCGTCGGGGGCTTGTTGACTCCGCATATAATGAACGGCGTACCCATTGTGAAGCGGCGGCCAAGCAGTTGGGGGTGCGGGCGTTGCGCGATGTCAGCGTGAGCGAGCTGGCGGCTGGTGCGGGCTTGCTCTCTCCCCTCATGTTGCGGCGTGCGCGGCACGTGGTGACGGAAAACGCGCGTACAGTCAAAGCGGCTAAGGCGTTGGCCAGCGGCAACTGCGCCGAAGTAGGTGCACTCATGAATCAGAGCCACGATAGCTTGAGTGGCGATTTCGAGGTCTCGTGTCCCGAGCTCGATGTGATGGCGCGTGTGGCCCAGGCCCAGCCAGATTGCTTTGGCGCACGCATGACGGGGGGCGGTTTTGGTGGTTGTGCGGTGGCGCTGGTGGCCGGAAACGCCCAGGACGGGGAGCGGGTTGCAGCGGCAATCATGACGGCGTATAGCCAGCAGACCGGTCGGGATGGCGTGGCCTACGTATGTCATGTGTCCGACGGGGCGTCGGTGGAGTGGGGCGCCAGTGGCAATTCAGACCCACTCGGCGCAAGCGCGCCATCGGCGACGCATGGGAGTGGCGCAGACGGGATGGCGCCGGGGCCTGCCGGAACGGACGCGGAGGGCGCGTCGTGAGGGTTCTGGTTACCGGCGGCGCCGGTTATATTGGTAGCATCACGGTCGAGGAGCTTATCCGCGTTGGCGCCGAGGTGGTGGTATTCGATAACCTCTCGACTGGCCACCGCGCCGCCCTGCATCCGGAAGCGACATTCGTTGAGGGAGACCTCATCGAGCGACCGGCCGTGGACGCGCTGATGAAAGCGCATCAGCCCCATGCGGTCATGCACTTTGCCTCGCATACGTTGGTGGGCGAATCGATGCATATGCCCTTTCGCTATCTGCGCGACAATGTAGTCTGCGGTCTGAACCTTTTTGAAAGCGCGGTACAGCACGGTGTGCGCCGTATCATTTTGTCCTCTACCGCCAACCTCTTTGGCCTGCCCGAGCGCATCCCCATTGCCGAGGGCGAGACCATCGATCCCGGGAGCCCGTACGGCGAATCCAAGTACGTGCTCGAGCGTGCGCTACATTGGCTCGATCGCATCTACGACTGTCGCTATGTCTGTTTGCGCTACTTTAACGCTTGTGGCGCCAGTGCCGAGCGCGGCGAAGATCACACCCCTGAGACCCACTTGATTCCCATTGTCCTGCAAGTTGCGCTGGGGATACGCGAGCAAATTTCGATTTTCGGCGATGATTATCGCACCGCTGATGGTACCTGTGTACGTGACTATATCCACGTAGTCGATTTGGCAAAAGCGCATATTCTCGCCCTCAATGGGCTTGAGAGCGGCGCATTGCCCGGCAGTCGTTGCTACAATTTGGGCGTGGGACGAGGGTACAGCGTGCGAGAGGTGATCGACACCGCGCGCGAAGTGACTGGACATCCCATTCCCGCGGTGGTGGGCCCGCGTCGGCCCGGCGATCCAGACACCCTGGTAGCCGCGAGCGATGGCATCCAACGCGAGCTGGGGTGGAAGCCGGCCTATGGCGATTTGCGCGCCATGGTCGAGTCGGCGTGGCATTGGCATCAGCGCCACCCGCGCGGCTACGGCGACTGAGCGACCGCAGTCATTCGACGCGTGCGGAGCCACTTGCCAATATCGCCCGCATGCTGGCGCTGGCCCGCGGCGGCATAGGTGCGGCGAGCTTGCCTCGCTAGGTTGCGGGCGCGTGTTCTGTGCTTGCGGTCGCGGGCTGGGTTCATCCACAGCGCACGGGCCACGGTAAATTGACTTGCGGGGCGGCAGCGGGCCTTGGCGCTTGTGCACACGGCGAGGGCCCTCTCTGCGCTGGCCAGGGCGCGTTCGGGCTCGCTGGCGCGCAAGGCCAGTGCAGCCATGGCGTTTTCAACTTCAGCGACATGGGGGTGACTATGGCCCAGGCTCTTGCGCATCTGACTGTGTGCCCGCTGCAAGTGCTGGGTCGCGGCGGCGAAGTCTCCGCGGGCCAGTTCGAGCTGGCCCAAGATTGCGACGGCTTGATTGAGCTGGGGATGGGTCTGGCTCAAGTGCGCTTCGAAGGTCGCCAGCGCGCGCTGAATCTGCATACGCGCACGGACAAGATCGCCACTTTCGAAGACGGCCTGGCCCAGGGCCAGTTGGGCCGCCGCAGTCTTGTGTGGATCGCTGTCGGGATTGTCGATGCGGATCTGCACGGCGCGCTCCAGATAACGAAGAGCGCGCGCTTCATCACCGAGCGCATGGATGCTTTTGCCCAGGATTTCCAATGTCGACGCGATGCGGCTGTGCTTGGCAGAGAGCGTCGATTGCAAGATCCCGAGGGCCCGTTGGCTCCGTCGGCGGGCCATGGCGTACTCGCCGCGCAGGTAGTGAATTGTCGCGGCTCCGGTGAGGGCAAAACCGAGATAGGCGTGCTTGGGACCCAGGCTGGACTGCCAACTGGCAATGACATCGTTGGTCATGGCCAGGGCGCGATCGTATTCGCCGATGTCTCTGAGGACGAGGGCCAGATTATACGCGGCCAGGCGGGTCGAGGGATGGTCGTCGCCGAATTGTTTGCCGTAGATATCGAAGGATTGCTGCAGATGATATTGCGCCTGCCGGTATTGTCCGGCAGCTTGGCATAAAACGCCGAGGTTATTGTGGGTATTGGCGACATCGACGTTGTCCGCACCGAGGATTTTCGTCCGAATGCGCAGAGAACGGGTATAGTATGCGCGGGCCTTGGCAAATCGGCCCCAATCACTATGGAGTACGCCCAGACTGTTGAGGGTGTGGGCGATATCGAGATGGTCCGGGCCGTAGAGTCCCTCCAGCACTTGGAGGGCGAGTTCGAGGTGCTTATGCGATTCGACAAAGTCGTCGGTTCGGCGGAGAAGGTTGCCGATCTGGCTGTGAGATTGCGCGATCAGCCGATGCTGATTGCCGATGAGGCGGGTGCGGATATCAAGGGCCCAGCGCTGATGGCGCAGGGCTGCTTGCAGTTGTCCCTGTGCCTCCGACAGTACGGCGATATTGGCATAGGCCGTGGCCAACGTGAGTTCGTTATCGGGAGGGGTGACCCGCCAGATGTCCAAGGCCCGTTCAAAGTGGGTGTGCGCCTTTTGGTATTGCGCCGCGGTTTGCAGCGCGACGGCTAAGCCGTTGTGTAAATTGGCGGTCTGGGGATGTGCGGGGCCCATGGCGGCGATGGCGATTTGCAGGGCGCGCTCGTGGTACTCGATGGCGGGCTCCACGTGGCCCATGCGAACCAAGACATTGCCCATTTGCGCGAGTGCCACGCCGTACAGTGGATGCTCCGCGCCGAGTACTTCTTCTGCAATGTCAAGGGCACGCCGGTAGGTCGTGAGTGCGCGATCGACTTGACCCAGTACCAGGAGTGAGTCGGCCAATCCGATGAGCTGCATCGGCATTTCCGCGTGATCATCGCCGAGGGTGTTTCGCCATATATGCAGGGCGCGTTCCAGGTATTGCCGGGCTTGGGCGGTGTCACTGAGAAAGCTGTGCAGTAGGCCGAGTTCGCTCAGGGCACGGGCGGTTTCGGGATGCTTGCTGCCGAGGGTCTCCTCGGCCAGCATGACAGCGCGTTGCAAATGGGTAAGGGCCTCGCGATGCTGGTTTTGCTGCCATAAGATTGTACCCATGACCCGATGGGAGCGCGATAGTTGTAGGGGGCTGCTACTGAAGTCGTCGTCGGCACCGGCAATGAAGATGGCCAGCGCGGCTTCTGCGTGACCGCGGGCTTCGTCTAAGCGCTGGCCTTTGGTGAGTACGGTGGCCAAGCTCAGACGCAGGCGCGCGTGGATGTGTGGATCTTGGGTGCGTTCGCTCGCGGCATGGGCGACCGGGATCAGATCGAGGGCGCGCTCAAGGGCTTGATGCGGGCGGTCGCGAACGGGATGTCCGAGGGCGTCGAAGAGTCCGGCCCAGGCGAGGGCGGCCAAGCGATCGTCGCGCAACTCGGCCGCGATGGGCAGGAGTGTGCGCAGCATGTGTTCGCCGCTTTTGGGGTCGCCACTTTCGGTGCGGAGCTGGCCGACTAAGAACATCGCCCGGGCAATGACGGGCAAGTAGTCGAGCTGGCGACTCTCCTGCAGCCGCGCTTGGGCCAGCGGCAGGGCAGTGCGGTATTTTCCCGCCAGATACATGGTCTCCACGTGGTCGAGCTTTTGTTCGATGGCCGCGATCCGCCGTCGGGTCTCTGGCTGCGGTGGCAGGGGAAATACTGCGCGCAGCGAATGAATATCCGCGCAATCGGAGATGGCGGGAAGCGCGCGAGCACTCTGTACGCTGCGATCGATGATGCCGCTGTCGGGGTCTTGCACCAGGATATCGGTCAATGCGGCCAATCGGCTCAAACGGCGCTCAAGGCATTTGATGCGCAGGTCAAACACCGCATCGGATTGAATGCGTTCGAGGTGCGTGGCCTCGCAGGCCAAAATGCGCATGTCGGCCCAATCATCGGCATAAGTGTCCAGGATGGCCGTGGTTCGATCGGCCGTATCGCTGGCGTGTTGGCGTCTGGTTGCGGCAAAGGCCGTGCGCAGTTGGGCTTTGCGCGACTCGTCCCATATGCCAGTCATCTTGCTTTGCGTATCGCTGCAGGTGCGCGCCGCCGCACGTGCGCCGGTCCACGGCGAGTTTGTCGACCACAGCGTGATGGCGGCGACACAGGCCACGGCGCACATGGAGGCAATGGCCGCCAGCATGCGTTTTCGCTGGCGTACGGGATCGTTTTGCAGCGCCGCAATCAGGGCCTCCATGCAGGCAAAGCGGTCCTGGGGTTTGGGGGATAAACCTCGGCGCAGTACTTTGAGCAGCCACGCAGGCACCGGAGTGTCGGTGGGCGGCGGGGTTACGTCGAGGGAGAGTTTTTTCTCTAGCAACCGAGGCAGATGTTCTTCGCTCTCGCTCACACGAAAGGCCGGCCGACCGCACAGCGATTCGTAAAGCGAGGCGCAAAAGGCGTATTGGTCTGTTTGCGATGTGGCTTGGTCGCAGCGATGCTGTTCCGGTGCCATAAAGCGTGGCGTTCCCACGAGGGCACCAGTGACCGTGAGTCTGCCACTGGCCAGGTCGGCCAGGCCGCTACCGCTCACCGACTGGCTGATCTCACTATCCTCCATGTCGCCGCCATCATCGTGGGCGGGATGCGCGGAGACGGCATCGTCATCTTGATGGCGTGGCCGATATTCGAGGGCATGATCGAGGGCGCTGAGTCGGGCGATACCGAAGTCGGCGACTTTGATACAGCCTTTATTGCTGCGCATCACATTGGCTGGCTTGAAGTCGCGGTGAATGATACCCAGGCGATGTGCTGCGGCCAAGCCGTGGGCTGCTTGGATATAGGCGGCCAAAATGGCCCGCCAGCTCGGCGATGGGCTGCTTCTGGTCCACTCGTGTATCGATTGGCCCTCGACCATTTCCATGGCCAGAAATACATCCCCCCGATGATGGCCGGCATCGTATACTGTTACAATGTTTGGATGGGAGAGCTTGGCCAGTGTCCGGGCTTCACGGGCCAGGCGCTTGCGCGCGCGGCTATTGCGCCTCTGGGTGAATCGATTGTGCAGCAACTTCAGGGCGACGCGGCGCGCTACACGCGAATCGTACGCCGCGAATACCGCACCCATGCCGCCATGGCCGAGGACATTGAGAATGCGATAGGGGCCGACGCGGCGGCCGATGGCGGGGTCTGTCGCAGCGACTGTGGGGCGACCGGATTCAGCGCCAGCGCCAGCGCCAGCGCCGGCGTCGTTGTCGTTGTTGGAGAACACCGGAGCGATTACCGATAGGGTGGCGGTGTCTGAGGTGAGGATCTGGGTGGTTGGCGTGGCTGTGCCGTCGTCGGTCGGTATCGTGCGGCCGGACTCATCGGACGCAGCCGGTCCGCGATGGTTCGCGGGAAGGCGGTGGCCATGCACGGCGCCGGTTTTGGAGAGAGCGGCCATAACTACTATGATTGTAGTCTGACCTGCGATAGAGACGAGGGGATTGTCGACGCCAGTGTCTTATAATCTGTTCATCAGCTTCCATGGTTCAGCGGCGATATGATTTCAGCGGGGAGAGCTTATGTGGTTAATCTGGGATATGGCGCTGAATCTCGGCGGCCTCGCGATCGAGCACGCGCCGGCTGCGTGGCGGCAATAAGGGGACGATTGGTCTTGCGCACAGGGCCAATGCCAATCGCCAAAGATCGCCGCGGCGACGTGGGATAATATGTAGATGTATGTGCGGCACAGTTTGGTTAGCTGCATTGCCATCATTGATAAGAAAATGCACGTCATCACAACTGGGGTTACCATGACGCACACCGTCAGAGATGCGGTGGGCCAGGGCAAACAGTCCTTGTGCCCATTGTGGCGTCAGCTGGCGTAGACGCTGATGATGAACTTTGGGGATTATGAGTACGTGTCCCGGTCGCCAGGGATAGATATCCATAAAGGCCAGATAACGCTCATCTTCGTAAACGACGCTCGCGGGGCGCTGTTTTTCGATGATTTGGCAAAAGATGCAGGTGGGAGATCTCACGGGCTCAATAATAGCAGAGGGCGCGAGCTCGGTTGAAATGACGGAATCGCCAAGTTCGCATCGCTGCTGGTCGTCTGCCTGATCGTTCTGCTATAATTGCTGAGTCTTTGCTGGTTTCCGTGGCCGCGCTTAACAAAAATCCAGAAGACTCTATCTTATTTAATTTTGCCACACACCTTATCGTTGTTGCACTGGTTCTTCCCGTGATTTACCGGTCGTGCGCCCCGGCGTCGGGGGGGCTCGCCTTTGCCTGTGGGCTTTGGCATGATAGCGCGATGCTTCGACGGATCTTCATGGTGCTGCTCTCGCTATTGGGGCTGCTGTGTGCGGCATTTGTGACGTTAGTTGTGTGGCCATCGCCCATTATGCCGCTGGCGTGGGAGCCGCCGTCGATGTCGCCGCTTGAGGGACCCTGGGCGGTCAATGAGAAACTGCGTGAGGCCGAGATCGTGGCCGCAGGCCACGTGTATGGACCTGAGGATGTCGACGTGGATGGCGAGGGGCGCATGTATGGCGGTACCGTGAATGGCGATATTGTGCGAATTGGTCGTTCTGGGCGGCCCGAGATCTTTGCTCAAACCGGAGGTCGCCCCTTGGGTCTAGATTTTGCGCCCAATGGTGAACTGATCGTGGCCGATGCGATCAAGGGACTACTGGCCATTGACGTCCAGGGCCAAGTGCGCACCCTGAGCACCGAGGCCGACGGGGTCCCGTTTGGGTTTACGGACGATGTGGTGGTCGCCAGTGACGGTCGCATTTACTTTAGTGACGCTAGCTGGCGCCACGGCATCGACGACTATTTACTCGATTTGCTCGAGGCCCGGCCCCACGGGCGGCTATTGCGCTACGACCCCAAAGACGGCAGCACCGAGACGTTGCTCGATGGGCTCTACTTTGCCAATGGGGTGGCGCTCTCTCTGGCCGAGGATTTTGTATTGGTCAATGAGACCTACCGGTTCCGCATCACTCGTTACTGGCTGAGCGGGCCGCGGGCGGGGACCTCCGAGATATTCCTCGACGGGTTGCCGGGATTTCCTGACGGGATTTCCAGCGATGGCGCCGGCACATTTTGGCTGGCAATGTTTACCGTGCGCAATCCTCAATCGGACTTTCTCGCGCCCAGGCCGTGGCTCAAGTCCCTGATCGCCAAATTGCCGCGCATGCTTTGGCCCAAGTCCGAACCCTACGGCCTCATTGCCGCGCTCAATGAAGATGGCCGGGTCATGCGCAGTCTGCACGACCCCGGCGGGGGCCATTTATACGAAGTGACATCCGTCGATGTACACGGCGATGCTCTGTACCTGGGCAGTCTACATAACGATCGAATTGGCATCGTGAGACTAGAAACGCTGGAGCCGTAGGACTACTGCTAGCGATATGATAGTGTTCGTCTGGGGAAAATATGCGAATCGGCGCCATTATCCAGGACCGTTTTGAGATCCTGGCCGCGGGGAAGGCGGGCGGGATGGGGCAGATTTTCCGCGCGCGCGAACTGGGCAGTGGCCGTGAAGTGGCCGTGAAGGTGTTGCACAAGGCCCAATCCCGCGCCGCTGAACGTTTTCGTGACGAGGCCGTTGCCCTCGCCGATATCCAGCACCCGGGTGTGGTGCGTTACATCGATCATGGTCTCACTGGGGACGGGGATCTGTATCTGGCGATGGAATGGCTTGAGGGGCAAGACCTGAGCCAATATTTGCGCGCGTGGCCTCACGAAGATTTCTTGCAGCGAGCGGCCCAGCTCGGAGATCACGTCGATGGTCGGATCAGCAACGAATTATCGCAGACCATCGTTGCCCCGCCCCCGGCGTTTGAAGAGTCGAGCGAGATGCATGCCTCGACGATTCCAGAGCTCCATGCTGCGGTAGGTTGGCTCGGCAATACCACAGATGAGACCCAGTCGATTCTCGCGCCCGAGCATTCGGTCGTGGTGCGGCGCTACCGGCCACTGCCGGTCTCGCAAGTGCTGATCTTGGCCCAGCGGCTATCGTCGGCAGTCGCCGAGCTGCATCGCCGTGGTATTGTGCACCGCGATATCAAGCCGGGAAATATCTTTTTGCCCGGTGGCTATATCGAACAGCTAAAACTACTCGATTTAGGCATGATTCGCCGCACGGCGATCGGGCGTCAACGCACGGCCACGGGGGTGCTGTTGGGAACGCCCCACTACATGGCGCCCGAGCAGGTTCGCGCCGAGGGCACGATTACGACCAGCACCGATGTATGGGCTATCGGCTGTGTGATGTATGTCTGCACTACGGGAGCACTGCCCTTTGAAGGCGAAGATCTCGCCGGTATACTGGCCCGTATCGTGTTGGCCGACCCACCGCCTATCTACGATTTAGAGCCGTTACTGCCGCCGACGTTGGGCGACATCATTATGCACTGCATGGTCAAAGATCCGGCGCGACGACCGGCAGATGCCGGCAGCCTAGCCGAGGAGCTGATGGATATTACGAGCGAGAGCCTCATATACGTCGGCACCACGACCACCCAGGGCAAACACAAGTGGAAAGCGCCCGCACTCACGGCTGATGAAAGCCGTGTGACCTGTATGCTGCTCGCCATGCGCTCTTCGGTGTCGCCGGGGCAATTGGGCGGTATGGGGCTGGCGCGCGGCAGTGAACCTCCGCCCGTGTCGTTTCACGACAAAGCGGTGACAGATTGGCGGGCCACGTGGGAGGTCGCAGCGCCCGGCGATGTCGATGATACTGTTTTGGCAGAGGTTGTGAGCTCAATGGGGGGAATCTTGGAGCATCTCGCCAATGGCACACTGCTGGTATCGATGCATCGGGCGACTGGCGATGGCGCCGTGTCCCCGGTTGCGCAGGCCGTGCGTGCCGCGCAGACCTCGCTGGCTTTGCGCCGCGCGCTGCCCTCATTGCGCATGGTCATTGCAACCGGGCGCCGTGAATCTGGCGGGCCCTTTGCCCACGCGGTCAATGAGGCCGCGCGGGCGTTGGCCGGATTGGCACCGGGGGCGATTTGGATGGATGCCTCCACGGCCGCGTTGCTCAAATCGCGTTTCAGTATCTATCGCGACGCAAACGGCTACTTTCTGCAGGGCGCGCCGCTCAGTGAAGTGGGGCGGAGTTTGCTCGGGCGCGCCAGCCCGCACGTCGGCCGAGAAGGAGAGCTGTCGCAGGTGATCTGTGCGTTTCAAGATTGTGTGGATAGGCAGAAGGTGCGGGCCCTGATGGTCACGGCAGAGCCCGGAATGGGCAAATCGCGCCTGCAGCGCGAATTGGAGACCAGCATCCGCCATATGAATATGGATGTCACCATTCTTCACTGCCGCGGGGATGTGGTGGGGGCGGGCTCGTCATTTTTGTTGCTATCGCAGATCATTCGCACGGTGGCCGGTAGTGTCGAAAGCGACAGCAACGATATGCAATGCCGCAAGCTCATGGAGCGGGTACGGGCGACCGTCTCCGCGGACGGGAAGAATGATTGCGATGAAATTGCGACGTTTTTAGGGGAGATTGCAGGTATTCATTTTCCGGCCCATACGCGTGAGGATCTGGATGCGGCCCGGAGCGATCCGATGATCATGTGGCAGCGGACGCGTCATGCTTGGACGCGATGGTTGGATCAAGAATGCCAGCGGCGGCCTGTGCTACTATTTATTGATGATGTCCATTGGGGAGACTTGCCCTCGATTCAGCATATCGATTCCGCATTGACCACATTGTCGACATCTCCGCTGATGCTGGTGGCGTTGGCGCGACCTGAGGTCCATACGGTGTTTCCCGGTTTGTGGTCCAATCACGGTCTGGAGAGCATTGGCTTATCGCCGCTCAGCTATCGGGCCAGCGTGGATTTGGTCCACGCCGGTTTGGGGGCATGGGCGCCCAAGCCCTTGGTCGATAACTTGGTCGAGCGTGCCGGCGGCAACGCGTTCTATCTCGAGGAATTGGTGCGCAGTGTAGCGCAAGGAGCGTCCGAGACCCTGCCGGATACCGTACTCGGGATGGTGCACGCACGTCTCGATGGTCTGGCGCCGGAGGCCAAGCGGGTGTTGCGCGCAGCGAGTATTTTTGGCGAGATCTTTTGGGCTGGCGGCGTATCAGCCCTGATTGGTTCCAGTGGCGTGTTTCGTGTACGTGAGTGGCTGGAGGACTTGGTCGCGCGCGAGATTGTGAGTGAACACGGGCAGAGTCGACTGCGAGGCGAAGTCGAATATCAATTTCGTCATGCATTGGTGCGCGAGGCCGCCTATGCTATGTTGACCCACGAGGATCGGGTCCTCGGTCATGGTCTGGCGGGAGGATGGCTTGAGCAGAACGGCGAGCGCGATTGTCGGATCTTGGCCGAGCACTTTCTGCGCGGTTTCGAGCCAGTGCGCGCGGTACCCCATGTTGTCAGCGCGGTCGCACAGGCGCTTGAGGCCAACGATTTCGTCGCGGTTCAAGACTTGGCCGAGCGCGGCATCCTCGCTGGTGCAAGTGGCGATATGTTGGGACGGCTGCGCGCACATCAGGCGGTTACCAGCTATTGGCAGAGTCGATATGTCGATGGGCGTCGCCACGGGTTGGCGGCACTGCACCATCTCGACGAGGGCAGTGTGGCCTGGTTTACTGCCATGGGATGTGCAATTGTGTCCACCGCGCGCATGGGCAATACCAGCTGGGCGGCGGATTTATTGGATACCGCCATGGATATCTATTGTGATCCAGACGCGGTGTCCGCCCAGATTGGCTGTCTGTGTCGCGGCGCGTTTCAGCTCGTGCTCGGTGGCCATAGTGCCCTGGTCGATCAGATTTTGGCCCGCATCGAAACCATTGCCACGAGTACCGTCGACGGCTCGCCCATCGATGCGGGCACCCAA
>JAAUYH010038988.1_pt1 | contig 12098 bp, 12 predicted proteins | sample 7278061 | NCBI WGS metagenome assembly JAAUYH01 (sample SAMN14350203, study PRJNA611818) | marine sediment metagenome | isolation source: surface marine sediment (0.6m) | place: French Polynesia: Moorea | collected 2018-08
CGCAGGACCTCGGCCACTGATTCGTCGAGCTCGGCGATGAGATCGAGAACGCCCCCCGGGCCACCGCCTACGCCGGTGCCGGCGACCTCGATCTCATCGCCGTGCTCGACGATTCAGTGGCCGAGGTCCTGCGCCCCGTCGGCGACGGCGACGAGGTGCTCGGGCTGCAGGTGATCGACACCCCCGGCCACACCCCGGGCCACATCTCGGTCTTCGACGCCGACAGCGGGCTGCTCGTCGCCGGCGACGCCCTCAACACCAGCGATGGTGAGGTGACGGGCGCCAATCCCCAGTTCACGGTCGACATCGTCGAGGCCGACGACTCGATCAGGAAGCTGGCGACGTACCCCGTCGAGACGGTGCTCGTCGGTCACGGCGACCCGGTCGTCGGCACCGCAGGAGCCTCGCTGGTCCAGTTCGCCGCATCGATCTGAGTCCGAACGGGTCGGGCGTCAGGCGGCCGCTCGGGTCTTGCGGAGGAGCGGGTCGGCAGCAGCAAGGAAGCGATCTGCCGTCCGCATCACGCGACCCGAGGCCCCAGGGGTCTCCGAGTCGACGAGGTTGCCCATCACCTGGAGCGTGATGTTGGCGATCGTCTCGGTGCCGACGGCGAGGCGGAGCCCCGACCGCAGGATCCAGGGATGGCCGATGAGGAACGAGAAGCGTCGGCCCGTTCGGAGGAACGAGTCGAATCGCTCGCCGACGAGCTGGTCGTAGCGCATGGGGGCCGTCATCGGATCCTCGACGAACAGGTCGGCAGCCAGCATCCCCGACTCCAGCCCGTAGTCGATGCCTTCGCCGTTCATCGGGTTGATGAGCCCGGCCGCATCACCGACGGCCACCCAGCCGTCGCCGTGGCGGCGTTGGGCACTCATCGGAAGCCGCCAAGCCCGGGCCCGCTCGAGATCGGGGCCGAGGCCCCACGACTCCTCCACGAGGGCCCGATACGACGCCAGGAGCTTGTTCAGGTTGAGCTTCTTGAAGCCCTTCATCGTCGAGAGGGCACCAACGCCGATGTTCACCGTCCCGTCGCCGGCGGGGAACATCCAGCCGTAGCCGGGGACCGGCGTGCCGTGCTCGTCTCGCAGCGTGAGGCAGGCCTCGAGGTGGCGGTCGGCGTGGCGGGGCGACTCGGCGTATGTCCGGATGGCCAGCCCGAAGGGTTCGTCGGGATCCCGTTCGGCGCCCACCATGCGAGCGACGGCACCGGGCGCTCCTGCGGCCACGACGGTGAGATCGGCCCCCAGCATGCGGCCACCGGCCTCGACGCCGACGACTCGATCACCGTCCATCAGAGGCAGTGCTTCGGTCTCCCACTGAACCTCGGCTCCCGCGTCGGTGGCCGCATCGATCAGGGCGGCGTCGAGCTTCCGCCGAGGCCAGACCGCTCCGTGATCGGGGAAGCGGCTGGTCGCCGGCCACAGGAGCTCGCGTTCGGTCGCGTTGGCGATCATGCGAAGCCCGTCGATGTGGTGGGCCTGGGTCAGGTCGATCTTCAGCTCGTCGAGCGCACCGACGGCTCGGGGCGTGAGACCGTCACCGCAGACCTTGTCTCGGCCGTACGGGGCCTTGTCGAAGACCCTGACCTTTGCCCCTTGGCGCGCCGCTCGGATGGCCGTGGCGGCTCCTGCCGGCCCGGCTCCGATGACGACGACGTCGACGTGATCCATGGACTCCATGGTCGCTGCTCGGGCCCGGCGATGCGCATCCGGGCCGGCGTGACCCTTGGCTCAGCCGATCGAACGGAGGTCGACGACGAAGACGAGGGTCTCGTTGGGGGCGATCACACCGCCGGCACCACGGGCTCCGTAGCCGAGATGGGGCGGAATGGTGATCTTTCGGCGCCCACCGACCCGCATGCCCTGAACGCCCTGATCCCATCCGGAGATGACCTGTCCGGCCCCGAGCCCGAAGGAGAGCTGATCGCCGCGATTCCAGCTGGCGTCGAACTCGGCCCCCGTCGACCAGGCTGTTCCGACGTAGTCGACGCTGATCTGCATGCCGGCACCGGCTTCGGCGCCGTCGCCCTCGACGAGGTCTTCGATGACCAGGTCGGTCGGAGGATCCTGGTCGGGAATCGTGATCGTAGGCCGTTCGTAGATGTCCACGGGTCGGGAGGCTACTTCCGCCAGGGCCGTACGAATCATTGAGGGTCGGGAAGTTCAACCCGGTGGTCGCGACCCGCCGATATGGGTGGCGCACCGTCGGAGGGGCCGACGGGGACGCTGCAACAGGACCGAACCATGATCGTGCTCACGTACCTCCATCTGATCAATCGCTTGGCGGCGGACCGGCGGGGCGAGCGGGGGGCCGGCTTGGTCGAGTACACGATGCTGCTGATCCTCATCGTGGTGGTGTGCATCGCGGCCATCACGCTGCTCGGCAACAGCACCAACTCGAGCTACAGCGAGATCAGCTCCCAGCTCGGCTGAGGTTCGCAAGCCCGAGGTTCGGCGGGCCCGAGGTTCGAAGGGGGAGCGAGCTTCGAAGGGGGAGCGAGGTTCGAAGGGGGAGTGAGGTTCGAAGGGGGAGTGGAGCGGGTACGGGGAATCGAACCCCGATCATCAGGATGGAAGCCTGGTGCTCTGCCATTGAGCTACACCCGCACGGGCGGCCCCGAGCCTACCGCTGCCGATGCTGGTGCCGACCCCCGTTCGGTGCACCTGGGTGACTCGGCCCTGTCGGGCGTCGGGGTGATTCGTTAGCCTCGTCGGCGTGTGTGTGGTGCGAGGCGGGGTCGTCCCGTCGTGACGACGCGCTCGCTGTCGGGGCAACGCACCACTCGTCCGCGGGTCGGAACGGCGGCGCAGGTCGTCGCCGCCGTCGTCGGATCGGCCCTCTTCTTCGTCGTGCTCGGCGTGCAGGACCGGGCATCGGTGGGGTCGCTGACCCGAGACCCGACGGTGACCGCCGGCGTGCCGTGGTACACCGGGATCGCCTCCTCGGTCGGTTCCCTGGGCTGGGCGTCGGCCGCCGCCGTTGCGACCTTCGGGGCCGTCGTCGTTCGCCACCAGGATGTGCGCCAGCGGGATGGCCGGGGTCTCGATCGACCAGATCGAACGTTCTCGACCCTCGGCGGGCTCGGGGCCTTCTCGGCCCTGTTGTGGGTCGACGATGTCCTGCTCCTCCACGACGACGTGCTCTACCGGATCGTCGACTCGGAACTCCCGGTCTACGCCGTCTACGCCGCGCTGTTCGTCGGCTGGGTGTGGTGGGCGTGGCCCGTCCTGTCGACGACGAGCCGGGGTCTCCTCGTGGTGGCCTGCGTCCCGCTCGGCGCCTCGGTCCTGATCGACCTCCTGTGGGACACCGACCGCGATCTGCGCCTGTTGCTCGAGGACGGTGCCAAGTTCTGCGGTATCTGGTTGTGGGCCCTCTTCGCCGTACACGTTGCCCTGGCCGCCATCGTCGGCGAGGACCTGGACGACGGCGTGTCCCACGTCCCATCCGTGGCGCCGTGACGCACGGTCGCTCGGTGCTCGTGACCGACGTCGACGCCGTGACCGGGCTGACGGTTGCCCGCTCGCTGCATCGGGCCGGCTGGCGGGTCGTGACATGCCACCACCGCCGTCGACCGAGCTGGCTCGCAACCAGGGCCAGCTCCGAGCGCCATGTCGTCGCCGACCCCGAGCTCGATGCCGACGGCTTCGCCGCCGATCTTCTCGACATCGCTGCATCACGGCCGCTCGACCTGATCCTGCCGGTCGGTGACAAGGCGATTCTCGCCATCGAACCGATCCGCTCGCAGCTCCCTGCACCCGTTGCGCTCCCCTCGTCCGGTGCGCTCTCCTCGGCCCGCAGCAAGGAGCGGACGATCGAGCTCGCCGACCATCTCGGCATCCCCGTGCCGCCGAGCCTCACCGTCGGGAGTGAAGGCGAGGCGCTGCAGTTCGCCGAACGAGAGGGATGGCCCGTCGTCGTCAAACCCCTCACATCCCACGTCCGGGCCGGCCGAGGCATCGTCACCCGTTCGGTCTCGGTGTGTTCCGACGTCGCCGACCTTCGCCGGACCCTGCCCGCCGCCGGCTCGGGCGAGTGGCCGTTGCAGGTCCAAGCTGCAGTCGGGACCCACGGCGTCGGTGTCGAGCTGCTCATGGATCGCGGCTCGCCGGTCGCTGCGTTCCAGCATCGGCGCCTGCGCGAAGTCCCCCTCGGTGGAGGCATGAGCTCGTTGCGGCGGGCCGAGATCCCCGACCCGGAGCTCGTGTCGATGGCGGCCCGCTTGCTCGCTGCGCTCGACTGGCACGGCGTGGCAATGGTGGAGTTCCGGGACGGCCCCGATGGTCCGGTGCTGCTCGAGGTCAACGGGCGGATCTGGGGGTCGATCGCCCTGCCGGTGCGAGCCGGCGTCGACTTTCCCCGGCTGCTGGCCGACCTCATGGTCGAGGGCACAACGCAGTCGCCCGAGCCGGTTCCGGGAACCGAGTGCCGCAACCTGGAGCTCGAGCTCCGGTGGTTGATCGCCGCGGTCCGAGATCGTCGCCGCCAGCGTCGCGTGGCGTGGTCGGAGATCGCCGCCGTCGCCGGGGGCCTCCTCGACCCCCGAAACGACTTCGATGTCCAGGTCGGATGGGATCCCGGCCCATCGGTCGACGACGTCGTGACCTCGCTGGTCAGCATCGGCCGCGAGGCGGCGGAGCAGCTGGTGTCGGCGCGGAGGACCACGTGACCTCGCCCCCGGTTTCCGACGCCGCGTCGACGTCGCCGACGCGGCTGGGTGTCAACACCCGGGCGCTGATCGCCGGCCGCGTCCTGGTGGCGGCGGCCGGTTGGGCCGGGAGCGTGCTCGTGGCCCGTCACCTCGGCGACGCGGCGTGGGGCCAGTTCAGCCTCGTCTTCGCCATCCTCGGTCTCCTGTCGATCGTGACCGATCTCGGTGTCGGTCGGATCGCGGTGGCCGGACTCCTCGATCCCGAGCAGGACGCCGCCCGCTTCGCCGGCACCTACATCGTGCTCCGAACGGTGCTGGGCATCATCGGCTACGGGGTCGCGCTGCTCGTGGTGGTGCTGCTCGGTCACGAGTCGATCATCGTGACGGCCACCGCCGTCGCCGGGCTGGTCGTGCTGATCTCGACGCCGTCGCACGCCTACGACATCGCCTTCCAGGTGAAGGACCGACTCGTTCCCCTCGCCGTCGCCGGGTCGCTGTCGCAACTGGCCCAGCTGGCCCTGACGATCGCGCTGGTGCTCCGAGGGGCGTCGCTCGTGTGGCTCACGGTGCCGTTCGTGGTGAAGGAGGTGTTGGTGCTGGCCTGGAAGGTCCCGGCCGCCCATCGCATGGTCGACTTCCGCTACGGCATCGACATCGGTATCTGGCGCCGGCTCCTCGGAGAGGCGGTGCCGCTCACGGCGGGAGCCGCCTTCGTCACCCTCTACTACCGGATCGACTCGGTGATGCTGGGCTCGCTCGACACCGACGTCGCCGTCGGCCGCTACGCCGTTGCCTACAAGTTCGTCGACCTGATGCACTTCGTTCCGTCGGCGCTCGGCATTGCCATCCTGGCTCCGCTGGCCGCCACCTGGAAGACCGACCCCGACCGGTTCGCAACATCGCTCGACTCCGGTCTCCGCCTCCTCGCGGTGGCGGCAGGTGGCTCCCTGGTCGGGTTCTGGCTCCACGCCGACGACATCATCGAGCTGCTCTACGGGCCGTCGTTCGCCGTCGCCGGCGACGCCACGCGCCTGGTGGTCACGGCGGAAGCGTTCGGGTTCTTCTCCGCTGCCGCCATCACGGCCCTCGTGGCCGCCGGGCGACACCGGGTGTACCCGTTGATCACGCTGACCGGTCTGGTGGTCAACGTTGCCACCAACTCCGTGCTGATCCCCCGCTCGTCGTTCGAGGGAGCGGCGGTTGCAACCGTGGTGACCGAGGTCCTCGTTGCCGGGCTCCTGTGGACGCAGTTCCGTCGGATCCATCGGGTGGCGTCGGCCGGGCGCCTGGCGGTCGCCGTCGGCGCCGGCATGGCGGCGGGCCTCGCCGTCGGCCTCGTCGTCGGGCTGGCCGCCCCCTGGTACGTGGCGGCCTCGCTGGCCGGCGTGACCTACCTCGTGGTCGTCGAGCTCGACGGTGCACTGGGCGAGCACGGATGGCGACAGCGGAAGCAGTCGGCCCGATGAGGGGTCGTCTCGGCCTGCTGCTCACCGCCGTCCGCCCGGCAACGGTGCTGCTGACCCTGATGGCGCTGGCGCCCTACGACGGCCTGCTCCTCGTCGCGCCGCTGCCCGACTCCATCGCCGCGCTCGTCGGCGGTTGGAAGGAGGCGCTGGTCGTCGTGCTCGTCGTGGTGTCGTGGCATCGGTGGAGGACGGCGCCCGGCCCGCGGGGTGACGGCGCCACCGTCGAATGGGCCGTTCCGATCGGCCTCTTGGTTGCTCTTGCCACCCTCACCGCCGTGATCCGGCCCGGTGTCGCGTCGGTGCTCGGGCTCAAGGTGGGCTTCTTCTACCTGCTCGTGCCGCTGGCCCTGTGGTGGGCTCCGCTCGACCGTCGCGGCCGCGACCGCCTGGTCACGATCCTGATGGTCAACGGTCTCGTCACCAGCCTGGTGGGTCTCGGTCAGCAACTGCTCGGCGGTGAGCGGTTGAACGCCCTCGGCTACGAGTACAACGAGGTCATCCGCTTCTCGGGCGGGTTCCTGCGGTCGTTCTCGACCTTCAACCAGCCGTTCCCCTTCGCCTTCTACGTCATGCTCGTGCTCCTGGTCTGCCTTCCGGTGGCCCTGACCGATCGACGGCGACCGCGGAACCAGCTGTTCCTCTTGGCCACACCGGTGCTCGTGGTCGGTCTGTCGTCGGCGTTCGTGCGGGGTGCCCTGCTCGGTCTTGCGGCCGGGGTGCTGTATCTCGCCGTTCGGCGGCATCGCATCCTGCTCCACGTCGTCCTGGCGCTCCCACTGGCGGCCGCCGTGGCGGTTGCCCTCGGAGGTGTCGACGAGCTGCTGTCGCCGACGAGCCTGCAGGAACGGGTCGGGGGATGGGTCGAGGTCGTCTGGGACGAGGGGGTCGAGCCGCTCGGCACCGGGGTCGGCTCCACCGGAGCGGCAGCCGAACGGGTCGGTTCGGGCTCCGAACCAGGAACGTTCCCGACCGAGGCGGGTGTCGACCGGTTCCAACCCGACAACTACTACGTCAAGACCTTGGTGGAGCTCGGGCCCATCGGCCTGTGGCTGCTGCTCGCCGGGCTGGTCGTCCTCTGGCGATGCTCTGCCCGGGCCGAGCACGAGGCGACAACCGACGACCCATCCGCCCGCTCCCTGGTGCTCGGCGTCAGGGCTGCGATCCTGGCGGCCGTCGTGGCCGCCACCGTGGCGACCTTCTGGGAGATCTTCCCGGCCGACCTTCTCTTCTGGACACTCACGGGGGTGATGTCATCCACATGTCGACCCGATCTTCGTCGATCTGCTTCAACGGTCTCGCCCTCCGCCCTGGTGGGAGCGGCGTCCAAACCTACGGTCGCGAGCTCCTCGCCGCGTTGACAGCACGCTCGACGGGAGTGACCTGGGCTGCCCGGATCCAGCGCGATGCGGTGTCGGAGCTGCCGTCGGACGTCGTCGCGACGACCCGACCGGTGCGGGCCGGCGTACGTCGCCTGGTCGACGGTCTCCTTCCGCTCCGTGGGTACGACCTGGTCCACGGACTCGACGTCGATCTCCCGCTGTCGACCGGATGCCCGACCGTGACGACCGTGCACGACCTCTCGGTCTTCGACGTTCCGTGGGCTCACTCGCCGGCGAGAGCGCGGGGGGAGCGGGGCGCCGTTGCGCTCGCCGTCCGCCGAGCCGACGCCATCATCGCCGTGTCGCAGTTCACGGCCGACGCCGTCGCCGATCGCTTCGGTCGCGACGCCACCGTCACCCATCTGGCGCCCCGGTCCGGGTTCGAGCCGGCCAGCTCGGCCGCCGTCGACGCTGTCCTTCGCCGGCATCGACTTCCCGACGGCTTCGTGCTCCACGTCGGCACGATCGAGCCGAGAAAGGACGTTGGCCGGCTGGCCGAGGCCTGCAAGAGGATCGACCGCCCGCTGGTGCTGGCCGGGGCTGGCCCGGTGCCGCCCGAACTCGCCGGTGAGGTGATCCCGCTCGGCTATGTCGCCGACGACGAGCTTCCCGCGCTGTTCGGCGCGGCCGCGGCCGTCGCCTATGTGTCGGTCTACGAGGGGTTCGGGCTCCCGCCGGTCGAAGCTGCGGCCTGCGGGGCCGCGGTCGTTGCCACCGAGGTGGGCGCATTGCCCGAGGTGCTCGGATCGGCTGGCTTCCCGCTGGTGGCGCCGGCCCGCACCGAGGAGCTCACGGCCGCCCTCGATGCCGCCGTGAACGACGCCGACCATCGACGCGCCCTCGTCGATCGTGGCCGACGGGCGGCGGCGGCCCTCACCTGGTCGGCGACGGCTGATGCCACGGCCGGCGTCTACCGGTCGCTCGGTGTCGACATCGGGCTCGGGTGCAGCGGGTCGGTCGGATGAGGGTGCTGGCAGTCTCGGCAACCGGTCTCATCTCAGGGGCCGAACTGGTGCTTCTCCGCTACGCCGCATCGGGATCGCACGCTGGCGATCGATGGACGATCGCGGCCCCGGCCGGCCGGCTCCACGATGAGGCCCGGCGCCTCGAGGTCGATCACCTCGGCGCCACCCATCACCTCCACACCGTGGTGCTCCCCGATCTCAAGCTCCCGACCGGCCCGCGAGCGGTCGCCGGTCTCCGGCTGGCTCGCCGTCAGGTGTGGGGGGCTCGGATCCTCCGATCGGAAGCGCAGTCCTCCGACGTGGTGGTGTGCAACTCGCTCATGGCCCTGCCCGCGGTCCGCTTGGCCCGCCCCTCGTGTCCGGTCGTGTGGCTCGTCCACGACGTGGTGACCCGAGGCGAGCTGCGTCGAGTTGCCCGCTGGTCGGCGCCGTCGGTGGCTCGTGCCGTTGCCGTGTCGGAGGCATCCGCCGAGTTCCCCCGATCACTCGGCATCGACGTGACCGTGGTCCGCAACGGCGTCGAGCTCCCGACCGAGCTCGCCGATCCGGTCGACGATCTCCCGGCGGGCGACCTCCCGATCGTCGGTCTCAACGCCATGCTGACCCCGTGGAAGGGCCAGGCCGTCCTCCTCGACGCCCTCTCGATCGCCGAGACGCCCTTCGTGGTCGAGCTCCTCGGTGGCACGTTCCCCAAGGATGAGCAGTACGAGTCCGAGCTCCGGTCGATCGTGGCGGCTCGAGGCATGACCGACCGCGTTCGGTTCCTCGGCCACCACAACGACCCGTTGGCCGTCATGCGGCGGTGGACCGTCGGCGTCAGCGCCAGCGTCGAGCCCGAGGCCGGGCCGCTGGCCGTGCTCGAGGCGATGAGCATCGGTCTTCCCGTCGTGGTCTCCGCCCACGGGGGTGGGGCCGAGCTGGCATCCGGCCACGGACTGCTCACCCCACCGGGCGACGCCACTGCGTTGGCTCGGGCGATCGACACCTACCTCGCCGATCCCGATCGTCGCCGTCGCGACGGCGACCGGGCGCGACGTTGGGTCGAGCGCCACGCCAGGATCGACCAGGCCGAAGACCGCTTCGCCGCCACCGTGCGGTCGGTGGCCTCGGGTGAGCGCAACGGGGAGGCGACGTGAGGTCGGCTGGTCGCCCGTTGCGAGTCCTCTTCGTCAACGAGAACATCGGTGGCCACGCCACCGTGCACCATCACCTTCGGGCCGCTCTCCGTGACCACGACGACGTCGACGCAACGTTCTACGACGTGCCCCCTCCGTCCCTTGGCCGTCGACTGGTGGGTGCTGCCGTTCCTGGTCTGGCTCGCCTCGACGCCGACCTCCAGCCCCTGCGAGCGCAGCTGGCCTCGAGTCTTCACGTTGCTCGTCGCCTCCGCACCCTGGCGGCCGACGCCGACGTCGTTCACCTCTACACCCAGAACGCCGGGCTGCTGTCGACCGGCGTGCTCCGCCGCACTCCCTCCGTCGTGTCGCTCGACACGACCAACGAGCACAACGCCTTCCGCCTCCCGTACCGGGCGCCGACGGCCGTCACGCCGTTGACCGTCCGGCTGTCGGTACCGCTCGAGCGTCGGGTCTTCGACGCCGTCGACAGGGTCGTTGCCAACTCCGAGTGGGCGGCCTCGTCGCTCCGCACCCGATATGGCGTCGCCGACGACAAGCTCGAGGTCTTTCCTTTCGGTATCGCCGGCCCGCCCCGGCCGCTGGGCCACCGGCCGCCCCGACTGCGCCCACGAGTGACGTTCATCGGACGGCAGTTCGAACGGAAGGGTGGGTCGTCACTCCTGCGTGTCTTCCAGCGATCGTTCGCATCGCAGGCCGAGCTCGTCATCGTGAGCCCCGATCCCGTGGTGGCCGGCTCGACGCTCGGACCCTCGGTCAGGGTCGTGTCCGACCTCGCTCCCGGTGACGATCGGTTGTGGGAGATCCTCGCCGACAGCGACGTGTTCGCGTTCCCCTCACCGATCGACCAGGCGCCGAACGTCGTACTCGAGGCGATGGCCGCCGGGCTTCCGGTGGTGGCCGTCGGCTCGGCCGGGATGGCCGAGATGGTCGACGACGGGGTCACCGGTCGCCTCGTTCCTCCCTCCGACGATGCTGCACTGCACACCGCCCTCGACGACCTGATCCGCTACCCCGAGGTGCGGGCAGCCATGGGCCACGCCGGGCGGCAACGGTTCGAGGATCGCTACGACGTGAGGGTCTCGACGGCCCGACTCGTTGCCCTTCTCGATTCGGTTGCCGGTGGAGGGTGGGCATGAGCTCCGTCGCATCGGTCTCGTCCGCCATTGCCGGGTTGGTCACCCGTCGACCTCCGCCCGGAGGACTGGTTCTCGGCTATCACGATGTCGGACCGAGAGGTTCGAGGCCGACACCGTCGGCGGTGCCGGCCGACCTCCTCGAGCAGCACCTGGTGGTGCTCCGGCGCCTCGGCTACCAGTTCGTCTCCCTCCCGTCGCTCCTCGATGACCTGGCTCGCTCGACGTCGGTCGCAGATGCCGCCGATCGGAAGGTGGCGGTCACGTTCGACGATGCCCTGGCCGGAGTGCATGCACACGGTCGGGCGATGCTCGATCGCATGGGGATCACCGCCACGTTGTTCGTGGTGGTCGATCACGTCGGCGCACCGGATGCCCCCTGGTGGCCAGGAGCTGGGCCGGTGATGACCGCCGGGGAGATCGATCAGTGGCTGGCCGCCGGTCATCACGTCGGGTCCCACACCCGGACCCACCGCTCCCTTCCATTACTGGCCGCCGCGGCCGGCGGCCTCCCCGACGGCGACGTGCGGGAGGAGGTCGAGGGGAGCCGTCATCAGCTCGTCGACCGGTTCGGAGCCGATGTCTCGATGCTGGCCTATCCGTCCGGCCACCACGACCCGACCGTCCGGCGGGTCGTCTCGGAGGCCGGGTACCGGGGCGCGGTGACGTTTCTCAACGGACGGCTCACGGCAGACACCGATCCCTTCCGGATCCCTCGGTTGACCATGGGAGCCCATCACGGCCGGCTCCGGCTCGGCTACCACGCGCTCCGTCGGCCGTGGCCCGATCACCAGCTCGATGCGGTCGGCCCGCAGTGAGGTGGATCGCTCTCGTCGTGGTCGCGGCCGGCGCCATTGCCGCCGTCGTGTTCGGCCTCGGCCAGCCGACCCGCCCTCCCGTCGAGGAAGCGCCACGGGGCGACATCGAGATCGGCGTCTCGCCCGGTGGTGCCTTCCCCGGTCGTCCGATCGAACTCGTTGCGGCCGACCTCGCCTCGATGGGAGACCTCGGAGCAGGTTGGGTCCGGGTCGACATCGACTGGGCCAGCATCGAGCAGCAACCAGGAGCGTATGGGTGGGATGAGATCGACCGACTCGTGGGGGCCGCCGACGACGCCGGCCTGCGGGTGCTGGGTCTGCTCCTGTCGACCCCGGCGTGGGCCCGGCCCGAGGGCACCGGCGACAAGCACCCGCCCGACGACGTCGACGCCTTCGCCTCGTTCGCAGCCGCCGTTGTCGAGCGCTACGGCGACCGCCTGCAGGCGGTCGAGATCTGGAACGAGCCCAACCTGTCGCGTTTCTGGGAACCAGGACCGGACCCGGCCCACTATCGCCGCCTGCTCGTTGCGGCGGCCGCCGCGATCCG
>JAAUYH010119473.1_pt1 | contig 12096 bp, 11 predicted proteins | sample 7278061 | NCBI WGS metagenome assembly JAAUYH01 (sample SAMN14350203, study PRJNA611818) | marine sediment metagenome | isolation source: surface marine sediment (0.6m) | place: French Polynesia: Moorea | collected 2018-08
CATAGATGCACCAAACGCTTCATACCTTAAGCTTAATTTTTATCCCTTCGGAGTGATTGAAGAGCGATATACTCAATCCGTCGTTAGATGAAGAAAGCCAACAGCTATATGTGGTGGAAGCGCCGGATTTAACGCTGCTGGCCTATGCTCAAACTCGTGAGCAGTTGTTGCAGGAGATTGGTGAGCAGATTGCGTTTATGTGGGATGCCTATGTCAATGCGTCTGAGGATGTTTTGGCTTCTGATGCTTTGAGTTTACGGAAACGTTTAAGAGAGATTGTTTTGGGAAGTGCGTGAGGATATCACATTGTAAGTTTAAATGTTGTCATTGAAATGAAATAAAATTCAAAAGTTGACTAGTGCTGCACTTACCACGTCATTTTGCACTTCTAACTGGCATATCAAACGATTATATGGAGCAATGAAGGGCATAGCAATCTTTGCCACGAGATTCTCAATGGCTTGTCTCAATTGAGAACTCTTTTGTGTAGTTTATGAAATCATATACCCTTAAAGTTATTGATTTCAGGTACTACTGGCATTCACACCTGTATGTGAGACTTCAGAGTGTGGAAGAGCTTCGCAAGTTTCTGAAAGAGAGAATAGCATCAATCTTCCACTTACCTCATTCATGTACCCCCACATTTTTTCCCACTTTCCTCTCCTGAAGCACACTACTGGAAATTCGCCAGGTAAAGACCTCTCTAGATCGAATGTTAGGAATCGATATGCCAACCAGTCACCATTTCGCCTCCAGCCCACGCGACCTCCAAATTTTTCCCAGTTCTGATTGTATTCTGTTGGGCTACCGCAGGCTTGCCAAATTTGTTTTTGCACTGTAAATCCCCATTTACCGTTGGGGCAGTCCCAAGTTTTACTATAGGTTGTCCACAGCTTATCCAGCGTTCGCAGATCGTCGCAGGGGAAATTTTTTAGGTCGTTCGAGCTAAACCACTGCCCCTCTTCCTTCCCCACGGTGATAATCATCAGCCGATAGGTTTCCTGGTCCGCCTCTCGCCATTTCTTAGCCCGAAGTAATGCCTCTAGCGATTGATACTTCGAGTCTTGGGTGACCCGATCCAGGCTTTGAAGTAGCGCCATCAGATCATGGTTTATTTTTCCAGGGCGGGGATATTCCTTCAGGCAAAGGGCTGCCAGCTCAGCGGCTTCGCTGCCCTGGCTACAGGCTTGGCGAATCACCCAATCGAGTCGCTTTGGCGTCAGTTGAGCGGTATAAAGTAGTACCGTTTCTCGCCACACAGCCCCATTCCAGTTTTGCAACACTAGACGGGCGCTATTGGCTACGCCCTGGTCATCCTGGGGTTGGGCCAAACGCTTAGAGGCAAAAAAGCCTTGAAAGCTAAGGTGAGGGAATTCATATTCTTCAGGTTCACGCTCCACCAGCAGTTCCCCCACCTCCACAATCTGCTTCAGCCAGTCGGCGGCTTCCACGTCCTCCCGTCGCCAAATCGGCTGCTTGTCTAAAAACTTTAGTAGCGCCTGCTGCTGGATCTTCACCCGTTTCGCCTTCACCAGAGCTAGCGCCACTGTCTGTAACAAAGCTTGACTTTTTTCAAACGGCAATAGCATCTTGATCAGACGGGCTTTAGGGCGATCCTCTAGCTGTAGCTTACAAATACCGCGATAGAGTTCCAGCCGCTGTCGCGGTAATTTTGCAGCTGGGTCAAAGCGATGAAAAGTCACCAACATATTCAGCAGCAAGGGGGTTTCGGCCATATATCCCAGTTCTGCTTGGCGTTGTCGCAGTTGGCCAATCAAATCGTCTGAGCGCTCCTGGGCCACCTCTTGGGCGCGGCGACGCTGTTTTTCGCTGCGGCAACAGCGTTCTTGGCACAGATACCACCGCCGGATAAAATCTTCTTGCTGCTGGGGAGTAAACTTATTGACAAAAATAGGGATGGCGGGGGGCCGGGCCACGTAGTCTTTGAAGCCTGCTGGACGAGAGGTGATAATAAATACGGATTGGCCATACTCCTGCATTTGGGCGCTAATCCAATGGCTCACCGATTGCCGCTTACCTTCGGGTAACTCATCGAAGCCATCAAACATCACCAGGGCTTTGCCTTCTTCTAAGAGACCTTTCGCCCACTGAGGCGGCAGCACAAAGGATTGATTTTTCCACAAACTAGGCACATGGTGTTCGGTAATCAGGATTGGCAAACTGGGGGGCTTTTTCTGGGTTAATTCCTCTACCCAGTCCCGCAGGCGTAGTAAGACGGGGACAAGTTTGGGGGCACGATAACGGCGATGTTTCCGCTGGCCATATATTAGGGCTATATGGCGCAGTAGGGTGGTTTTCCCCATGCCCCCCTTCGCTTGGATACTCATCTGTCGAAATTTTCGATCTTTGCGAGACCGGGCCAATAAGCGCCAAATACTTAAATTTTCAGACTCTAGGTCATTGCGAGTAAGACTTCTGCCCAATGCGCCACTCAAACCTAACGGCACAAACACATCTTCCAGCAGCGGAATTGCCGTTCGGTCAGGATTGAAACCTTCCACCGTAAACTCTTCGCATAAGTGGGCTTGCTGTTCAAGATATTTCCCCGTAAAGTCTGAGCGGATGGCTGACCAGCTCGATAAAAGGGCGCTTTCAACACTGGCGATTCCCCAATCCAAAAACTGATCCAGTTTCGGCGCCAGTTTCTTGCCAATCTTAATTACCAGCCAAACTCCAGCAGCGCCCGCAAAGTACCAGAGTGCCGCCGGTAGCTGCTCCGCTATTATTTTGTTGACCCCGACAGCACTCAACGCCCCCGGCACCCCCAAGGTGATCAACTTCTGATCCAGGATCTCAAAGACTTTTTCAAGGGTCGTAGGCAGATAGTCTGGCGGTTTTTCTGACATGGCAACTAACGATCGCAATCAGTGACAGCTATCAAGCTTAGATTTCAAGAAGCACTTTACCCTGTTCACTCCATTGCAGCAGCAGTCAATCAGAACCTACTCACCATAAGTATAAACAGGAGTTTTAATAACGCGATCGGGTTCTTTTCCACTCAGAATAATCTGTTTTAACTGCTTCACCGTAGAAGGCGCGAAAAACGGCGTTGCTGAATTAGGGGATGAATTTGTCAGATTGCGAACGAGTCCCCAGGCATTACAGCCATTTACTCATCCCTGAAATCAGCAACACCCGAAAAACTGCTCTCCAGTATCCTCATTTATCCGGGCCGGTACATTCTCAAATAAGTAGAATCGGCCATCGAGTTGTAGCGTATAAGTTACTCGGTCCTCAACTATAAATTCTTGACCACTACTATTCATGGTTATCTCGTCTCCTCATTGAAAATTTGTCACTCCATCGTTCAGGGTCGGGTTCGTACACCGCAATAATTTTAATCAAAGGTCGAATAGCGCTGCCGCATTTAACATGAATCGGTCGTTGAAATTGGGTGAAGCCACAAATAAGATAACCATGCTGATCGTCAGAATAGTCTTCAATCAGGTGTCCATTGGTCATGACTGCTTCAATTTCACTGACCTGAATTTGATCTCTTACCGACTGGTCTAAAGCATGTTTGGAAAACTCAAACTTACTTTTAGCAACCTTACGACGAATTTCCATAATAGGGTGATTGACTAAACCCAAATAAGGCGCAATTAAACAAAGATAAGCATTAGCTGAGGCGTTTCTAGAATTAAACCAAAATGACACCAGGAACTCTTTAAATGCCTCGTCAGTATCATTGTCTAAATCTAAATCAAGTAGCTTCTCTGCATGGCGAGAAGAATGAATAGCTTTAATCTGACACAGAAGCGCCTGAGCAACTAAGGGGCTCTTCATCGGGAAAAGGATATAGAAAAGTAAGAGTAACTCAGGAGTTCTAAGGTTCATCAAATTTTAGTTGCTCTCAATGCTTTATCTCGACAAGCGATTCCTCAGTTGAGTGGAGTATTGAAGCCGCTATCCTTACAAGATCCGCCCAGATGCCGATCGCTTCAAATACCGTCCCATCCCTGCCTTTCCCAACCACGCCTCTCCATCTACAATCAACTCTCCCCGCAAAAACACCTTCTGCACCTTCCCCTGCACACTCCGCCCCTCAAACAAAGAATAGTCCACATTGGAATGATGGGTGCTGGCGCTGAGGGTATGGCGTTGATTAGGATCAAACAGCACGAGATCCGCATCACTGCCCACTGCTATGGTTCCTTTCTGCGGAAACAAGCCAAACATCTTCGCCGGAGCTGTGGCCGTTAGTTGCACAAACCGATTGAGATTAATTCGCCCCTCATTTACTCCGCCGTCATAAAGCAATGACAACCGAAACTCCACCCCAGGCGCACCGTTGGGAATCTTAGAGAAATCATCTTTGCCGTACTGCTTAGACTTGAGGATGCCATAGGCGTTCTCGTTGAAACAGAATGGACAGTGATCGGTAGCCACGATTTGCAGATCGTCGAATCGCAAGCCCCGCCATAGGGCGTGCTGACAGGTGTGGTCCCGCAGGGGCGGCGTCATCACATATTTTGCGCTGTCAAACCCAGGGCGATCATATTCTTCATGGGTTAAAAACAAATAGTGGGGGCAGGTTTCCGCAAAAGCGGGGATGCCGCGATCGCGCGCCTCCACCACTGCCTCCAACGCTTCTTTGGCAGAGAGGTGAACTATGTAAACCGGAATCTCCGCCAGCTCTGCAATTCGAATCACCCGATGGGTCGCCTCCCCCTCCATTAGCTGAGGCCGCGTCAGCATATGGTGTTTGGGCGACGTATTCCCAGCAGCGAGGGCCTCTTCAATCAGCGCCTGAATCACCACCCCATTTTCCGCATGGAGATTCACCATACCCCCATGGTCCCCCACCTTGCGCATGGTGCGGTAGATGGCGGCGTCATCCACCATCACCACGCCTGGGTAAGCCATATATAGCTTAAAACTCGACACCCCGTCGCCATTAATCACATCCGGCAACTCCGAGAGCGCAGCGGGCGTCACATCCGTGAGAATCACATGGAAGCCATAGTCCACGCAACACTGGGGTTCCGCCGCCGCCAACCGACGATCCAGCGCTTGCTTGGGACTCTCTCCCTTAAACTGTTGGGCAAAGTCAATCACCGTCGTCGTCCCGCCAAAGGCCGCGGAACGCGTGCCGCTCTCAAACGTATCGCAGGTTTCCACCCCATTGCCCATCGGGGTCTCCATGTGTACATGGACATCAATCCCCCCCGGCATCACCAACAGACCCGCCGCATCGTAGCGCTCAGCTTCGTCGATATCCAAAGTGCGGCCAATCGCCTCAATCTTGCCATTGTCGATGAGAATGTCCGCCACATAATCATCGACAGCGGTCACAATCCGTCCACCTTTGATCAGCACCTTACTCATTAGGGTCATCCCTCCGCCGCCTTATACGCCGCCCACCCGCCATACTCCGAAATATCCGGCCAGCCGTGCTCTTCGATCAGCGCTTGGGGGTAGAGCATGGCGATCGCGCTTCCCCCATCCTCCAGGACAATCTCCGCTGGGTACATGTTCGGTGGTTCGGTGGAGACTAAATAGTCGTATTGTTCGGCGGTTAGCTGATAGAGTTCACCGAGGATTGAGACGCCGCCTGACCCGACGGCGTAAATTCCTGGATGCCAACCCGCTTTAACCGAATGAATGCGATAGTTGGCGGCGGTTTTGGCTTCTCTCAAGAAAGTGGCTGATTGCAAATTCCCATGATCGGGCTGCCCCCGCAATGCCGAGCCGCAGATAAACACCACTTTGGACCCATCATCCGTCATACCGAGCCTCTCCTTATTAATCCTGGCGATGCATACCAGATTATAGGGGGCAAGGGGGATACGGTTTCAGTTCAAACCATGACTGTACTTTCTGTTACAGAATGGGAAGCATCTATACAAATAGATTTGAAATAAAACTTTAATAACAGTGTTTACTCTTGCTATCTTGCGAGTTGATAGAAAAATCAGGGAGGAATAAGTCTTATGAATCTAAGGACCTTATCAAAGCCAGCGTCGATTGACTCCCTGAGCATCAATGGCGAGCGGCTGATGCAAACCCTTAACGCCATCGGCTCCATCGGCGCATTGCCCAATGGCGGCGTGCGGCGGCTAGCCTTCGGCCCTGAAGATGTCCAAGCGCGACAAACTCTGCAGCGCTGGTTGGAAGCGGCTGGGATGACCGTTACGATTGATACGGCGGGGAATATGATTGGCCGCTACCCGGGTCGCTTTCCCAATGCCCCGGCTCTAGCGACTGGATCACACTTGGATACGGTTCCTAACGCCGGGATCTATGACGGTGTCTATGGAGTGTTAGCCGGCCTGGAGGTGATTCGCACACTGCATGAACGGGGAATCCGGTTGGATCATTCTGTGGAAGTGATCGTATTCGCTGATGAAGAGCGGACGATGATCGGCAGTAAGGCCATGGCGGGTCAAGTGAACCCAGACCCGGAGTATTACGCTCATCCCCACTACGCACCGATTCAGCCCAGTTTGCAGAACATTGGCGGAAACTGGACGCAGTTATCTCAGGCCAAACGCAACACCGATCATCTGGCGGCATTTGTGGAATTGCATGTGGAGCAGGGGCCAGTGTTGGAGGCCGCAGGCGTTTCGATTGGTCTGGTGACAGGCATCGTGGGCCAACGGCGATACGCCATCACCATAGACGGTCAGTCCAGCCATGCGGGCACAACGCCCATGTCTATGCGCCAGGATGCTCTGGTGGCGGCGGCTCAGGTGATTCTGGCGGTGAATCAGATCGGCTGCGCCAATAACGGCGATCAGGTGGCCACGGTGGGGGCGATAAAACTTTCCCCCAATGTTGCCAATACCATTCCCGGCAAGGTGGAAATCATGTTGGATATGCGAGATCTATCCAACGAGTATTTAGACCAGATGCTGGCGACTTTGGAGCAGCGGATGGCGGCGATCGCAGAGTCCACCCAAACCCGCATTCACCTAAAGCCCCAGCTCAGAAATGAACCTACTCCCGTTAACCGCCATATCTACAACACCATTGCCCAAGTCTGTGACAATCTTAACTTGTCGGCATCCCCATTACCCAGCCGGGCCAGCCATGACGCTCAAATTATCGCCAACATCACCGACATGGGGATGATTTTTGTCCCCAGCGAAGGGGGCGTTAGCCACGCCGAAACCGAATATACCAGCCCCGAACACTGCGCCCAAGGCGCCAACGTTTTGTTGCACACCCTTCTGCAGTTAGACCAACATTATCGATGTTCATAAGTATTGGGTTCTACTGCAACCGGAATAAGGACTACTCGAATTTTCCAAGACGCCAAAATTTCCCTATTCAGCAGAGAAGGAACTACCCATCCACCCATCCACCCATCCACCCATCCACTGCCTTTTACTGGGACTTCACTTTCACGCCAGTCCTTGATGGGGAGTAATTGATGGCATACCGCTTTCAGTTTCAGGTCATTTGGGACAATTGGCCGCTATTGGCGGAGGGGGTTTGGCTAACCATTCAGTTGTCAGCGCTAGCCACGCTGATGGGGTTGGCGGTGGGGATATTGGGAGCATTGTGCCGCACCTCGGGAAATCGGCTGTTGAGGGCGATCGCAACTGCTTATGTGGAAGCCATTCGGAATACCCCTTTTCTGGTGCAGCTGCTGTTTATCTTTTTTGGCATTTCCAGTCTGGGGCCTAGGTTGGGGTCGGAGCAGGCCGCCCTACTGGCCTTAACGGTTAACTTTGGGGCCTATGCCGTTGAGATCATTCGAGCCGGGATTCAAGCCATCGACAAAAGCCAAATCGAGGCGGGGTTGTCTTTGGGGTTTAAGCCGCTCCAGGTGTTTCGCCACATAGTATTGAAACCCGCCATCGCTTCGATCTATCCCGCCCTGACTAGTCAGATGGTGTTGCTCATGCTACTCTCCAGCATCGTCTCTCAAATATCCGCCGAAGAACTCACCTTTGTGGGCAACTTTCTGCGATCGCGCACCTTTCGAGATTTTGAAATCTACTTTGCCATCGCCCTCATTTACATTGGGCTGGCGCTGAGTTTCAAGCTCCTGGCTCACCTGCTCCACAAACGTTTATTCAGGTTTACCCAATACCTTTAATCGACCTGATATGAGGGATTTTACCAACCTTGAAATTCTCTTCGCCTTGCTTTGGGCGACCCGTTGGACTCTGTTGTTATCTGCGATCGCGTTTACTTGCGGCGGTCTGGTCGGCTTTTTGTTGCTCTTGATGAGAATTTCCCCCTTTCAGCCGGTTAAATACATCAGCTGGTTCTATTCAGAAATTATCCAAGGCACTCCTTTATTGATTCAGTTTCTTCTCGCCTTCTTTGGCCTGAGCATTCTGGGAATTGAAATCAGTCCCTGGTCTTCCGCCGTCATTGCCTTGACTACCTTCACTAGCGCCTTTCTCGGGGATATTTGGCGTGGGTCAGTGGAAGCCATCCCCAAAGGTCAATGGGAAGCCGCTAAAGCATTGAGTCTGCCCTATTTTCAGCAATTAGGTTTGGTGATTTTGCCCCAGGCGCTGCGACTTGCGATCGCCCCCACCGTAGGGTTCCTGGCCCAGGTAATCAAGGGCACTTCCCTGGCCTCCGCCATTGGCTTTGTAGAACTGGCCAGATCCGCCACAAATATCACCAACGTCACCTTTGAGCCTTTCTTTGTATATTTGGTGACTGCCATCATTTACTTTGGCCTTTGCTTTCCCATTTCTGTCTTGAGCCGAAAGCTAGAGAAAACATTAGCCCATTAAGCAAGCACTGTAATTCAAGATACATTGGCGGACACTGAACCTGTTAACTTGGGCTTAGAGGGCGTTCAAAAATAACTTTATAGATTTAGGGCTGTGTACGCCTTATTCGGCTCTTCACTTGTCCCTGAAGTTATTCCTACACAGCCCCTAGTCGATCCGCCCCCAAACGAGGAGTTAATCATGCGTCTGCCAATTCCCCAAAAGTGGCTTCAAACCACTTTGATTACTTGCCTAGCCTGCCTCTTCTCTCTAATGGCCGTCGCCTGCGTGGGCGGCGGAGACAGTCCCCGCGTCACGGCCCAGGATGCGGCAACGGTCTCTAGCCTGGATCGCATTATTCAGGCTGGGGTGGTCAAGATCGCTGTACCTCAGGATTTTGCCCCGTTTGGGTCCGTCGACGCCAGCGGTAATCTGGAAGGCTATGACATTGATGTCGCTACTTTACTGGCCAAAGATCTAGGGGTTGAATTAGAACTCACGCCCGTGACCAGCGACAACCGCATTCCCTTTTTACAAACCAACAAAGTTGATTTAGTCATTTCCAGTATGGGAGCTAATCCCGAAAGGGCCAAATCTATTTTCTTCTCAATTCCCTACGCCCCTTTCTTTTCAGGCATTTATGGGGGCGCTGATATCTCTGGTGTGGACGGATTTAAGGATCTCGGCGGTTATAAAGTTGGTGTTACCCAGGGCACGCTGGAAGACCTGGAACTCACAGACGCCGTATCGGACGATGTTGAAATTGAACGCTTTGCAGATAACAGCCTAACCGCGTCATCTTTGATCTCAGGCCAGGTGGACATGATTGCAACCGGAAATGTGGTAGCCGCTGAATTGTCCAAGAACAATCCAGATAAAAACATTGAAGGCAAATTCATCATTAAGGAATCTCCGGCCCACATTGGCGTCCGTCGGGGTGAGGTGGATCTAATGCAGTGGGTGAACACCTTTATCTATCACAAGCGCCTGGGCGGTGATTTGGACGAATTTTCTCAAAAGTGGCTAGGTCAACCTTTGCCGCCTTTACCTGCATTTTGATTTTGTTGTCGTATCAACCGTCAGAAATTGGCTAAGCTAGAATCGATGTCACTAACGCTGAGTTGACTCTAGCCGCCTATGCTTACTCTGCAGCAATCCTGGGATAATAGTCACTTCTACGCTGATAGCGACGATCCGCGCATCGCCGTCACCTTTGAGGCGCTTAAAACTGCGATCGCGGACCTCGCCGACCGTTGCGCCCCTTTCTCCCAGCACATTGAAACAGCTGAAAGTCTCCCTGCAGAAAAATTTGACGACCTGCTGACCCAAATCAGGGCGGCCCATCAGCAGCGCACCGATATTTCTAAACAACTGGGCAACCTGCGCACCTTCATTTCTTCCATCCTCAGCGTTAACGCCCGCGACAGCAGCGCCAGAAAGTGGAAACCCACCCTGCAGCAGCTCAGCGCTGAAATGAGTCAGGCGACGAAGGGGCTGGATATCTTCTTAAGTCGAGTTAGCAACGACTTCATCCAGATTCTGATTGCCGACCCAGTTTTGGAAGAGCTGAGTTTCTCCCTGCAACATCGCCGCAAACTCAAAGACCAGTTGCTCAGCGTGGCTGAAGAAAAACTGGTGACCGGGCTCTCAGTGACTGGACTTCAGGGCTGGGGAAACCTCTACACCGAACTTGCCGGATCCTTGCAATGTAACGTTAACGGGGACTCCGTCGGGCTAGCCAAAGCCTTTAACTTATTAAGTTCTCCCGAGCGGGCAATTCGATCTGAAGCGTGGCATGGGGTCAAAGCTGCCTGGGAAAGTCGGGCCCAGACGGTGGCGACCATTCTCAACGCCATCAATGGTTGGCGACTGGAAGAAACCAAACAGCGGGGCCGTCACCGCACCTTGCACTACCTGGACAAAAGCTGCCACCAAAGCCGCATCGATCGGGCCACTTTGGATGCGTTGATGGAAACCACTTATCAGCGGCGGTCTATTGGCCAGCGATCGCTGAAGGCGATGGGGCAGGCGCTCAATATCGAATCTATGGCTCCTTGGGATTTGTTCGCCCCTGCGCCAGCCGTGAGTCAGTCTAGGGTGTTTTCCTTTGAGGAGGCGATTGAGTTAGTTTCCAAGGCTTTTCAGCAACTTACCCCGGCCATGGGAGACTTTGCGGTGATGATGGCGGAAAAGGGTTGGATTGACGCCAAACCTACCCCCAATCGATCTACGGGGGCCTATTGCACCGGCTTCTCGGAGCCGAGAGAACCGCGCATTTTTATGACCTTTGAGGGCAGCATGAACAACGTGCTAACCCTGGCCCACGAGCTGGGTCACGCCTGGCACAACTGGGTCATGCGGGATATGCCTCGATACAAGACCTACTATTCCATGACTCTGGCGGAAACCGCCAGCATTTTCGGCGAAACCCTGGTGCGGGACGCCCTGTTGGCCGAAGCCGACACCCCGGAACAAAAGCTGGCCATCGCGTGGGAAGACGGTGCGGCCGCCACAACGTTTTTGCTCAATATTCCCTCACGGTTCACGTTTGAACAAAAGCTGGTGGAAGCTCGCAAACAGGGATTTGTGATTGCGGATACGCTTAAGACTTTAATGCGGGATAGTTGGGGCCATTGGTACGAGGACAGTTTGGCTAGCTATGATGAGATGTTCTGGGCTAGCAAGCTGCATTTTTCTATTGCAGAGCTGGGCTTCTACAACTACCCCTATTTGTTTGGTTATTTGTTTAGCCTGGGTATTTACGCTCAAAAGAACCGCTATGGCGAAGCGTTTAATGAGCTGTATACTACGCTGCTGCGGGATACGGGCAGTATGACGGCGGAGGATCTGGTGCAACAGCATTTGCAGCAAGACATTCGCCAACCCGAGTTTTGGCAAGCCAGTTTGGATATTGTTGATCGGGCGGTGAGTCGGTTGGAAGCATTAGCGAATTAGGATGTCGCTTGTTATGAAACAGGATGTAATCCCGAATGTAATAGATATAGGACTTTTCAGTTGAAAGGCTAAAGTGCTTTAGACGAGCGACTTCCCTGACTTGATCGAGTAAGCGTGGCGGCTTTGATGATGTCATCGTACATGACGGATAACTCCCTTATGCAGGTGCTTAACTGTCAAAAATGACGGATAAGCGCCCCATTTACCATACTTAACTGTCAAAAAGTGACAGATAACACCCCATTTCCCCGGAGTTATATGTCAAAAATTGAATATAAGGGACTTGCGGAAAAACAAAATACCAATCAAGCTGGGACAATCGTGATATCCCATTTGGACAAGGATTCAGAACGGAGCCAGAAGGGTAAGTATTGTTCTAATTCTTCTGGCGGAACTTTGATGGCTTTTTCGTAGACTGCTTCAACCCGATGCACAATGG
>JAAUYH010155938.1_pt1 | contig 12095 bp, 5 predicted proteins | sample 7278061 | NCBI WGS metagenome assembly JAAUYH01 (sample SAMN14350203, study PRJNA611818) | marine sediment metagenome | isolation source: surface marine sediment (0.6m) | place: French Polynesia: Moorea | collected 2018-08
GAGAATTGTCAAAAACAGAGACAGTTTCGGGAGTACCGGAAACGATTATTTCCCCACCGCGATCGCCACCATCCGGGCCTAAATCGATTATCCAATCGCAACAGCGAATTACATCTAAATTATGTTCGATAACGACGATCGAATTACCCTTATCTACCAAACGCTGCAAAACATTTAAAAGATGGTGAACGTCGTAAAAAGATAAACCGGTAGTAGGTTCGTCAATTAAGTATAAAGTCTTTCCAGTGGCACGACGGGATAATTCAGAAGCCAATTTAACCCTTTGTGCTTCCCCACCCGATAAAGTAGTTGCCGGCTGGCCTAATTTTATATATCCCAAACCGACATCTAAAAGAGTTTGCAATCTTTTAGCAGCGCGAGGAATATTTTTAAAAACATCTATTGCTTCAGAGACAGTCATATTTAAAACATCGGCGATCGAATGACCTTTATAAGTTACTTGAAGAGTTTCCCGATTGTATCGAGATCCTTTACATATTTCGCACTCGACATAAACATCGGGCAAAAAATTCATTTCAATAACATTTACCCCCTGACCCTTACAAGCTTCGCAACGACCCCCTTTAACGTTAAAAGAAAAACGACCTGGTTTGTATCCTCTCGCTTTAGCTTCAATTGTCTCTGCAAAAATAGATCGAATCGGATCGAAAAGACCGGTATAAGTTGCGGGATTCGATCGCGGCGTTCTGCCGATCGGAGATTGATCGATTTTAATTACTTTATCGATCGCATCTTTACCCTCTATTGCTTTTAAATAATTAGGAAAAGGAACTTTTTTAGTCAGATGATGTTGCAGGGCAGGATATAAAAGGTCGTTAATTAAAGTAGATTTACCGCTACCGGAAACGCCAGTTATACAGACTAATTTACCTAAAGGTATTTCCACGTCGATATTTTTAAGATTGTTGCGAGAACAATTTTTCAGCAATAAAGATATACCCTTCCCATTCCTTCTACTAGCAGGAGTTTCGATTACTTTTTTTCTAGATAAATAAGATCCGGTTAAAGAGCGATCGCAATTCAATAAAGCATCGATATCTCCGCGAACCACTATTTCCCCGCCATGCACCCCAGCCATCGGGCCGATATCTACTATTTCATCGGCAGTTCTAATCGTATCTTCATCGTGTTCGACAACAATTAAAGTATTGCCCAAGTCGCGTAACTTTTTCAAAGTAATTAACAAGCGATCGTTATCGCGCTGATGCAAACCAATACTAGGCTCGTCTAATACATATAAAACACCAGTCAAACCCGAACCGATTTGTGTTGCCAAACGAATTCTTTGCGCTTCTCCACCAGAAAGAGTCATTGCAGCGCGATCGAGAGTTAAATAATCCAAACCAACATCCAATAAAAATTGCAAACGAGCCTTTATTTCTTTAAGTGCCAGTTCGCCGATTAATGCTTGACGTTCGCTCAGTTGTAACTCTTTTACCCTGTTTAAACATTCTGCGATCGCAACGCTAGTTAAATCTTCGATCGAATATTGTCCCAGTTTGACAGATAAAGATTCTGGTTTGAGCCGCTTTCCTTGACATTCTTCACAAGTCTGGTAAACGATATACTGCTCTAATTTCTGTTTGATGAGTTCTGAATTGGTTTCTTGATAGTTGCGCTCCAGCATGGCAATTACGCCGCGAAACCTTTTATAGTATTCTTCTCCCCTACCGGACTGGACGTAGATCGGTTCTTCGCTGCCGTATAAGATTGCTTTTTGTTGCTCTTTAGTCAGGTCTTCCCAAGCAGTTTCTAGCTCGAAACCGTATTCTCTTCCCAAAGCGTATAACAAGGATAAGTAATAGTCGTTATCCTTTTGCGACCAAGGAGCGATCGCGCTATATACCGGTGCAGTGCGATCGGGAACGATCGCCTCGGCAGAAAAAGTTCGCAAACTTCCCAATCCGTGACAACTATTACAAGCACCGTAAGGTGAATTAAAAGAAAATAATCGCGGCGATAATTCTGTTATTACTGCGCCATGTTCTGGACAAGCAAAGTTTTCTGAAAAGACTATTTCTTGAGGTGTTTCTGCTGTTGAAAAATGCCCGTTTTTCGTGCTATTTTCTATATACTTACTATCTCGTCGCGATGCGGATGCCTTATCTGATGTATCATTTAATACCTCGATTACTGCTATCCCCGTAGAAACTTGCAAGCAAGTAGACAATGAATCGGTCAAACGCTCCTGTATATCTGGTTTTTTAATGAGTCTGTCTATTAAGACTTCTATATTGTGGGTATAATTTTTATCTAATTCGATCTCTTCTGATAGTTCTTTTACCTCGCCATTGACCCTAATTCTGACAAATCCTCGAGCTGCCAAACTGGATAAAAGTTGTTTGTGAGTACCTTTTTTTCCTCTAACTACAGGAGCGAGAATGTGGAATTTAGTCCGATCGGGCAACAACATGACGCGATCGCACATTTGGTCGATAGTTTGGGGGGAAATATTGCGATCGCATTTGGGACAGTGGGGAATTCCAGCCCTGCCGAATAACAGTCTTAAATAGTCGTATATTTCCGTAACCGTTCCTACTGTAGATCTGGGATTGTGGGATGTAGATTTTTGATCGATCGATATTGCCGGACTCAATCCTTCGATCGCATCGACATCGGGTTTATTTAATTGTCCTAAGAACTGTCTGGCGTAAGCAGAAAGGGATTCTACATAGCGTCTTTGTCCCTCAGCAAATATAGTGTCGAATGCTAAGGACGATTTACCCGATCCAGATACCCCAGTGAAGACGATTAGTTTATTTCTGGGCAATTCCAGGTCTATATTTTTTAAATTGTGCTGTCTCGCACCTCGTATCCTGATTTTTGCACTGCGATCGGACATACGTACTAGAATTTACAGACCTTAATTATCTTAACGTTGCCCAGCAAAAAATTGTAGTCGCGATCTCTGACTCGGTTATTTTTTTGAAGAATAGTCATTTGAAAATTTAAACGGTCGATCGCCTGTATTTGTCTCTGTTTCGATTTACTTTAGGGCATTCGTCACAAACACCCCTTACAGGAACGCACCCATCTAACCAAATAAATATTACTAGATCGTTTAGGTAAATGCAAGTAAGGGGTGTAATTGTAGAGAGAATAAAGTTTTCAAAGCTTGAGAAACAGGTTAACAGAAGGAGAAAGCAATAAAAAATTTAATTATTACTTAACCAATGCGCCAATTTGAGTCAATATTTATTGAGGTTTCCAAACAGAGAGGTCATCGCGAATTTGTTTCAACTCATCCAAGTAGCTTTGTATTCTAGATTTTTGGGCTTTAAAAGTAACAATAATGCGATCTGCTCGAGCCTCTTTAATTTGGCGATCGGCTAGCAATCGATCCAAGACGATCTGAGATCTTTCGATGTAGTCATTAATTTGTTTTTCTGCACTAGCGAAGTCTTCTGAAACTTGTTTATCGATCACTCGTTTTAAAAGATTTTGACTGTCGGGAATTTGCTCGTCAATGATATTTTTAATTCGATTGGCTATTTGGCGAATGTCTACTTCGTAGCAAGATTTTGTTTCTTCATTTTCGTAGGATCCATCTACGCTGTAAAAGTTGCGATTGCAAAAACCACCGAAAGATCTTCCTTCTTGCCTTGTTTTAACAACTGCAATTTTTTCTTGTTGTTCTTGAATTTTGGCATCGATACCTGCAAATTCAAAACTGGGAAATTGAATCGGATTAATATTTAATTCGACGTGAAGAACTCCACCAAGATATTCTGATAATTCATCGGATATTTCTTGAATATCTCGTTTAATTTTGTGGGCTAATAATTCTCTAATTCGCGTACCTTCTCTGACTAATTTATCCTCAGTATCGACCCACCAACTTTTAATTAAAGGGGCGCAAAATTCATTAATTGTTTGTTCGATTTCTTTGGCTTCTGCTTGGGTTTGTACTTGAAGTTTGAAAGGATCGTAACTGTCATTTTCTGATTGAGAATCGGATTCAAAATTATATCGTTCTAAATTTGGACTAGATACGGAAGCAGGAATGACCCGAGCTAACTGTTCTACCAGAGGTATTTCTGCCCCTTCTAATACTTTAAATTCTACTTCTAATACGTTACCTATTTCAGGAATAAAAGCTGGAAGATCGCTTTGAGTAGCTAATGGAATCGATTCTAATTTTTCGCTCTTTTCATCCCAGCTAATAAGAATATTATCATTTCCCACTGCTCCAACCGGCTCTAATTTGAGCGATCGAGATTCTCGAATATTATCGCAAGAATTGCTCTGAAGATCTGCACCTCTTCTATAAGCAATAATATCGATTTCTGCTTGAATTTTCTTTTTAGCTTCCTCTGCAAATAAACTAATTCCTTGACTAAAACCCTCGATTAAAATTTGCTTTTGATATTCTACAGAATTTTTAACCCCAGTTACTTTTTCTAAAAAAGACTGAGAGCGATGCTTAAAATCATCTACTGTTGTTTTGAGGGCTTCAAATTCTACCTCCCAACCCCATACTTCTTGATTTAAAGTATCTTCAATTCCTTTAACTTGCTTGTCAATTTTATCGACAATTTCGCTTAAGAGATTCCAGCCTGAGTGTTGAATTATATTTTGAATTACTTGGGTTTCTACTGTAGTTATGCCGCTATCTTCTAGAGCTTTTGCGGCAATTTTTGCCGGTTGGGGAACGCTAAAAGTTTGGTCAATATATTCGCCGAGAAAAAATTTAATAAAATCTCGTTTGTGAGTTTCAGAAGCTCGATTTTCAATAATTAATTTAGATAGTAAACCTTTCCAGGCACTGACGGGATAGACTGCTGGTTTAGGTATGCCGAAATCCTTTAAGGTTGCTTTTAAATCGTCAATCACTTCAGGAATCGGGCGATCGCCTTCAGATCTGCGATCGACTTTATTAAGAATAAAATATATTTTTCCTGGATTTTTAGCCAGAAATTCTGCGCGTTTTTCAATTAAATCTTTGAGCAATAATTGATTCGTTTCATCTTTAAAAGAAGTATAGTCCAAGATAAATAAAATCGCGTCGCAGGTACGCAAAGCTTGCAAAGCAGTTTCTTTAAGTTGTACCGTATTAAAACGAGTAGATTCCCATTCATTCGGCCCGGGAGTATCGACTAGAGTAAATCCAGCTAGAGATGGATATTCTTGTATCGCTGCGATCGGATGCCACAATTCAAAGCGAGTCGTTCGATCTTTATTATCGGTTTGACGAATTTGGTGGGTGCGGTTGAGAAAATCTTGACGAATTTTAGCGGTTTCGCCCCTAGAAATGAGAAATGGCTTGCTTTTTCCTTCGCGATATTCTAACAATCTCGGTGTTTCATCGGCGTTAATTGGTCGCACGTCGGTACGACAAACAGTACAGGCTTCCGACTCGCTGGCTAGGATATCTGCACCGATCGCCCCATTGAGAAAAGTGCTTTTTCCTGCTTTCATTGCCGCAATTACTGCGACTTGATATTTTTGAGTTTGCAAAGCGATTAAAGCCTGTTTTAACTCATCTTTAATAGTTTGTAATTCTTCGGTTTTATTGCCCTGCTTGCGGCAATTTTCTCTTAGATCTAAGAGGTATTTTAAGATTTCCTGACCCGTGCGATCGATTCTCTGATACGCTGCTTGAAAATTTTTGGAATACATATTTAGATTTATTAAGAAATTTAAAGAACTCGATTAACCCTTTAAATTACATTCTAAATTGCATCTATGTTGAAGTATTAAAATTTACTTAAAGTAACTCAAATGTCTCGTAAAGTTATTTGTGACAATTAAAAATAAAGATTCAATTGAGTGCGTATTGAACAATAAACGCACCCAAAAAAATTTATTGACAACCCAAAGAATCGCGAGTATTCACTCCAGTTTGAGAATTAACTCCGCTAGCAACTTTACAAAGCTGTCTGACTTGATATTGACTTAAAACAGTAAAGCTAAAATCAGCCCCAGTAATATCCGCACCTTCAAAAGTAGAGCGCAACAAAATTGCTTCTGTTAAAATCGCATCGGATAAATCGGCATTATCGAAACTACTTAAATAAGCCAATCCGTTGCCAAAATCAGCCCCATGTAAGTTAGCATTATCGAGAGCTACGGTGTTGAAAACAACGCCGCGCAGGTCGGCATTGCTCAGATCGGCATCTTTTAATTTGACTTTAACAAACTGTTGTGTTTGGAGGTTTTGACCGGAAAAATTTTCACCGGAAAGATCGACATTATCGTAATTAGAAGTCATCTCTCCCGGACTTCCGGCTAAAACTGGAGTAGGTAAGCTAATCAAAATTAGAGTCAGTAATATTGCCCCAAGTCTCACTAAATACTTCATAAAATAAATTAGAGTTTATATTCCGCTAAGTATGATAAACGATCGCTTGACTCGATGACGGGAAAATGGCAGCATGAGAAGTCGGAAGTCGGAAGTTAGAATATGATATTTAATCTCGAAATTTGAAATTAATCGATCGAGTTTAAAATTAGAACCCCTAACCTTCTACCCACTCCCTAACCCCTAACCCCTGACAACGCTTCGTAGTCGATCGCAGCTTATGAAACAAGATAACTGGCCCGATTTATTGCAACAACTACTCGAGCGACAATCTCTTTGTGAAGATCGAGCTTCGGAATTAATGACAGGATGGCTCGAGGAAACTATCCCTCCGGCACTTTCTGGGGCTATTTTAGCGGCAATTCAAGCTAAAGGAGTATCGGCTTCGGAATTGGCTGGAATGGCGCGGGTTTTGCTGTCTATGTCTGTTGGAGGCCCGATCGCTCCTCATCGTGAAACCATAATCGATACTTGCGGTACGGGTGGAGATGGTGCTTCTACTTTCAATATTTCTACTGCAGTGGCTTTTGTTGTTGCTGCTGCTGGGGTGAAAGTAGCCAAACACGGAAATCGCTCGGCTTCTTCTAAGGTGGGTTCGGCTGATGTCTTAGAATATTTAGGAGTTAATTTATCTGCACCGGAAGATCGGGTAAAATCGGCTTTAGATGAGGTGGGAATTACTTTTTTATTCGCTCGCGGTTGGCATCCGGCAATGAAAAGCGTGGCCGGATTGCGAAACACTCTCAAAGTAAGGACTGTGTTTAATTTGATCGGCCCGTTAGTAAATCCTTTGCGTCCTACAGGTCAAGTAATTGGAGTCTATTCTCCTGAATTTATAACTCCAATGGCAGAAGCTTTGAATATTTTACAAGTTCCTCGTGCTATAGTGCTGCACGGTCGGGAAAAGTTAGATGAAGCAGGTTTGGGCGATCGCACCGATCTGGCAATCTTAAGTGAAGGTAAAATTAAACATACTGAGATCGACCCTCAAGAATTGGGCTTGACAAGAGCACCCTTATCTGAATTAAAAGGGGGAGAGGTGGAAGAAAATGCCGCTATTTTACGCAATGTTTTACAAGGCAAAGGAACGCGATCGCAACAAGATGCGGTTATTTTAAATGCGGCTTTAGCTTTGCAAGTAGGGCATATCGTACCTTTAGAAAGTCATTTGCAAGCTGTTGAAAAAGCACGATCGGTAGTTCAAAGCGGTGTTGCTTGGTCTAAGTTAGAAGCTTTAATAAAATTTTTACCTAATTAAATGAAGGCAGAGGAAAGAGGGCAGAAGGCAGAAGGACAATATAAAAGTAGATTTAGACTACTTTTAATTGAAGACTCTTTATCTAAAGATTAAAGAGGGGACTTAAATAAATAAACTAATTACTCGAGGTAAGTAAAAATATTTGCTTAAATGTTTCTACTTACTTCTTTTTCTAGAACAACGATCGCAATTTTAAAAAGAATATTTTTTAAAGCAATGCTTTTGAATTAATAATCCAGTCACCGTTACACCGCCGTAAAAGCGGATGCGCCATATCTGAGGTGTCCTCAGATATGTCGGGCGCACCAAGCAGACGGTGCCTGCGGTGACCGGTGTTCCCCGGTCAAAAGTACGATATTTAGTAAACATTTACCCAATCGTTTCTCGAAAATATTTGCTAATTCGAGATCGTTTCTACATCTGTCGTAGAAAATTAAGCAGATAGTACGAATAAATAGAAAAAAGTTTTTTTTATTATATAATTAAAGGCTTTAAAATTATTTTACTATGAAAATATCCCATAAATTAATTGCAGGTTTTTTAGGGAGTTGCCTCCTTTTGGGTGGGTTGGGAATTTCTTTTTTACAAACAAATGCAAAGACTCGACGGAGAACTAATAATATTGCGACTAATGTCGATCGCGAATTAAATGTGTCGAATACTTTGACTAATTCCGTCCATCAAATTCAATTCGATATTCAAGAATTATTATTTGCAGATGACGAACTCGGCTCGTCTTTAAATTTAAAAGAAGTTGAAAAAGAAGTTCGCGACAATTTAGATAAGATAGAAACTGCTATAGCGATCGGTAAAGAAGCCAGTTTTCAAGAAACAGAAACGGATATTTTAATAGATCGTAAAACAGAATCCGAGGGTATCGAACTAATTAATAAAATAGATGGTAAGTTTGAAATTTATCAAGATCATGTTAACTCTCTAATGCTTTTAATCGCTAAAGCAGAAAAAGATAAAGCGATCGCTTTTTGGTTAGAAGATATTAAAAATATTTCTGAAAAAGAAATAATCGATTTAATTGAAGAGTATCAAAAAGATGCCTCCGAAGACATTGCAGAATTTAAGGCAAAAATAGACCAGCAAGAAGAGCAATCTGCACAGACGATTAGAATGTACCTCTTATTTTCTGCTTTAATGTCCGTCGGGCTGTACTTATATATTTATCGTTCTATATACGCACCTTTAACCCAATTAAAAGACTTGATGACTTGTCAATCTTTAAATACCAATAAATCGATTGAAATCGACAAAAATAAAGATGAGTTTGAAAAAATAGCTGATACTTTAAAATATTTAACCCAAAAATTAAGTGCAAAAGAAGAAAAAATATCTAATTTAAATGAAATTATCGACGCAGTTGAAGATAGCATAATTATTCTCAACTCGAATCAAAATATTACTAAAGTAAATCGTTCTACTATAAAAATTTTAGGATACGATCGCGAGGAATTAATCGGTAAAAATATTAGTCTATTTCTCACAGAAAAAAACGACCTAAGCCGACGAAGTGGAGAAGCAACCTATTTAACTAAAACAAAAGAAAAAGTATCAATTACATATTCCCTTGCCAATATTTCTGGAGCGATCGCATTCGACGATGAGACGACGATCTGGATGGCAAAAAATGTGACCCGACAAGAGCGATCGGAACGCAAACTAGCAGATATGCAAACAAAATATACCCTAGCAGGACGAGCTAGTGCTTTGTGGGAATGGGATGCAAACAAAAATAAATTGTCTTATTCCCCTGCTTGGAAAGGGATGCTAGGTTATGAAGATAGCGAACTTGAAATGTCTCTTGAAGGATGGTTGAATTTAATTCATCCCGACAGTCTCGAAGCATTCAAACAAAAATTTAATGCCGCGCTTAACGATACTAATCATCCCTTAGAAATTACTTATCAAATCAAACATAAAAATGGTAATTATCGCACCGTTATTTGTCGGGGATTAGCAGAGCGAAATCGAGAAGAAAAAATCGTTCGTTTAGTTGGTTCTCAAATTGATATTACGCAGCGTAAATTGATAGAAGCTAAATTAGAATACGAAACTTGGTACGATCGCTTAACAAGGTTGCCAAATCGAACTTTTTTAACTCAACAATTACAAGCATTATTAGATAATGCGATCGAACTGACTCAAAAAGATAAAAACTATTTGTTTGGAGCGATCTTCGTCGATATCGATCGCTTTAAAACAGTTAAAAATGCAATGGGTTATTTGACCGGAGAGAAGTTGTTAGTCGATCTGACTGCAAGATTTAAAGAATTAGTTCCAGATTGTAAAATTGCTCGATTTGAAGAAGATAAATTTGCGATCGTCGTTGAAAATATGACAAACGAACGGGAAATTATCAATTTCGCTGGCAAAATTCGCGCCAAATTAGCTGCACCTTTCGATCTCGATGAAGATTTAGTATATGTTACCGCCAGCGTTGGCATTGCTTTAAATACAAAATACTACGATCGCGCCGAAGACATGTTCGTAGACGCAGAAATAGCCCTCAATGAGGCTAAAAGATCCGATCGCAGTAGTTGCATTCTCTTCGAGCCAGAAATGAAGTTAAAGCTCTTAAAACGTGCGGGAATAGAAAGGGATTTACAATTGGCGATCGAGCAGGAAAAATTAGATATTTTTTACAAGCCAATTTTAGCAATCAATAACAAAGAAATGATCGGTTTAGAAGCAGTAATTCGTTGGTGCGATCGCACCAAAGGGGAAATTGCTCCCTCAGATTTTATCCCCATAGCAGAAGAAACTGGCTCGATTTTACCCTTAAGCTGGTGGGTGATGCAAAAAGTTTGCTGGCAGATGAGTCAATGGCAAAAACAACATTCTGACAGTTTAGATTTGTTTGTTAGCGTTGATGTCTACTCGAGTCAGTTTTTAGAAGAGGATTTCGTAATCAAAGTGAGTCGCATTCTCGATAAAACTGGGTTGCATCCCAGTAAATTGAAATTAGAGATTAACACCGAAACTATTACCAAAGATTTCGATCTTGCTTTACAAAAGATCCAAAAATTAAAAGCTTTAGATGTGGGGGTTTATGTCGATAATTTTGCTCGAGATTATTCTGCTTTAGTGGATCTGAAGAAATTGCCCGTCGATACTTTCAAACTCGATCGCTCTTTAGCCGATAATATCGAAAACGATCCAGATAAATTTGAAGTCTTACAAACCGTTATCAATCTGATTGCCAATCAAAACATCGATGCGATCGTTCAAGGAGTAGATAAAATCAAACAAACCGATCTCCTCAAACAATTAAATTGCGAATACGCACAAGGAAGTTTCTTTTCTGGATTGTTAACTAATGAAGTAGCAGAAGCATTAATTGCCGCTCGCAAAACTGCCAAGACAAATTAATGAGATACTGGTGCTAAATTTTTACAATTAGCTCGTAAATAATCGTACCATCGATCGATTCCTTGCCCCGATCGCGCTGAAACTTCAAAAACAGTTGCTTGAGGGGCAATCTTTTTAAGATTATTAATTGCTTTATCCCGATCGAATCCGACTACTTCGGCAATATCTATTTTATTAATAATTACAACATCAGCACTTTTAAATGCGGTCGGATATTTTAGGGGTTTATCTTCACCTTCTGTCACCGAAAGTAAAGCGACTCGCAAGTCTTCACCTAAATCGTAAGCCGCAGGACAAACTAAATTACCGACATTTTCAATTATTAACAATTCGATCGCATCTAAATCTAACTGTTTAGCTGCATTTAACACCAGATCCGCTTCTAAATGACAAACAGTTCCGGTTGTGATTTGTATCGCAGGAGATCCGGTAGTTTGCAATCTTCGCGCGTCGTTATCGGTTTCGAGATCGCCGACTATTACAGCAGATCGCAAACTTTGATTTAAGTCTTGTAAAGTGCGTTGAATTAAACTAGTTTTTCCAGATCCGGGCGAAGACATCATATTTAATACTAATACTTCTTTTGCCATAAAATAGCCGCGATTTCGTTCTGCTAAGCGATCGTTTTTAGCTAAAATCGATTCAGAAATGGTGATATTTTTATGTCCGTTACGATTCTCACTATGAGTATGTAAAATAGTTTCTTGTTTGCACATTTTTTTATTTCCAATTATTTTTTTAAGTAGTTAGTAATTAGTAGTGAAGAGTTAGTAGTTAGTAAAGATTAATAGCAATTTACTTCCGAATACTAACCATTACCCTGCCTTAAGATGCTTCTATCGATAATAACTCTATTTCTTTACCAGCAAGAATTCGATCGCTAAATTTTCCGCATTCGGGACATTCATAAAACAGATCTGGGGGTTGAAATTCAATTTTACAATCAGAACAATAGCAAGTAACTGGTACTGTTTCTATTTCTAAATTAGCCCCTTGTGCAATCGTATTTTGAGTTACGACATCGAATGCAAATTCTAAAGCTTCCGGGACTACTCCCGACATTTTACCGATCCGCATGGTTAATTTATGAATGCGATCGACTCCTTGACTTAAAGCATTATCGATCGCAATATC
>JAAUYH010150940.1_pt1 | contig 12094 bp, 8 predicted proteins | sample 7278061 | NCBI WGS metagenome assembly JAAUYH01 (sample SAMN14350203, study PRJNA611818) | marine sediment metagenome | isolation source: surface marine sediment (0.6m) | place: French Polynesia: Moorea | collected 2018-08
ACACACACACACACACACACACACACACACACACACACACACACACACACACACACACACACACACACACACACACACACACACACACGCACACGCACACACGGACACTGACTCACACGCAAAATCACACAGAGTCTCTCTCTCTCTCTCTCTCTTTCTTTGTCTCGTTGCAGTAATTTACTGTACCTACAGTAAATAGTGTACCTTAGAATACATTGTAAATTAAATCGAAATGAGCGGACCAAGTAGAAAATAAATGTGATATGATGGATCATCTCCGATTACAAAGTTGAACAGTCGTGTACGATACAGTACTGTCCTGTACAGTCCTGTAGTAGTATGATGGTGGATTGTAAAGTCTTACAATACAGTACTATAGTACTATAGAATCATCGTTGCAAGCGGAATACGAAAAAGCGTGACGTCGAGTGAAGTGGGGTGATAATTGGGAGTGAAGTATGATATAATGAGCAGAAGGAAATGACAAAGACAGGAATAGGACAATGCCGAGATTACACACCAGCAGGTACGGTGCAGTACGGGACTGCAGCACAATATACTACAGTACAGAGATATAACGATCGTAAAAAAACAAAAGTAGCAGAGCTGAGCAGTAGATCAATCACACCCACTCACGGGCTCTCCCTCACACACACACACACACACACACACTCACAGTCCGTCAGAGAGTGTCAAAAAACAAGAGCCAAGAATAACGATCACAAAAAGCAAATCATACAGTGTGGAATGAAGTGACACTTATGATTGAATTGTAGTGAGCTGGAGAGTGTAACAATCAAGTGAGTGCAGCAGGTTAAAAGTAGAGCAGAGTAGTAGAGTTATAGGGTTAAACAAAGAAAACACGGGGAACGCACAAATGCGTTGAAGGTACTATGAAGATTATCGAGGTTGGGTTGTTAAGAGTGAAAGAGTAAGGGTATTAACAATGCTGTAGGTTTGAGTTCAGTTGGAAAAGTATGCAGCCGATTAATAACGTTTAAATCGAATCATGTCGAAGAAGCTGTTTGTTTTGCGAACCTACTGTAGCGATGTCGCTAACAGTGGAAAACACACTAGACCGCTCGTTTGGTTGCTGCAGTCAAGTGATGACTAAATTATACTGTATTGTACAGTATTGTACAGTCGACAGCACATAGCGTTCTTGCAAGAGTGTAAATTAATTACTGCTCTCTCAAAAGAGCAGTAGCAGTTGATGATGTGTGATCGGTTATTCAAGTTACATGGATGCAGCGAGACTGAAACACATAAAGAGAGAGAGTGTGTGTGAGTGTGTGAGTGAGCAGGAGCGAGGAAGAGAGCGAGAAGGGGAGAGCGAGAGAGACAGAGATCGTTCGATCGATCAACGATGATCGATCGTACGATATAATAAACGATCAAAAAAGATAGTCGATGAAATGAAATTATTCTAGCCACTCACTTGGTAATAGCTGCAGGCAGCACTCAGTTGAACATCGCTGTCCAAGGTGAACGTGGTAAAATTGCAGATATGATTGTACTACTCGCAAAGATGGGACCGTACAAGAAAAGTTTGACGAGAACGCAGTCGAAATTCTGTACAAATGGCGTTGGTTTGCACTGTATCAGATAATTGAGACACACAGACTCAGACATGGCCAGACCGACATGTCTGTCTATGTCACAGCATAACATAAACCAGTACACTACAGTACAGTACAATACGCTACAGTCCAGTAATGTACTACTGTACTGTACTGTACTGGTCAATACAGTCTATTTAGAGTACAGTACAGTAAGAGGGATAGAATCTACTGGCAAAATGTATCTATGGAGAACGGCTGGTGAGTGGATTAAGAGACAGAATGCTTACGGTCTCGTGTGTTATGTCTATGTGTTACAGTACTACGCTACGCACACGTCCACCCCTCACGAGCAAGTACACCCGAGTCTTATAGCTTACTTTGCTCGCTTATTTACACATCGCCCCGCACCCTTCACACACACCCACACCCTTACCTGCGCACATTGCCCATCTAGCCACAGTACCGCCGACGTATCTCAGTCTCGTGACTATTCCTCCGATTCTTTACCGACATCTATGATTCGTCTCACCTGACCTTACTGCACCCACCCACTTGTTCTATTCAGATATAGTACAGTACACCACCATACCGTAATGTATTTTTACAGCACGATACAGTATTACTTATTCCTCGTGTTGATTTTTGAACTTAGGTCTGTTCCGTTCCGAGCCTTTTTCTACAGTGTGATCCTTCCCTTGTTTTCTTAGACACGACACTAATTTTACTCCACTTGGTGTTTTTGTTCTGTCGATTCGTTTGTTCGTTCTACCTTACCCGAGTGTGAGTGCGTGTGAGTGTGACTGACACGATTCTTGACCGTAGTTCACACACTCACTCACTCTTCCTACTCCTCGCTTCATCGCACCCCACATGCTTTTATCACCGTCACTTTCATCTCCGGCTTTATTATTCGCTCTCCTCATCCTACGCCAGCTCCCTAGCCATACAACTACCCCACGATCCACCTTCGTTCCATAGCAAGGCTCGTAATGCACTAATGGACTGTATCACGTTTGTGACATTTACTTGAATGCTCGCACACCTACGGTACATCACCTCTTCTACTTGTCTACCCTTATCGCAACCATCCGCCGTTGTGGAGTTTCTCCTTGTCTTTCCTCCTGCTTCCTTCCCCTGCCAACACAACTTCACCGCATCTTCCTGTCACAATCCACCCTCTCTGCCCCGCCAACAAAAACAACTAGAACAACAACGACACCCTACTCTCTACACACCTTACCTTCAATCTCACCCTCGCCCTTGGCATTTACGCTCTTCCCAGTTTCTACCTCCGTTTAGCCACAGTTATTGTTTGTATTTCTATCCTGGTCCTCGCTTTCGAATCACGAGTTGTTTTATCATGTTGCCTTGCGGGTTAGGATTCAATATCCCTGTGTTTGCAACGCCAGCTTTCCGACTCTTTCACAACTTTCGTTTTCCATCCTGTGGACGTGTCCACTCCGTCACAGACACGACAGCACTCAATTGTACCGCACTCACACACTTTCTACGCTTGTTCGTTCCCTACCCTTTCTTCTCTTTTCGCCGCTCCCTGATCCGCACTCTCCTAATGCTGTATGCCCTCTTTCTTCGTCATGAATGGGCGATCGTCTCCTCTAGTTGCCCTATTTTCATTTGCAACACCTTTCTATTCTCTGTCAATTGCCTTGCCGTCGTAGTCAATACAGTCGCCGCTTCCCTGATCGACTCCTCAAGTTGCACCATCAATTCCTCCCTTTTCTTCACAAATATCGCACAACGATCTTCCATCTCCTTCATGCCTTGTACAGCCACTACTCGTCTTTCCGCCGCCTCCTTCTTTCGTGTGCCCATCACCTCGCTGTGCTTCGACTGTTCCGCATCCGACTTGTGTCGTTCATCATCGAATTCTTTTTCATGCCTCTTCAATGCACTACGATTCTCTTCGACTTTTTGTTGTGTCGATTTCGCCTTATCTTCCAACACATCCGATTCCCAATCCATTTTCAACACGGCTTCTTGAATTCCTGCTAATTCTGTCTCCACCTTATCGCGATAGCTTCGCAATGCTTCCATTACCCCGTCGAGGTTAGGAAATGGTTCTTGTGAATCGGAACGACTGTCATAGTGGAGGTTGCATTCTGGGGCGTCGGAAACAAAGCGTTCGTTGTAATGTCGGTACGACCGCATGAGGATTTCCACCTCAGCTTCCACCCGCTCCATATTGTCACGTGCTTGTGCCACGCTTTGGTCGATTATATTCTTCTCCTCAATCGCGTCGTCTATGCCTTTGCGTAATTCGACGCGTTTGTCCGCGATTTGCTGCGCGTGGATGGACCTTGAGCGTTGCGAGTCAATCACTTCGATATCCCTCTTCTTCTCCAACGTTAGGTTCTCTATTGCCTCGGTTAACTGCCGCATGTCATCGTTTTTCTCCTCGATTTTGTTCTTCACCGATTCCCGGTGTTCCAACATTGATCGAATTAGGATATTGAACTTTTTGATGTTGCTCTCCAGCTCGCGTCGATACGATAGGATTTGTTCCAGTGGGGAGGGATTGCTCCGTAATTGCCCCAATCGCTCGTGGCGTTCCTTCCCCCTCTCCATCATCTCCTCGATCTCTTTCCGCATGTTCGACGACCGTTCCTCGAAGATTTTATTCACCGTCTCCTCCTGTTCCGCGACGTCGTCCTCGCCGACTAGAAACGATGAGTACCCCATCGCAATTTGTTGCCGAAATATGTCACGTCGTTCCGCGGCTTTTGACATCTCCGTGCGTGGCGCGTTCGCGAATGACGGCTCTCCGATTTTCGACAGGTCCATAAGCCATGTTAGCACACCGAGCAGTGCGGGCCAGGTGTGCGACGAACCCACTGCGGAGAGGGCGCTTTTCGACACCGAGAAGGGATATTGTAAGCCTCGCAACACTGTGGTCACCTCCTCGTCGAGTCGTTTACCCGGCGTCCAGGTAAACGGTGTGACGAGAGACACGAGGAAGGCGAACACGTTTTGAAAGTCCTTGGTTGTGGGGCTTTTCAGTTGCTTTTCGGAGATGCTCTCTTGAAATCCGCGCTCGAGCAGAAACGAGTAGAGGGTTTGAACAGAGTACTCAACGAATCGTCGGTCGGATAGTGGGCGTGGGTCTGATTTACGTGAAAGTGTTTGACGTCGCGTTGAGCTTGAGGCGGCCCGGCTCACAGACGACATCACGGAGTTTCGCCGGTTCGATGTTAGTGGCATCGCTGAACTTCGCCGGTCCATGCCGAAGGCGTGCCCCGGGGGCGCATTCGGCTGACGAGAGGGTGGGCCGACTGTTGTGCGTCGCATTTTGTGAGTCCCTTTTCGGATTTGCTTCGAACTCGCTGTCGCTGTCGCAGAATCCGGTTTGTTGCGGAATCGGGTGAGGTATGGTTGACATGCAGTAGTGACTCATTCAAGTTTGAAATGCCGCGCTCAATTTGAATTAGTGCACAGTTTGAATGGGTAGCATTAAACAATGTGATCTGAAATATAATATTCCTGTTAGTATGGGGCATGAAAAGTACGAAATTCCCAATTTCGAACTTGTTCTCATACCAATGGAAATTCGTAATTCTCTATCGTGTGTGCTACTCGTGTACGATTTCCAACTGCTCCACTCTTGATTGCATCGCAAGTCGTACCCGTGTTACTCGCGATAAGTTGATAAAAGTTATTGATTTTGCTTGCGCATGCGCGCGGATGACCTTTGTACAGGCCAAAATTGACGAAGTGCTTGCATATCTGGGCGGCGATTCTGCCGCACCAGGCCAGGAGATTGAACACTCCTCCGACGACAACTCGAATCCGCCACCGGCCCCCGGTGTCAACAACGACACCGCGGTGTCCTCGATTACGCACCAACAAACGGCACAGGGAACGTTGCATTCGCAGCATGACAACCGAGTCGGTGCCAATTCTCCCAAACATCAGGCCGTGGGCACCGTCGTGGAGTCGCAACATACGCAACTTGGTCAGCAACAACAAAGTTCTAATCCCGCCCAGCATGCTGGCCTGAGTCAACAGGTCATCGAACAGGCGGTCAGCACTCAACCCATCGCGCAACATGTTCCCGTGCCTGCCACCACGCAGGCAACCAGTGCTGTCCAGGAATTGCCGCAGACCGTGCCCGCGGTCAGTGCGTCCCCGCAAATGCTACACAAACCGAATTATCGCCCTGTACATAATCTGAGACCCCCGCGAATTATTACCGAACACTTTGATCTTGGGACTTATAAAGTCGATTCGGCGCATGGTTACGTAGAGGCGGATTGTCGGCATTGTTCACATACTATCAAAGGTCAGCGAAATGTGCGTAGACTTCTTTTGTTTGTGAGTGTGAGTGTCTGTGGCCACTAACTCGTCGTTTTTATTGCAGGTTACTTCTAACTTCATTCAACATATCAAGCGAAAACATCCGGAAGCGTACGAACAATTTACTGCCAACTCGGCCTCTCGTTCCAAACGACCTCGGTTGTCGGCCGTGCGTACGGAAAGTAATCTGGTCGCCAGTGTGACGACGACGGCGCCGCCACCCCCGCCCGCGAGTAGTGGCACTTCCACGATTGGTGTGCCCGCTGTCGAGTTGGCTGCGAGTACTGCACCACAAGCGATTGCGCAGGTACCCAATGAATTAACGATGACAACGCCGCGTGGTGCGGTTGTGGTGGCTTCTGTTACCGATAGTGGGACAACGGCGGTGGACAGTGGATTACCTATGACGACGACGCCAATGAATGGGAGTGTATCTGTACGAAACCGTCACAGCGGCAATAATAAGATGGGAAGGACTAATATCCGTGAACGAATACCTGTAGCGAATGTCGTGTCATCGATTCAAGCGGCGGCTTCGGTTTCTCCGGATATTACGCTCGAGAAATCTCTCGTGTCGCCAACATATCGCGGAGCGGTTGTCACTGATTGTGAGTATGCCGCGGCGTTGTCTGACCGATTGAAGTGTCATGTGTACATTAAGCGTGAGGATTGCCAACCTTCTGGATCCCCGGTGTTTCGTGCCGCTTACAATTATATTGCGAGTACACCGACAAGTCGTTCGGGTGTCGTGGTTGGTATGCCAAGCGCGCCTGCAGTTGCACTTGCGGCGCAGAAAAACAATAAGCCATGCATTGCTTATGTCCCCGAAAATACTCCGTCAAGCGTTGTACGCTTTTTGGAGAAGAATGGTGCCAATGTGAATGTGGCTGGTCGAACAAACGAGGAAAGTTGTCGAATGGCGAGAAGTAAGAGCACCCTGATTAACAGAACTTACATGGACCTCGCAGGAAAAACTTTACTTACGGGATATGCGGAGGCGACCGCGGGGTATGCGACGTTGGCGTTGGAAATTTTGCAGAATTTGCCCATGGTCAATAAGGTGTTTATGGCAGCCGGCAATGCATTGATGTTTTCTGGTGTTTCCGCGATTTTACAACGGCTTGGGAGAGATGTCAAGTTGATTGGTGTTCAATTGGCTGACCCATGTCATTCTGAGGAAGATACTGTTGGGGCTATGGATGTCGATGATCCGGTAGATTCTTCTAACGAAACGGAAGGTAATGATTGTACTACGGATGTAAGCGGAAAAGGTTGGATTCGAGGTCAGGGTAGTGGAAGTGGTGTGGGTGATGATGGCATTGAACCGGATTTTGCTGATGAGGGTGATTGGGGAGCGTTTGTAGCGGAAACTGTAACTGTGACGAGGAAAGAAGCGAGTATAGCTGTGCGTACGGTTTTTGAAGACTGTGAAGGTCTTGTATTATCTCTGTTTGGTGCGTTATCTGTAGCTGGAGCGGAAAAGTTGTGGCGGAAAGATCATGCCGCCCACCAAAGTTATGTGTGTGTCGTAAGCGACCCATTGCGTGATTTCGATGCGCTTCGCATGGTGGCTGGTGATTGCTTTCGATACGATACGAAGCATCATTTTTCTATAGTTGATTGTTCAACGCGTGAAGTGAATGGTTTCGTTAGGTTGATGAGTGGGTTGTGCGGGCAAACGGAAAATCGAACACGCATTTTGAAAGTCGAATTCAACGGAGAATGGCCTATCAAATTGGGAGTGGCTGTGGGGAATTACGAAGCGTACAAATCTGTGTTGGAATCTATGGGATTCAGCATAAAAACAGATGAGCGGAAAGTGAATGAAGTTGAGCATCGTGGAAGTGCAGGGATTAGTGCGGATGGAGCAGCAGAAGAAGAAAGTATCGTAGCGTACAGTATGAGACTCGATGAGAAGGGGCGTCTAGATGTGGCACAACTTTTAGCGGAGATTGGACAATGCGGAGAAGTGCGTACAGTGAGATATGAACGAGACGGGAGCGGGATCGCAAGAGTTCATATGTCTTGGAGAGCACAAGGAGTGAGACGCGAAGTTCTAGAACAAGAAATGAGAAGTAGGGTAATGAGTTTTCGCCGTGTCGATTGTGAATGAGTTTGGCGAGGAACATGAAGAAAAAGGTGTCGGTGTCGGTTGAAGGTGTACTTCGTCTCGTTGGCGTGCGATTCGAACGGGATTTTTGTCCAACTCGGTCCCCCCCACACCCCAGCACGCCTCTGAAACACAGGCGCAACCAACCAGACTGGATTCAATTGTCGGCAGTGGTGGTATGTCGTACCCTAGCCGTTCTGGATTCTATACTGTAGGTGAGTATCTTCGTGCAAGATATCGATGATGTTCTCGAAACCAATCATTGCTGAGTGCCTCTGCGTTTTTCTATTACTCTGTGGTATGAGCTACTGTCTTGACTGCACGAATCTTGCCCTACCATCGTCCCACACACTCAACCGCGCTGCACCTCATCTCCAGACCGCGCTCCACACCGCGTTCGCTCCACTTCACTTCTTCCGTTTACGCCGACCGCACGCTGGTCGTTTGTGACGGTATGCAAATTTTGTTCCACATCCATCGACATGCCGCTTACGGGTTCCGCATCGTACTTATCGGAAGTCCGGAATTTCTTGGCGCTTGGGATGTGAAACGTGCAGTGCAGTGCAAGTGGAGCACTGGCGACGTGTGGCGCGCTCAGGTCGATTATCAGCCTGAACATGCCGCTCCCTCGCGTTTCGAATTCAAGTTTGCTCTCGCACGAGGGGATACGAATAATCCTGAAATTGTCGAGTGGGAACCTCATGGTAATCATGCTGTATCTGTTCCGGCCGTTCTACCAGGAATAATTTATCCTGCTCCTATTGTTGTTGAAGCCCACTGGGGCGCCTGTTCTGAGCTCGACCTTCGTGTTCTTCCTCAATCATGGCGCGCTCAAAGCCCTCCTCCAACACCTGCAAGTGTGGCTGGATTAGATGATGGGGATGAAGAGAAGTTACGAAATGCTGTGGCACGACTGGCGGTGTCGAGGGCAGATTCGCCAAGCATGCCTGCGTCGTCCTCTTCCAGTTCAACAGCAAATGGCGTTTCTCGTGATTCTTCAACTCCACAACAGTCCACCTCACAAGCTACGTCAAGTTCTTCCGACCTTTTGCGCGTACAATTTCGAATTAAGTATCGCGTCGCAGATGGAGAACGAATTTATGTCATTGGTGGCATTAAAGAGTTGGGTGCATGGAATAAAATGCATGCACCGAGATTGGTTCAGCCTGCATCATCGAGTAACTTGGTTGAAAGTGGACTGTGGGTGCTTGATATGCATATTCCTCGCGACGCAGCGCATTCCAAATTCGAATACAAATATTTCACTCGAAAATGGGATGGCACCAGACGATGGGAAAGTGATGGCAATCGTTTAGCTTGTCCGTTTGACCGACTTGCCCCAACTGTGGACGGCAAGGTGATATGGGATGATCGATGGGAAAAGATTCGACTCGACTTCAGTATTTACTATCCAACGAAAGATACGGAGACGATGCATGTCACAGGAGATCCCCCAGAGATAGGAGCATGGTTCAGGCCTGGGCCCACTCCTATGAAACTCGGTTCAGAACAAACACTAGAAACAGATGTGAAGGGGCGTAAATGGGAATTGTCGGTGTGGGTTGACCCTGAGTTGAAACCGTTCCCGTATCGATACATAGTCATTGATTCGGTGTCAAAAAAGCAGTTATGGGAACGAGAACCGAATCGCCAAGCCAAGTTTGATCCGACAGAAAAAGTGGTGAATGGAGTGCACATTTTACGGGATGTGAACTTCGTATCTGGATTTTTGTTCGATCATGTACCACCCAGCATGGTGATTGGACCGTACCCTCAGAGTGTAGACGACATCGATGCTCTTCATGAAACAGGAGTGTCGGCAGTGTTTAATACGCAGACCGATGAAGATTTTGTTCATCGGGGAATTCAGTGGGATCTGTTGATGGAGCGATATAAGAAGCATTCGATCAAGGTGGTTCGATATCAAATTAAGGATTTTGATCGAATATCACTTCGGAAACGATTGCAAGGCGCTGCGGATGTGTTGGACGAGCTTATCTCTGCGGGCAATGTGGTATATATTCATTGCACGGCGGGAATGGGTCGTGCTCCAGCTTGCGCAGTGGCGTATTTGTGCTTGTCTCAGCGATGGGAACTTGAGGACGCTGTAGCGCACGTGAAGAAGCATCGATTGGTGGCTGTACCTAACGTGCCCGTCCTCGAGGATGTACTCAAGTCGGTTGGACATGTAGCTAAGCCGGGCGCAGCTAAAGCTACACTGTCGAAACGGTGATAAAGCGATCGATCAACCATACTTAAGTTACGTTAGCACCGTGCTCGCTCCCCATATTCACACACTAATGAAATGAATCTTGATTTACTTTCGAACAGTTATCGCGTTGTAGCGAATGCGTAGGATAACTCTTTGTTCTTTGTGATTCAAAATGATGTGTTGAACGTCGCCATGTCATTGCATTGCAGTTTCCACTCACTCTTTCGCTCAGCACTTCTTTCCTTGCCCTCGATCTTCTGTTTCAGTCTACCCTAAAGTTTGTTCTATGCGCACGATAACCTGCATCTAGATACTTATAGGGTTTAAAAAAACCTAACAAACCGAGTATGATACGGCACTGCACCAGTTACAGTGTTTGTGTTATGATAAGTAAATGTAGGGTTTCTTGAGTTAGGTCCAACCTTGGATTACGGTGTCCAAAACCTAAAATAGGGCGCTCAATTTAGCAGGGTTTTGCTCAACTTCACAACATCAGAGGACCGTCGCAATATTCAGCGATAGGAAAACGGAATTAGAACTGTGAGGTTCTAATTGGAGAAATTCTGTATCAAACCAAGCACGAAGAGAGACGGACCTATGTTTCAGACTTGTAAAAATAATTATTCTAATTTAAATAATTCAACATATGCAAATCATCTAGTAGAGTTTATATTGCTCAGTAGTACAAATTATTTAACTCATGCGCATACTCCCACTCAGTCTCCGTTGATTTGATGTGGTTATATGCCAAGTAAAACTCACGAAAAATATTCGGTGTTGATAAGCAAAAACAATGCTTCATATTGGTAAGATAAGCTTCACTATAACCATTCAATCCCATTAAATTGCATTTATTTGTTCTGATGTGATAAATGCAATCAATTAAATTAATCAGTGCTTGCGTTTAGCTTTCCACGAAACGGGGAACAGATTTTAGATTTGAAATTTAACTCTTTTGCTTTTCAAACTAAAATCATGTAGAAAGATTCTTCTTTAAGCATTCGTTGCAGTATCAAAATAGTTTTTTGAATAATATTAGTAGGGTTCTTGATTCAAATACAGATATTTCGTGTATTACTCTAGCCGACTCGAAGAAATTATCTGGTTACTTCATTTTATACGAGAATAATTGCATTAGCTTAGTCATACTCATTCATCGTTATTGTTTGGTTTCGCGCGATTGCGTATTACCCTTGAGATTTTTCGTAAATCAAAAATGTACAATTTAAGTTCCTGATATTTCACACGAAACAGAAGTTTATTGAGTGGCATAAGCTGTTCGTTAAATTTTCTAATAAGTATACAAATTTATCGCATGCATTCCGAAAATTCAAAGGCACAGTGATCAGAAAGCCGGGAAAATATTCCGTGTTATAAAGAAACAGTCAAAGGACGAGAGCAAAAATTAATTAAATGAGTTCATTCATTTCAAAAATCTATTTTAAAGCGTGACAATGAATTTTCGACCTCGAGAAGTATAGCAAGTGGCCATCACATGAGGCTTGAAAAGTCGTTCATGTACCATTCAAAATCCAAACATTTCTTGAAAAGGATACAAACTATCAATATTATTAGTTGCGTAGCTCATTCTATGCATTAGATTCATTCTCGTACACGAAAAGCTGAATATATTATCGAGATTAGACAAAACACTGCAAAGACCTCAATGAAACCACTCAATGTGTGTCATATTTAAGTTACTAGCGAGAATAGCATCTATTTCAGTGTATGAGAAGAATTTCGTTCTGTCCGAAAACTGAAACAACAATTTTCAATGGATTCAGCGTCTGTTTTCTTTGAATATTTGATAACGCATTCCCATATGGCCACGAACAGAGAATCTAGAGCTAGTTCCAGGGCCATTTTCCCACTCTGGTCGAAAATTGGCCAATTTCGTTC
>JAAUYH010143260.1_pt1 | contig 12092 bp, 8 predicted proteins | sample 7278061 | NCBI WGS metagenome assembly JAAUYH01 (sample SAMN14350203, study PRJNA611818) | marine sediment metagenome | isolation source: surface marine sediment (0.6m) | place: French Polynesia: Moorea | collected 2018-08
AAGTCTTGGCGACTTGCTAAGTACAAGTATTTTACCATGCTTCACGGGCAATAAATTAGAGGGGCTGTGTGCGGAGGTTGCCTCCGCACTTTATACGCCCCGTCCCGTGTCGTGTTTCCTCCTACGGCTGAAAGTTGTCCTAACGAGGGGCTGTCATCTGAATCGTATTTAGGTGCTTGAAAGCCCCGTCTACGGGTAAACCGCCTAGGTTTGCGGACTGCCCGCTGTTATTATCACATTGATATTTCTCATTGCAACTTCACATCTTTGAGTAGAAAAGGCATTGCCATTCCTAAAAGTAAACTAGAAAAAATAACGGCAAATAAAGGATTAATACCTATTTCTCCCATTCCTACTAACAAAAATAAGCCAAAAACAATTCCAATAATTATTTGTCGGTAAAAATAGCCAGGATTACGTAATAATTTACCTTTTAGCAATAATTTTGTGGAAAACCAACCTACTTCAAGCATTATTTCTAACTCCTATATTAATTTCAATACCACTAGTCCGATCGCCACAGTGGGAATTACTCCAGCAGGGCCAAATAAACCGCCAATCATAGCAGCTAAACGATAGCCTAAGTCTTTCCCCGCTAACAAGACTCCTCCAATTGCTCCTCCAATAATGGAAACCGCAGTGGCGATCGCCAGCAAAAAGAGGGCAGTAAACCAAGTAATTTCCCCTGCGATTAGGTTATGCAAAAAATCTTGTATGTTAGGATTATTAGCCAAATTAAATACAAAATTTGTCATTTTGCGTTCTCCTTTGATGATTGTTAGTGGTTAGTAGTTAGTAGTTGATTGGTTTCTTGTCTCCCTTGTCTCCCTTGTCTCCTCCTCTTTTCATCTCCCACGCTGCCAACTCCTTCTCTACCTCTACTAAGGCTGCTGCCACAACTTCCCCTCTTCCTAATTCGCCGTATTGGGAGAAAATCTGGAGAGCTTTCTGATAATAAGTTTTTGCTTGTAGCAAATTTTGACGATTTCCCACTTCTGGATGCTCAACATCGTCGGGTAAGTTATAAAGAAGATTTGCTTTATTAGCTATGGTACTAGCGTATTCGAGGGGAGTATCTTGTAAAGTTCTTACTTTCAATGCTTCGTCATAAGCGGTTAATGCCTGGAGATTATTTTCTAGGGGATGAGTGCTAGGAAGATACTGCAAAGCGTTGGCTAAATTGTTTTGCAGCATGGCGTATTCTTTGGGATGATCCCTTAACGTAATCCACTGCAAAGCTTCTTTTAGAGACTGCACTGCTAATGCCTGACGCATTTCTGCTTTTTCTGGGACGAGGGGAAAAGATAAATAGGCGATCGCAATATTATTTTGTAAAATCGCATATTCTTGTGGATGAGTTAATCCATTAAAAACTCTTAGCGATCGCTTATAGGCAGAGATTGCATCCTGCATTTTAGCTTGCTGAAAGGGTACTAGAGCTTGCAAGACTAAACCCAGATTCATCTCAACTTCGGCAACTTCTTTGGGTGAAGCTAATTCTTGCAATATAGGTAGGGCTAATTCGTAAGCTTGTTTAGCTGCTAATAATAATTCTGTATCTTCTGAAGGGATAGTTCTTAAAGCAGTTCCTTTTCCTGCTAAGGCTCTAGCCTTAAAAAGAGGATAGCTTTTGAGTGCTAATTCTATGGCTTTGTCGTATAGAGCGATCGCTGCTTCTAATTGTTGAGAACTTTGGGGTTTTTGTTGTAAATCTGTAGCTATTGCCAACAGCATCTCTATTTTTTCGGATAAAGAAGCGGTTTCCGATTCAATAGCAGCGATCGCTGCTTTGACTGTTATTTGGCTTTGACTGATAAGTGTATTTGAAGGCTCTGGTTTTCTGGCTACTGGTTGCATGAGTTTTCTAATAGAAATAATTCCTTAACTTTGCTCTTATAAGGATATTTAAATCAATATTTTATTTATATGTTTTATTTTTTCTAAACCCAACAATTTTTATTTTTTCTGCTAATTTAGTTTTGGTTTAACTAAAACTTTTAACAATTTTTTTGTTGTTTAAGTCGTTAATCGATTGACCAATCAAGATAATATTATTTGTTTACAGATATAGTCTTGAGTGTCAAGCATTGATATAGCTGAATCAATTTAGCCGTTTGATTTAATCGATAATTATAGCTCTTAAAACTAGTATGATTCTTTTGATAATTATTGCTATATTGTTGATTTTTATAAATTTAAACTACAGAGACTATCGATTGTGTTCTTGTCATGACAAATTAATAAAAAAAATCTAAAAGACAAACAAGATAAACACAATGTTATGGCAGGATTTTTGTAAATATGTGCCAAAAATAGGCAAAGAAAGCTGAAAACTTAGGTAAATAATTCAGGCAAATAATTACTATTAGCGATCAAAATTGGTTCAATTATTGACAACCCGATCAAAATATTCGAGCAGAAGAGAATACCCATGGCTAATCTACTTTGGCTGCAAGGTGGTGCTTGTTCAGGCAACACTATGTCATTTTTAAATGCCGAAGAACCCAGTGTTTGTGACCTAGTTACAGACTTTGGGATTAATGTACTTTGGCATCCTTCCTTAGGATTAGAGTTAGGCGATAACTTGCAACAACTCCTGAGAGATTGTATTTCGGGAGTAATCCCCTTAGATATCCTAGTTTTTGAAGGTAGTGTTGTTAATGCTCCTAATGGCACTGGCGAGTGGAATCGTTTTGCGGGTCGTCCGATGAAAGACTGGTTAAGCGATTTAGCAGCAGTAGCGAATTTTGTAGTTGCAGTAGGAGATTGCGCTACCTATGGTGGGATTCCAGCCATGGCTCCTAATCCTACTGAATCTCAAGGGCTTCAATTTCTCAAGCGTGCCGAGGGGGGCTATCTTGGTCAAAACTTTCGCAGCCAAACAGGATATCCCGTGATTAATATTCCTGGTTGTCCTGCCCATCCAGACTGGATTACGCAAATTTTGGTAGCTGTTGCCATGGGTAGAATTGAGGATATTACTCTCGACGAACTCCATCGCCCGCAAACCTTTTTCCGCAGCTTTACTCAAACAGGTTGTACTCGCAACATTCACTTTGCCTATAAAGCTTCTACCTCCGACTTCGGACAGCGTCACGGTTGTCTATTCTATGATTTAGGTTGTCGCGGACCCATGACTCATTCTTCCTGTAACCGTATTTTGTGGAATCGGGTTTCTTCTAAAACTCGTGCAGGAATGCCTTGTATTGGCTGTACTGAACCAGAATTTCCCTTCCACGATTTGATGCCAGGTACAGTATTTAAGACCCAAACAGTAATGGGAGTGCCTAAAGAATTACCGACAGGGGTAAATAAACAAGACTATGCCTTGCTTAGTATCGTTTCTAAAGATGCTACTCCCCCTTGGGCAGAAGAAGATCTTTTCACGGTTTAAAGAATATAGAGAGAGATTTTTTGTAGGGCGATGCACCGCCCACCTTACTAGTGATTTGAAAAATGCTGTAAAGAGAGAGAGAACATGGCAGTTAAAACTTTAGATATTGCCCCTGTCGGTCGCGTCGAGGGAGATTTAGATGTCAGGGTAGAAATTGAAGATGGCTATGTAGTCAATGCTTGGACTCAGGCAGAGTTATTTCGGGGATTTGAGGTAATTCTCAAAGGTAAAGACCCCCAAGCAGGACTAATTGTTACCCCTCGCGTCTGTGGTATTTGTGGTGCGTCTCACCTTACCTGTGCTTCTTGGGCATTAGATACAGCTTGGCAAACAGAAGTACCTCGTAATGCAATTTTAGCCAGAAATCTTGGTCAGATTGTTGAGACTATTCAAAGCATTCCTCGTTATTTTTATGGGTTGTTTGCGATCGATCTAACTAACCCGAAATACCAGCACAGTTCTTTTTATGAAGAAGCTTGTCGTCGCTTTGCACCCTATACAGGCAAGTCTTACGAAGTAGGAATCACTCTTTCAGCCAAACCAGTGGAAATTTACGCCCTCTTTGGCGGACAATGGCCCCACTCTAGCTTTATGGTACCAGGTGGAGTCATGTGCGCTCCTACCTTAACCGATGTCACCCGTGCTTGGTCGATTTTAGAGTATTTTCGGACAAATTGGCTCGAACCTGTATGGTTAGGTTGTTCTCTAGAACGTTACGAGCAAATCCAAACCTACGATGATTTTCTCGCTTGGATCGATGAAAGTCCCGCTCATGCTAATTCCGACTTAGGTTTTTACTGGCGCATGGGTTTAGATATTGGTTTGGATCAATACGGTGCTGGCTGTGGTAGATATATGAGTTGGGGCTATCTTCCCCACGAAGACCGCTATCAAAAACCCACTATTGAGGGGCGTAACTCCGCAGTAATTATGAAGAGTGGAGTTTACGACAGTTTCACCGACACTCACCAACTAATGGATCATAGTTTTGCGCGGGAGAATACTACTCACTCTTGGTACGAAGAAAGCACAGAAGATAGACATCCTTTTGATCGCGTTACTGTTCCTTCTCAAAATAATGTCAAAGATTTTGATCGCGCTTATTCTTGGTCAAGTGCTGTCTCCCACCAAGATTTAGGACGAATGGAAGTAGGTCCCTTGGCGCGTCAATTAGTCGCAGGAGGCAAACATGGACAAAGGTGGCAACACTATGATGGCTTTATCCTCGATGCTTTTAAGCAAATGAATGGTGCTAATATTCATGTGCGTCAGTTAGCAAGAGTACACGAAATCGTTAAACTTTACCGTCAAGCAGAACGTTGTTTGCGAGAATTTCATTTACAAGAACCCTGGTACATCAAACCCACTGAAAAAGAAGGAAGGGGTTGGGGTGCTACCGAAGCTAGTCGAGGCGCACTCTGTCACTGGGTTGAAATCAAAAAGGGCAAGATCAAAAATTATCAAATTATTGCCCCCACTACTTGGAATGTAGGACCAAGAGATGGTCAAGGAGTCAAAGGACCCATTGAAGAAGCCTTAGTAGGTACGCCTGTGGTAAATACTAGCGATCCTGTAGAAGTAGGTCATGTAGCTCGTTCTTTTGATTCCTGTTTAGTTTGTACCGTACACGCTTACGATGCCAAAACAGGTCAGGAATTAGCTAGTTTCCGTACTAATTAATTTTTTCATCAACTCATCCCACGTCACTTATACCTGGGATGAGCTTGTTAATTGATGAAAAGCTAATTGCTAATATCAAGAAAGAAATGAAGAAGAAAGGGCAGAATTCAGTCAAAAAATCGAAAAAATCCCCAATGAAAAGAGAGTTTACCTATCTCAAAGTATCCCCTGAGAATCCCCTGTCTTTTAAGCAGGGGAGTACTCAAAAAGATTGTCAGCGAACGGACTCATGCCGTCCCGTTAATGAGAGCAACTTAACCTCAGAGATATTGGCATAATTCTGAGGTCCTGTTTTTCCCCCATGACCACCTGTATAACATTCATTATGGGCAAAGCTTGACATATTGATGGCTTGAGAATCACCAAAAATCTTGATTTCATACTCTTCATCAGCAATCAAGTCAACTTTAGTAAAAATGACAGAAGATGGTTTCCAGCTATTCCAGGTTCCAAGCTGAGGCATTATTAAATAGCCATCAGCAACTACTTGATTACTACCATTGTCTAATTTTCTCGTCATCTGCAAACGTTTCACCCCACATGCGATCCCTGTATTAATAGCCCCAAATCCATTTCCTGCTTCTATCTGTAGGGCATGAGGAGCAGTAAATTGAGCCGTTACTCTAGCTGTGATTTTTTGGTCGGGATCTTCTGGATTATTGGCTTCACACCAACCCTCTAAATGTAGTCTTCCATGATTATAGGAAAGATTACCTCTAGCAGAGGAAAATTGGTCAGCTGAAACAGAATAAATCCGATTATAATTAGGACCCCAATAACAAAAGGGGCTAGAACGTTGCGAAGTTGTTTTACTATTATTGTAAACAGTTTCTAGACTGTAACAATAGCTCGGCGATCGCGTTCCCTCAGAATTTGCATCTCGCCAAGTGGTAAGATTGCCTGGTAGTCCACTTTCAACTATTTGCCCATCTCTATAGACATTAACATTGACTTCATCAGGATTTTCTCCATTGAGATTAAACTTAATTTCTAATTGATTATCGATCGCTATTATAGAATCAACTTTAGGCGGTTTGGGGGCATACCTATATCTATAATCTTCGAGGTTAGTAACTAGAGTAATTGGAGAATGTTCTGTATTATTCCCTTCCACTAAATCAACCTCAATGACATTGTGTTCATCAAGCATCGATTCGATAATCTCTGAGTCTATACCTTGTCCATTAAGAAGAATTTTTCCTACGGTATAAGCTCCCTCCATAACTTGACTCACAGGAGGTAGATTAACTTCAATATCTAGTTGATGTCCCCGATAGGAAAGACCATTGAGGACTAACTGATTCGAGTTTGGTAAGAGATGGTTGCGAAATTCACGGGTAATATAGGGAGCAATGCGAATTCCTGAATCTGTCCAAGTGATGCCAAAAATGATGTCATGGATCATCGACAGATAACCAGCTATGGACCAAAGTTGATGGGGCGAATTCACCCGAGGTTCCTCAATTTCTGACTCTATTTCAACCCTTCCACTCACTGCGTCAAAATTTTCCATATTAGATAAACTCAGAGCAGCACCTCGCACTAAGGAACTTATTCCCAAGGTTACAGCTTGATCGTTTTTTACTTTTTTAGCAGCCCTTAACCAATAGGCAGTTACAAAAGGCCAAATTGCCTGATTATGATAAATTGGGGTGTCTCTCTGTTGTGGCCAAATGACAGATGCTCCTTTAGGTAAATGGGGATAATAGGATACGATTTTGGCAGCCTGTTGTTCATCTGCAATATCAAGCAAAATAGCTAAAGCATTTCCTAATAAATCATATTGACGGGCAGCACCAGGAACAAATAATGTTGTAGTAATAAAAGTAGAGTAGAGTTGTTCTTTTGGTAAGTAGAGGTGTGTGCGGATTGCTTGACGTAAATTCTCCGCCCATTGATTGTACTTTTGTTGTTCGTCAATTTTACCTAATTCTCTAGCCAGATAAGCTGCAAACTGTAAGGCATGGAAATGACAGCAATTGGTAGAAAGAGCTTTTGACATTCCAATGCTTACTGGATCTTGAGCCGTCCACTCAGGATAACTTTGTTCTCGCCAATCTAAGAATGATTGTTCTCCTCGGTAAAGACCATCTCGGGAATCGAAGATTACTTGACGATCGTGTTCAATGGTATTTTGGAGAGCATCATAAGAACGAAGGGCAAAATTATGCCTTTTCTCCCCTTGGAGTTGTCGCAATAATGCACGACACCCCAAAGACCAAACCACGCGATCGCTAGATATGGGATAACTGCCTCCTGTGCCAGTATCTTGTATGATCTGTAGATTGCCACCTTCACGGCGTTCGGAGAGTTTAAAATCCAAAGAATTTAAAGCTCGAACAGGATCGATATTGGCTAAACTGAGATCCATCGAATAGGAAGTATCCCTTGTCCAAACGTAGGTCCAGAATAAACCTGTCTGAAAATATCCCCCTTCGGGTGCAGAGATAGGTTGTCCATTATTATAGGAACCATCACTAATCTCATCTTGGGAACATTGAGCCACTTCTTCTAGGGCTAAAGCGTAAAGAGCATCGAACCAAATATGATTACTCTGCAAAGTCGGACGCTCCGGTGATTCGACAATTTTACGCGGATTCTCTCCTCTATAGGAACCTAAATATTCTTCATAAAGATCTCGTTGAACATTGTTGCCATCGAATTTAGTTTTAAAAGGGGCATTGGTTTTAATTGAAAACTCTCTTGTTTCTGCTCCATTATTAACCGTAAATGTCGCTTTATAGTCACTATCTTTTTCTCTGAGGACTTCAGTTTCCTCGGCTGGTTCTGACAATAAAATTGATAGATTCTTCATTTTAATAATCTTATAAAATCACCTAAAAACTGGTAGAGTTGGCAAAGCCAACCCTACTAAGTAAATAGTGAAATTAATATCTTTCCTTAACGATCTCGTAGGAATCCCAAATATTCTTATCAGTCAAGGACTTCACTAACTTCACATATTCGGCATTAGTCCAAGCTAAAGGAGTTGCACTATTAGTTCCTTCTCCAAAAGTGTAATTATTAGTTTTATTAGACTCTACGTTATCCCAAACTTGTTCGGGAAGCATGAAACTATCATTAGCAAAATATTCCATTGCACGAACATAAGTGTCGCGAATTTCAGCTACTTCGGCATCGCTAATAGTACCATTATTTTTAGCTTTTGCTAACTCTAGCTCGTAATGACCTCGTTCGCCTGTAAAGAAGGGCCAAATTCTTCCTCTTCGTTTTGTTTTGTCGCCACCGTCGCGGAAGTTGCTACCATCGGTTGTTAGTTCCCCATAACCATCATCGCCATAACGTCTGAACCCTGGATAATCTTTATTATCAAAAGGGATATCGTATCTTACCCTTAAATTATCAGGGATAGTAGTATTATCGAATGTGCAAACGCTATCAGCAATATCAGAATTATCTCCTTTAAGAACACCATAACGTACTAGTTCTAAGAAGCCACCATCTAAAAGATTGCGTTCGTCATTGCTTAGAGTACTATTAGGATCTCCGATCTTAGTGCCATTATTAGGATCGCTATCGCGATTAATTCTTAAGAAATACTCCTGAGAATCCTTACAAGAAGAACCAAACAATCCGTTAGTGGTAAACATTAAGTTTTCTACATTGCTTTGATACTCATCTGCTTTACTAAAGTAATAATCAGCAGCGCCAGGATCGTTAACGGCATTAGCAATGTCAGCAGCTGTAACTAAACCTGTAATTACAGCTGCTGTGGTAGAAGGAGAATAACCTTGTTGTTCTTCCCAGCGTTCTTGTTCAGTATAAGGAGGATTGATGACAAAAACTTTTGAACCCTGACCGCCAGGATATTTGATATTTACTTCACCGCCATTAGCCAAAAATTCTGCAGCTGGTTTTAACATGCTTTGATAAAATTCAGCAATTTCGCTGTTAGATATTACCCCAGCTTTCCATAACTTCCAGCCCAACATAATCGGCATAGCAGTTTGGTCTAACTGTACTCCAACCCATTCTAGGTCTCCATCAACGTGAGTTTTTTGTAAAAACCAACCAGTAGCGCCTGAATTTCCTGAAGTATCGGATTTGACTTGTACTGTAGGTAAATATTCAAAAGCAACTAGAGAAGTTTCCGTATCTCCCAAGGCTAAAAACCCCATAGCTACTTCATAAAAATCTCTCGGCCAAACCGCACGATATCCAGTAGCAAAGCCATCCGCATTAACAGTATCGCCCCAAGGTACGGATAAAGAGGCAATTAACGCTCCTGCATTATTTTTGTCTTCCATGGTTTTTAAGACAAAAGCACTAGCATAAAGTTGTTTGCCGTTATCCCCTGTATGGCGAATCATGTCTGGAATATTGCTGAGACTATCTAAATAGTCTTCCCATCCTATAGCAGAACCAGTTCCATTGTATTTAGCTAAAAGACTGTCATAGCCTTCATTTAAGGAATTATCAGCTTCAGCAGCAGCTTCGTCGTAGCTAGAGCCAAATCCCACAGCTAAATCTAAAGTATAGCTTTCACCTGCATTTAAAGTGGGTAATTGTGCCATCATAGCTACGTTTCCTGGTCGTACCTCATCGGTATAATCATAAGTCCAGTCCATAACCCCATTATCGTTTAAGTCTTGATAGCCGTCACTACTACCTACATATCCTGCTGAGGTTTTCACAAAAGGAATACTACTTTTTATACTCAAGTAGTCATTTTGTCCTTCACGAGCATTAAGACTATCTTCAAAAACAAAAGCAACATCATTAGTTCCCGTATTAGCCATGTGAGGGTTAACGAGAATATAAGGAGTAATGTTATCTTCATTGGCAGTAAAGATCGCTCTGGTAAATAAAGTTTGGCGGTCTGGATCGGTAAAGACGTGTTTTTCAATAGTATATTTGCCCTCTTTATCCGTATTGACGAGACGATAAGCAGGGGAAAGGGGGCGCTCACTGCTATCCTCATCAAGATAATCTACAGTGCTATTGGTATCTACTTTCTCTTCATCAAAAAAACCATTGCCTGTCACTAAGAACTGTAAATCTTTGATTTGGGCTCGATCGATTTGCCCAAAGGCGGTTTCTGTCACAATTCCTTGGGCTAGAGAAAACCAAACCTTAGAAATGTCATTGGTGGGGCCACCATCTTGATACTTTTTATCGACATACTGTTCATAGGAGGTTCCAATGCCTTGTTTTCCAGCATAAGACCAAACCGAGGGACTTCCTGGTGCGCCAGGAGCTTGACCACCTCCCACTGCCCAAGCGGTGTTGGTTGCTAATAACCAAGCGGAGCAAAAAGCAACTAAGCTTACCAACAAATAACGTTTTATGTTCATGAGTAAATTCTCGATCGACTTTGAAATTTGCATTCATCAAATCCCTTTTCTTTATTGAATTCAGAAGTCAGAAGTAAAGATATTTTTTGTTCTGGCCACACCTAATTCTGAAATTGGTTATTAATTAAGGTGCAGTTAAAATCTTAACTTAAACAACACTTCTGACTTCTGACTTTTGACTTGTGAGTTGTTCTATATTTAACATCCTACTAATCCTGGTGCAAAAGGTAAAAGCTTCAAAATATGATAAGGAGGAGTAGAAGTATTGTTTCCTGCATTTAGTGGGGCTGAACGATGTAATTGATTGGAATTACAATACAAATTACCATCTGGGCCAAAGCTAAACGAATCGATCCAAGATATTTTTTCGTCGGCTATTAGTAGTTGGTAGGAGCGATCAGCTTTAATAACTCCAATACCATTAGCTGCCAAATCTCCAACATAAATATTGTTATCTTGATCGATGGAAATTCCGTCACAAATAGGTTTGTCACTGTATCTTTCCACCCGCTCGGCAAGTTCGGCATCGCTCAAATCAAAATTAGACAAATCTTCACTCTTGATGCGATACATACTTTTACTGTGCATCGGGCAAAAATATAGCCATTCATTGTTAACATCGAGTACCAAACCATTAACTCCCAAGTGCGGACGAATCAAAGTTCCATCGGGCTGCTGAATTTGCACTGGAACGCCATCAACAATTAAATCTAGATCGTCTGGGATAACACTTTGATTGCCTTGTAAAATTCGTTGAGCTAAACCCGTATTTAAATCTACTCGTATTAAAGCAGCTTCTGCCCCTGCTACTGGGTCGGAAATGCGAGTCAAATCGATCGCTAAATCGTTAACAAAGGAATTATTCAAAGTAATGGGGGGAGGTAAATAAATTAGCCGTGCTAATCTTTTTTGACGAGTATCCCAAGCTATCAGTTTGGATAATGACTGATTTTGATTGCCGTTATCAAGCATCCAAACATAATCATTAGCATCAGCCTCAATGCCTAGTACGGTATCAAAACTAATCAGTTGAGCATCATCACCTGTAGGAAAAGGTTGTAAATGCCCATCAACTAATTCAGCAACTGCTACTTCAGGATTGTAAAACTGATGAAGACTCAGAAAAATACGTCCTTCTGATGTGAAGGTAATATTACCCAGTGGTAACGTCAATTCCGCTACAACCACTAGAGAATCAGATGAATTTTCCATACTTCTAAGATTAATTTTTAGCTGATTTATTAGACTTAATATTGATTAAATTATTGAGAATGCTATACCAAAAAGGTGCTCCCATAGAAATTGCGATCGCACTTATAGTCCAACCAATAACTGCCTTGACTATATTAGGAGGATTCAAAGGGGTTGTATTAGAAGCCTTAAAAAAGGTAAATTGTTCTTCCTGTCGATCGTAAAGATTCCAACCAATGGGTAAAGTATCAATTCCATCTAAAGCAGTTGCTAATTCAGTCTGAATATTTGACATACAGTTTTGAAATTGAGATTGATCATTGACTTGTGAGCATGAAGTCATACCGGAATTTGATGTCATTACTTCCATTACTGTATTGCTTAACGTTGATGATAAAACCTCTGCTTTAGATAAATTATCGATAATGTTGACAGTATCAATATTGAACATCAACACCACAATTAAGGCTAAAACACGAGAGTAAACTACTTGGTTTCTGCGGTAAATTTCG
>JAAUYH010157832.1_pt1 | contig 12089 bp, 9 predicted proteins | sample 7278061 | NCBI WGS metagenome assembly JAAUYH01 (sample SAMN14350203, study PRJNA611818) | marine sediment metagenome | isolation source: surface marine sediment (0.6m) | place: French Polynesia: Moorea | collected 2018-08
CAATCAAACCAGAGGGCAAACTATTTTTTGCTGGAGAGTACTGCTCGCTTGACCAGGGTTGGATCCAAGGGGCGATTAGTTCATCGCTGAATACGGTGCTTCAGCTTATAGAACAACGCTAAGCATTTGTTGACTTGCAGAGCTATTCCATCTTGGAGCAGTTCCCCCGATGAAATAGTCCCGTAAATGTAGGATGGGCGTGCTTTGCTTTGCCTATCCTACATTTGCGGGACTCGCTGGCCGATGGGCGCGGGCAAACCCTGTGTCCATCCTAATGGCACCGAAATTCCATAAAAGTCATAGCCCGCTCATGCATTCCCAAGAATTTTATAGATGATTATCCAACCAATGGATCACCTCTTGAAGCGTCGAGAAATCTAACAGCGTCTCCCTCACTTCCTTTAAATACACACTAGTTCCTAACCTCATCCGTCATCTTCTGGTCATGATTGGTCTTTATATTTCTTCTTGTTCCTCAATTTCCTTATTTACTCAAAACGGAGTTAGCAATGAAGCGCTTTGTCATATTAGGGTTAGTCGCCACGGGTATTGTGTCTACTTTCGCACTCCCCCGCCCCCGTAGGGGCTACGCTCAAACAACCTACACCGGGACGGTTGAGAGGGTCTGGGAAGACGGATTTCGCTTGAATACAGGAGACTGCAGCTTGAGAGTAGATTCCTAGGACATATACAACGCAACAACTTTCTGGGATGAAAAAATTCTTAGGAAAAATCCCTGAACGAAGCGTTTCACAACTCGGAAGACAGGACCTCAAAAATGTCGCGCTAGTAACCGCAAAAAACTATTCGCCAACAATAATTGTATCGAAAGCCACAATCTTGTTGTGAATTGTCTGATCTCCACAGGGGTTGTAGAGCAGTGCTTTCCCTTAATTCAACTGTACACAAATCTCTTAAAAAGTCTGTATTTCACAACACATTGCAAGGTGCAATTTTCTCGATTAAGACATAAGATTTGATGAGAGTTTCTCATGAATTTCTTCTCATCTAATTCTCATTGGATATCATTAATCTCTCACGAGATTCAAGAGTTCAACTGAGATCCTGATTACATCAGGAGGAAGGATGAATCGATGAATTTCCTAATTTCATTCTAATTCATGAAAAGTTGGTCTCTTCTTCTTGTTTACTTTATTTTAATCTCATGCCTATGGAGTACGAAGTTCCTGGCATTATGGGTGCTGAATTTGAGTCTAGTTAATAGGTTTAAGTAGTACACTCAATGCTTCTTCCCTGCAATCAAAATCCCGAGAGAGCCAACAGCTCGTGAGTTGGTTATGACTCTAAGATCACGCTGTTTCTGAATTGTGCGAACTCTTTTCAAACCTTTTAATTTGACACATTGGGAGATTGTTGCAGATGAAACTGATGGTTTACTCTCACGATGCATTCGGGCTAGGCAATATTCGCCGAATGCTAGCAATTTGTCAACATCTAATTCACACCCTCTCAGATATCTCTATTTTGGTGATTTCTGGCTCTCCAGCATTGCATAGCCTCCGTTTACCAACGGGAATTGATTATATTAAGCTTCCCTGCTTAGGGCGGGATCAGGCGGGGCAATTGAAGGCTAAGTTTCTAGATATTCAAACGGATGAAATGGTGAAGTTGCGGTCTAGATTGATCCTAACTGCGGCTGCCAGTTTCAAACCTGACCTATTGTTGGTAGACAAAAAACCAAAGGGTCTAAAGGGCGAACTTCATGAGACTTTAAATCATCTCAGAATTCATTCTCCGCAGACTAAGCGTGTGCTGTTGCTGCGAGATATCCTTGACACACCGGAAGCTACCGTTAGCCAATGGCGACAAAACGGTTACTACGACCAGGCGGAGCTGCTTTACGACCAACTTTGGGTAGTTGGTTCGCCAGAAGTTTTTGATGTCCGCACCGAATATGACTTTTCATGGCGTCTAGCGAAGAAAGTTCGTTTCTGCGGTTATATCCGTCGAGAGGCGGGCTTGATCTCCCGTTCGGAAATGCGTCAAACCTTGGGCGTCGCTCCAGATGAGCCGCTGGTGCTGGTGACGTCCGGCGGGGGCGGCGATGGTTACCGCCTGGTGGACGCCTATCTCTCAGGGTTGGAGTCTTTGCCTCCTAATCAGCGCCCCAAGAGTTTGATTATCTCTGGACCAGAAATGCCTTCCGATCAACGACAACAGCTTTTTGAACGGGCTAATGCGTTGCCTAAGGCGTACATTCAGGAGTTTACGGATGATTTGATGAGCTGTATGGATGCGGCTGACCTGGTCGTGTCAATGGGGGGATACAACACGGTCGGTGAGATATTGACTCTAAGGAAGTCGGCGATTGTGGTGCCTCGCATTCAGCCGGTTGAAGAGCAATGGATTCGAGCCCAACGAATGGCTAAGCTAGACTTATTCAAGGTGATTCATCCGGACAGTTTAACGCCGCAAGGGTTAATAAATGCTGTTCAAGAGCAGTTGCAACAGCCTGACAATGTGATTCCATTATTCTCACGGCTGGACATGAATGCCTTACCGAAGATCACCCATCTTACTTCCGCGCTGTTGTCTCACCAACCTAGGCAGATTGCTCTGATTCACCTTAGGCGAAGCTTTTCTAGAATCCTAAGTTTAGCGACTGCGCAATAAATTTCTTATCTACCATTTCCTATCAACTGTAAGGTGTCATTCCAAGAACCCACCTTAGTTTCTATTGCAACTACAGTTTTTTCCATCGGTGCTGATGGGATTCAACTTCCAGTCCGCCGCAACTTAATCTAAGTGCTTTACCACGCACTGTTGCAACTTCGTGATTGCTGGCTATTTGTCTTCAGTATTCTACTGTCTTCTACCGTAAACTTCTTTCCCTAGAACCCCTATGTCCATTAATCGCAAGCCTGTTATCGGTTTTCTGCTCAAAACCTTTCCAAAGCTCTCGGAAACATTCATTCTGAACGAGATTTTAGAACTCGAGCGGCAGGGATTAAATCTCCATATCTTTTCCCTACGACGGCCGACGGACACCCAGTTTCATCCTGCCGTTTCTCAGGTGCGCGCGCCTGTCACCTACATTCCTTCTCTCATGCCTAAGTATTCTCGGGAGGATGAGGAGGCGCTACTGGCGGTTAACTTGGAACTCTTGCAGCAGAATCCAAATGGTTACCTGAGCAACCTGAATTTTTACCGCGATCGCTCTGAAGACAGACAGCTGAATGAACTGCTGCAAGCTGGTTATCTGGCCATGGCGATGCAGAAGCTTGGCGTCACTCATTTGCACGTCCATTTTGCTAATGTTCCAACCGCCACAGCTGAGCTAGCCAAACAGTTTTGTCAGATCCCTTACAGTATTACCGCCCACGCTAAAGATATTTATCTCTCTGAGCCCGAAGCATTGAACCGCCGCATGGCCTCAGCTGAGTTTGTCCTCACTTGCACCGACTACAACCGCAACTATCTAGAAAGCATCGCTACCCATAACACCCCCATTCACTTGGCTTACCACGGTCTAGATCTAACCCGTTTTCGATTGGAAGAAGATTGGATCCATCAGGAGACGATGTCTTCCGCTTCTCCTTTCTCCTCCCCCCTCTCTTCACCTCTCCCCACTTCTGATACGCCTCTGATCCTGAGTGTTGGACGGTTCTGTGAGAAGAAGGGTTTTCCCTATCTATTTGAAGCCTGTCACAGTCTCAAGCAAAAAGGGCTGCGATTCCACTGCGGCATTGTGGGCTATGGCCCGCTACAAGAACAGTTTGAACGCCAGATTGAAGACTTGGGAATCGCCGATGTAGTAACAATCATCGGACAACTTACTCAAGATCAGCTGATTGAGTACTATCGCCAAACTGACATCTTTGTGTTGCCCTGTCAGGTGACAGAGGACGGCGATCGCGACGGCATTCCCAACGTCTTGCTAGAGGCGATGGCGATGAGGGCTCCAGTGATTTCCACCGATATTTCTGGTATATCCGAGCTGATTACCTCCAACCAAAATGGCATTCTGGTCCCCGAAAAAGACCCCCACGCCCTCTCAATCGAGTTGGAGCGTTTGTTGCAACAACCGCAGCTCAGAGCCCTACTAGGTCAGGCTGGCCAATGGAAAGTCCATCAAGACTTCGCGTTAGAAGCCAATGTCAAGCAAGTCAAAGATCTGTTGCTGCAGTCGATTCGCCAATCCTCACCGACGCCTCAGCAATCGGATCTGGCTGACGTCCTGCAGCCCAAGACCCTAGCCCAAGTTCTGTAAGCAACTATTTATTTAGAGGAAAAAGCCATGAAAACTCTCATGTTTTATTGCCAGCATCTTCTTGGCATTGGACACCTGATCCGCAGTATGGAAATTGCCCGGGGCCTCACGCAGGACTTTAAGGTGAATTTCATCAATGGCGGCGAAGTGATCGACGGATTTCGCGTGCCGCCGGGGGTAGAGGTGGTGAATTTACCCCCCCTGAAAACTGACGCTGAATTCCGGGGACTGCAGATTCCGGCTGAGTTTGAGAGCTTGGAAGCAGCCATGGAAAAGCGGACAACTATAATGCTGGAATTACTTGACCGGGTCCAGCCGGATGTGCTGATGGTGGAACTGTTTCCTTTCGGCCGCCGTCGCCTTTCCGCCGAACTGATTCCCTTGTTAGAAACAGCTAAATCCATCGGAACCAAAGTGGTGTGCAGTTTGCGGGACATTGTGGTGACAAAGCAAGACCAGGCTCGCCACGAAGCAAAAGTCTGCAAGTTGATGAATCGCTATTTCGACCTGCTGCTGATTCATGGCGACCCTAAGTTTATGCCCTTGGAGAGAAGTTTCTCTCGGATAAAGGATTTGACCTGTGAGGTTCACTATACGGGGTATGTGGTTCAGAGGGAGGAAGCAGGGGACCGAGAGCAAAAGATGGGGGAGATGGAGGAGATGGGGAAGATGGGGGAGAGCAAATCCAAAATCCAAAATCTAAAATCTAAAATCCAGATTCCTGGGTCTCCTTTTATTCTTACCAGTGTCGGCGGCGGTCGGTTTGGCCATGAACTGTTGGATTGTGTGGTGAAAGCCAGTGCTTTGCTTGAGGGCAAGATTCCCCATCACATTCAGATGTTTACGGGGCCATTTTCGCCGGATCCGATTTTCTCTCGGCTGCAGCAGATGGCGGCGGGGCGGAGCAACCTCACGGTTGAGCGATATACGCCGAGTTTGTTGAGTTACATGCGGCGGGCTGATTTGTCCATCAGTATGGCGGGTTACAATACGACGCTTAATGTGCTGACGACTGGGGTTAGGGCCATGTTGTCACCCTTTACAGGGAATGATGATCAGGAGCAAACTTTGCGTTCTGAGCGGCTTGAGCAATTAGGCGTGGTTCGAATGATTCGGCCTGAGGATTTGAATCCTGAGCGTTTTGCTCACAAGGTGATTGATTGCCTGGGTCAGGAACCTGCGCCGATCGACTTTGACCTTCAGGGAGTTGAGAAGACGGCGATGTTGTTAAATACGTTGGCGCAGAAAACTGCGATCGCAGCCTAGCCCCGTCACTCCAACCCCCTTCATCCCATGGGATTTGCTGTGAAATAACATCCCATCTACCCATCCACCCATCCACCCATCCACTGTCTTCTACTGGGACCTTATTTTTACCCGCCCCCCAACCTGCCCATTCCATCTAACCCTTTTGACGCAAATAATATCAACCTAGAGGTCATCACCATGAATACCCCACGCGTATGCATAACCACCCTGGAATTCCCCCCCGATATTGGAGGGGTGGGTGAATCTGTTCATCGGATTGCTCAGATGCTCCTAGCGTTGGGCTACCAGGTCCATGTGGCTGTTTTTCGCGCCACCTTCCGAGCTGAACGAGAGAAGGCTTCAGCTGGAAAGTTTCAACGTCCTAGCCGCCAGACAGTTGAACAGGACGGCATTATTGTTCATCGTCTGCAACCCGCCATTCGTTCAACCACCGCCAGAGAGCAAGATTATCTCCACGACTTGTATAGCCAACTTAAATCCTTACACCAGCAATATCAGTTTGATCTATTTCACGCTTTTTTCATTAGCGAAACCGGGTTTTTAACTACATTACTGGGTCGAGAAATTAATATTCCGGTGATTAACAGCATACGCGGCGCCGATCTGCATAAGCATATCTTTAATCCTAAGCATCACGGACAAATCACCTGGACATTGGAAAATTCCGCCTGGACGACCTTTGTGAGTCAGAATCTAATGAATCGGGCTAGAGTGTTAGCGCCAACGATTCAAGCGAAGTCCTCAGCATTCTGGAACTCGATCGCTCCGATTGAGTTTGTGCGCATGCCAAAGCCTCCCTCGGCGGAACAATTGCAAGGAATTGTGATTGGCTCCGTCGGCAACTTCCGGGACAAAAAAGGGCTGGAATATCTCCTAGATGCTTGTCGGCAGCTGCAAAAGGAATTGGAATTCACCCTTCTTCTAGTGGGAGATTTTGTTCAGAAGGAGCGTGAGTACTGGGAACAGGAACTGAGCAATAGTGGGGTGATGGACCGGGTATTAATCACGGGCAAGATCAGCCGCCAAGAAGCGCTCGCCTATCTCCCCCATATGGATATTTTTACGATTCCGTCTCTCCATGACGGTTGTCCAAACGCAATGCTGGAAGCCATGCTAGCCAGTCGGGCGATTGTCGGCGCAAAGGTGGACGCCATTGGTGAAATTCTCAGCGATGGTGAGGACGCTCTGGTGGTAAACCCGGCTTCTAGCGAAGAACTGGCGGAGGCGCTGCTTAAACTTGCGAGATCGCCAGAACTCCGCCAACGCCTTGGCCAAGCCGCCAACGCCAAAGTTTTGAAACACCTGGCCCCGGCTGTGGAACAAGCCAATTGGGGTGAGGTTTATGAGCAGGCGTTAAAGCCATTGAAGCCGTCGATCATGGCGATCGCGTCTTAATTCGATCTGTAACGCCAGTCCTGGCCAAATTCTGGATTCGTCCCACCTAATTCCAATTCATACCCCTCATTCAAAGCATTACTCGACATGACACATCCGAAGGTAACCATTGTTGTCTCTCCTAGAGAGCGGTTCAGCTACACCCGTGAGTCTCTGGAAAGTATATACGCCAATACTCAGGAGCCCTTTTCCCTGGTCTATATTGACGGCGGATCTCCCAAAGAAATTAAGCGTTATCTAGAAGAAAAATCTAAGGAAAAGGGATTTGAGCTGATTCGCACCGAGCGCTATCTCTCTCCCAACCAAGCCCGAAATCTGGGGCTCAGTCAAGTGAAGAGCGAATATGTGGTGTTCATTGATAATGACGTCCACGTTGCCCCCAATTGGTTGGAAAATTTGCTCAAGTGTGCGGAAGAGACCCAGGCAGCCCTTGTGTGCCCGTTGACTTGCATTGGTCAGCCTCTGCATCAAAAGATTCATCTGGCGGGCGGAGAGGCGCGGATTGTCTTAGAGATCAAAGGCGAAAAGGCGCGTCGACGGGTGCATGAGAAACATTATTTTGTAAATCGCCCAGTGGCGGAGGTGGCGGATCAACTCCAGCGACAGCAATGTGAATTTGCTGAGTTTCACTGCATGTTGGTGCAGGCCCAAATTTTTGAACAGGTCGGCCCCCTTGATGAAGAACTGCTCAGCACCCGTGAACACATTGATTTTTGTATGACTGTAACCCAAGCAGGGGGGACGATTTACTGTGAACCTGCTTCGGTAGTCACCTATGTTCCGGATATTCTATACCGTTGGTCAGACCTGGCTTTCTTCATGCTGCGGTGGAGTGACGCGTGGGAGGTCGCCAGCCTGAAGCATTTTCGTGAGAAGTGGGATTTGAAAAAGGACAAATATTTCAAGAAGCGCTACAAGCGGCTGGGACACCGCAGGCATCAGGCATTTCTAAAGCCGCTTGTTCGCCGTCTGACATTTGGGAATTCTATTCCCTGGTTGGAGAATGGTTTGATTGCCGCTGAACGCGTGTTGAATCGCTATATCACCGACCAATACACCGGAACAGAGCCATCCCAGCCTCAGAAAATACCTGGAATTGGTCAACAGCCAGCAATTACAGGCCAATAGCCATCGATTTTAACGGGTAGGGGGCGTACCCTTGACCAGGCGCATATGACTTCGTCGATGTTTTCAAGAAATAACTCTCATGGCAAAGAAACCTAATAGTCTTAAAGCCGCCCTTCCGGGCCTTTGGCAGATTGTACGGCAATTTTGGCCTCAGATCAGCAAGCAACGACGATTGATTGCAGGCGCCTTTTTGGCTCTCATCGCCGAGACCATCCTACGCTTGTTAGAACCCTGGCCCCTGAAGTTTATTTTTGATCGGGTGATCATGCCAGAGGTCAAGATCGGTTCAGGGGAAAACGCCCTATTCCATGGACTTAATCCCATGGTTTTGCTGACGGTGTTGGCCTTAGGGCTAGTGGGAATCGCCATGCTGCGAGGGGCGGTTGCTTACTTCAGCACGGTGAGTATGACGGTCGCCGCCACCCATGTGATGAGCGATATACGGAGCAAGCTCTACAGCCATCTGCAGCAATTGTCTCTATCTTTTCATAACAAGGCCAAAACGGGGGATCTGATCACCCGGGTGACCTATGATATTGAACGATTGCGGGAGGTGACGGTGGTGGCGGCGCTGCCGCTCTTGACTAACTTTCTCACCCTATTCGGTATGTTGAGCGTGATGTTCTGGCTGAATTGGGAGTTGGCGTTAATTGCGATCGCAGTGTTGCCCGTGTTTTTGCTGACCACTACCAAAATGTCGCGGCAAATTCGCAAGGTGGCGCGCACCCAACGAAAACGGGAGGGGGCGATGGCGGCCACAGTGGCCGAATCTATTGGCGCCATCAAAGTAGTACAAGCCCTTTCCTTACAGGACAGACTAGAGCGTTCGTTTTCTAGCCATAATCGGAAAAGTCTCAAGGAGAGCGCTAAAACCCAAAAACTCCGGGCGGGCCAGGAACGGCTAGTGGAGATTTTGGTAGCGACGGCCATGGCGATGGTATTAATTCGTGGGGTTGAACTGGTTCTCCAGGGAGTGGTGACGCCGGGGGATTTGTTGGTCTTTATCACTTACCTGAAGGTGGCCTTCAAACCAATGCGCCAGCTGGCTAAATACACTGGTCAGATTGCTAAAGCTGCAGCGTCCGGGGAAAGAATTGTTGACTTACTGGAGACCGTGCCGGATATTCGCGATAGTCGGGGAGCGGTGGAGGCTCCGGCTTTTCGTGGGGAGGTGCGCTGTGAGCAAGTGACATTTGGCTATGACGCTGACAGAGGGATTTTGAAAAATCTTAACTTTGAAGTGAAGCCTGGTCAGCATGTGGCGATTGTCGGTCCGTCAGGCGGCGGCAAATCTACTTTGGTGAGTCTATTGCTGCGGTTCTATGATCCGATAGAAGGACAAGTGCTGATTGACGGCCATGATCTGCGTCAGTATAAATTGGAGTCCTTAAGACAGCAAGTCAGTATTGTCCTCCAGGACAGCGTATTATTTGCCGCCACTGTGCGCGACAATATTGCCTACGGCGCCCTCGAGGCTACCAATGAGGAGATTGAATCGGCGGCTCGTCTGGCTAACGCCCATGACTTCATAATGGCGTTGCCCCAAGGCTACGATACGGTTTTGGGGGAACGGGGGGCGACCCTTTCTGGGGGACAGCGGCAACGGATTGCGATCGCCCGAGCGGCGGTTCGTAAAGCGCCGATTGTCATTCTGGATGAACCCACTGTGGGCTTAGACAACGAAAGTGAGCACGCCGTCACTCAGGCTCTCGAACGACTCACCCAAGGCTGTACAACCTTTTTGATTACCCACGATTTGAGGGCGTCTATGAAGGCTGACCAAATTTTTTACATCGAAAAGGGCCAGATTCTAGAGCGCGGCGATCATTCAGAGTTAATGCGCTTAGGGAAACGGTATGCCGCCCTATTTCAGCTGCAATCTACGATTTATCCTCATCGCTCCACCGTTAGAAATTCCTACGCCCTAAGTGCTTAAGGATCGAGGATGAAATCGGATATACGACTGTCAAACAGAAAGCGTTAATGTTTTCTGAGACGAACTTCAGAAGTCATAAGTCGTTCCATACATGCTTCTTTATGAGATGCTTCTCATCTAAGCTTCATGGAAAGCTTACCTAGAGTCGTCATGCTCTTATTATGCACCAGTTGCAAGCGGCTCTCAGGATTAGGCCCTGACATATTCTCAGGTGACGCAAGTTGCTCCGAATAAGGGTCTACTCCTGTTTTCTATTCATAGATTATTTACTTAAAGCGGGAAATCATTAATTAATTCAGAAAATTCAGAATTCCGGAGTTAAGAGTCAGAGGCGTGCAATTTAAGCCGGGACAATCTAGCAGAAAAGGAATACAGAATACGGAAGTCAGGCAGGAACTGGATTCTGCCTTTTGTCTTCTGTAGGGCTTTGCCCTTCTCGTGGAGGATTCTTGCCCCGCCAAAACGTTCCGGCTTAAGTTGGCGCCATGGTCAGAATACAATTTCAGCCAGACTTCTGACTTCTTTCCCCACTGATTTTTTCCCAACTCAAATTAGATAGATGCCTGATATCAGACGTCGAGGGAGTCAATGCAATCAAGCTCAAGTAAGTTAGAATTCAAAACACACGCTTCTACAGACCCTTCACACCTCTGGGACGTTAATCCCCCTTTAGAACGTAGTCCTTCCCACATCCCACATCTAAACTCTAAAATCTTGCCTACTCGGGTCATTTTGGTTCGTCACGGCCGCAGCACATTCAATGAACAAGGACGGTACCAGGGTAGCTCAGATGAGGCGGTTTTAAATGACAAGGGGCGTCTTGACGCGGGTCGAGTGGGCGCCGCTTTAAGGGGCATTCACATTGACGCTGTCTACGCCAGTCCACTAAAACGGGTTCAGGAAACAGTCGACGGTATTCTAAACACTCTAGGCGCAGCTGTTGGGCAATTCCCCATCCATTTTTTGGCGGAATTGCGCGAAATTGATTTACCGGCGTGGCAAGGGCTGTCGTTTAAGTATGTGCAGGAGGAGTTGATCGATGATTATCAGTGTTGGAAGCAGCGGCCCCATGAGTTTCAGATGCGGGCTTCGGCGCCTGAACATTCGATGGGGGGCGATGAAGAGGCCACGACCTTCCCTGTGCTAGACCTCTATCAGCGGGCTGAGCAGTTCTGGCGAGAGGTTTTGCCGCGCCATGTGGGCCAAACTTTACTGTTGGTCAGCCATGGGGGCACTAACCATGCTCTCATTAGCACGGCGTTGGGGATATCGCCCACTCATCATCATTCTCTGCAACAGTCTAATTGTGGGGTCAGTTTTTTGACATTTGGAGAGCGGGAACGGCCACACGCCAAACTCGATGCATTGAACCTAACAACCCCCTTAGGAGAAACCTTGCCTAAACTCAAGGAAGGTAAGCAAGGACTCAGATTGTTATTGATCCCCTCCGACTCAATTCAGAACCGCCAATGTCAACAACTGGCTGCGGTTTTCAAAGAAATCGCTATCAACTTTAGCCTTAGTGAAACGTTGGAGCCTACCCAAAGGGCAGTTGAGCAAATTTTGCACTACCATCCCAATACGCTTCAACTAGAGATACTTCGCCAGGATTTTTCCAAAACTTGGCGACGAACTCTGGAAACAACTCCCTGGCTCTCAAAGCAACTGATCACGGGATTAGTGGTCGCCGATAGCATTCATATTCAATGTTTATTAGGCCAAGCAATCGGTCTGGATGAAGTTCAGTACTGGCGCTTGCAAATTCGACCGGGAACCTTCAGTGTTCTACATTACCCTTCCGTCGAAGCTCGTCCGGTTCTGCAAGCCTTAAATATTGCTCCTAATATGGAGTCATGACGATGGGACGTTGTCCCAAAACACTTGAACAAGTATTTTCGCTTGGAGTAATGGATCACAAGATTAAAATCTCCTCGAAATTCCAAGCCTGTAAAAATATTTTTTTTATTTTCAAGGAGATATCAACTCTGACAAAGAGCTTCTTCGTTACGGGTCAGAGCTATTAGACCTGTCCGAAATATAAATGAAAGCAGAAAAGGTGGTAGATATAACCTTTATGTATGAATTAAAGGATCTACCACCAATGAAAAATCCACTTCATTATATCCAATC
>JAAUYH010175856.1_pt1 | contig 12088 bp, 8 predicted proteins | sample 7278061 | NCBI WGS metagenome assembly JAAUYH01 (sample SAMN14350203, study PRJNA611818) | marine sediment metagenome | isolation source: surface marine sediment (0.6m) | place: French Polynesia: Moorea | collected 2018-08
CAGATCTTTTACAAAAAGATAATTTTCAAGATTGTATTTTTGTAGTTAGTTGGGGTTTTGATGTTCCCAAACTGATTAGTAAATTACAAAATCATAATATTATTTACCATGCCCATAGTTCAGGTTACGGTTTTAGTTTGCCTAGCAAGATTCCGATTATTACAGTTAGCCGTAACTCAATGGGTTATTGGGGACAACAATCTCCTAATAGTTTAATTTATTATTTGCCTAACCAAATTGGTGATGAATTTTATAATCAACAGATATCTAGAGACATTGATGTCTTGGTACAAAATCGTAAGTTATCCCAATATGTAATTAAAGAACTTATTCCTGCTTTGCAATCCCGTTGTCAGGTCAAGATTATTGATGGTTATGTAGAGGATTTAGCTGGATTATTTAATCGTAGCAAAATATATCTCTATGACTCGGCAGAATTTTGGGCTGTTAGCGGAGTTACCGAAGGTTTTGGGCTGCCTCCCTTAGAAGCCTTGGCTTGTGGTTGTCAAATATTTTCTAGTGTCAATCATGGTTTAGCTGACTATCTAGACCCTGGTTTTAATTGCTATAAGATTGGCTGTTATTCTCTAGAATATGATATACAGAGAATTTTACAAATAGTAAAATCAGATCAGTTGCAACCATTACCTGATTCCTTTTTTGAGCAATACCAAGAGGAGAATTTATTGCCGAGATTAGAAGTTATCTTGCAAGAAATAAATCAATTCTTTGATTTTAAAACCCAGCATCAATCTCTTATTGCAGGCTTGACTTCTTGGCGCATGTGCCAATTATGGTTACAAAGATATATTCAAAAAATCAAGAAGAAATTGAAAATTGTTAGTCGCTAAGGTGATTTCTAAGAAAGAAATTACCAGCTAACAAGGTCTAAGGTGATTTCTGGTAAAGAATATACCATTGACGCTTGCGTAGCTCCGGGATGGGGGCTAAAGAGTGATTGATGAATTCGTATCACTAGTTAATCCTGTCTCTTGGTGAGGGGCTGTCTTTCGAGGTTTCCTCGAAAGCTTGTACGCCCCGCATATCATGACTCATCCTTCGTCTATTCAATGCTGATGCCATTATACTGACCCAAAATTTGTAACTTAGACCCCTTTAATAATCGTAATGTTGATAAGGCCGAAAAGATACTATCTCAGATCAAAAACTTATCTTAAAAGCAAAGCGGACGAGGGTAAGATTTGTTTGCTAGTATAATTCTAATTATTTTACTTTCAAATTCAATTAAATTAAAAACCACTAAATATCGCGATTATGTTGAAGAATGATAAATGGATTATTGAGCAGGCTAGCAAAGGAATGATCGAGCCTTTTGAACCATCATTAGTTCGACAAATAAAACTAGACAATGGTTATTTTAGAAAAGTTTTAAGTTATGGAACATCATCCTTTGGACTAGATATACGATTAAGTAATCAAGAATTTTTGATTTTTCGGCATATTCCTGGCACTATAATAAATCCTAAAAAATTTAACCCTCAAAATCTTGAACCTGTGCCTTTACATAAAGATGAAGATGGAGAATTTTTTATTATTCCAGCTCATTCATATGGCTTAGGTGTTGCCTTAGAAAAGTTAAAAATACCATCAAATATAACTGTAATTTGCGTAGGAAAAAGCACATATGCTAGATGTGGTTTAATAGTAAATACGACTCCAGCCGAAGCCGCTTGGGAAGGGCATCTTACTCTAGAATTTAGTAATAGCTCTAGTGCTGATTGTCGAGTTTATGCCAACGAAGGGATTGCCCAACTTTTGTTTTTTGAAGGAGAATTTTGTGAAACAACATATGCTTCCCGCCGAGGGAAGTATCAAAATCAGCCTCAAAAAGTAACATTACCTAGAGTTTAAAAATAAATAATTTAGGTCGAAAATGCAAATCAAAAAATTAAGTTACTTTAGTGTAGAGTGAACTTATATCCATAGCAGACTTGGTTGCAAAATAGCTTTTTCTCAAAATTTACTCCTTATATAATAAGGGTTTAAGAATCAAATATATAGCAATCCTAAATCATTGGTGAACAATTTAAGGTGTGAGCAAGATGCCCAGAATGCTATCCATTTTCATTACTCACATAGGATTGCTATATTTAATTCACAACAAGTCTATTAGACTTGTCCAAAAAATAAATTCATGAGAAAAAAGATGGGAGCAAAACCATATTGAGGTGACCATCTTGTCGAATCTAGTGGATTTATAGAAACGTTACTAAATATCTTCGGACGATCTTGCCTTAATCAAACTAGAAACCTTTATTAAATAAATTACTAAAAAAATTAATACAGCATATCTAATCCTATAAAGTTTTATTTGTTCGCGATAGCTCTTTGCGAACTAACTCCCTTTTTGTCCCGCCTTAAGTTGGTAGCCTTTTAAATCCTATATTAACCATGATCGCTCTTCATCCTCTCCAAGCGCGATCACCAAACTCAAAACGCGATTGCATTACTCAATAAAACTCTTTGGTCAATTCAGAGCAAAAACAGGAAAAAACGCTATCTTAACTAGAAGAAGATCTGAAGCACCAGCTAGTTAAGATTTTGCTTGATGCTAGCTGTTGTTTATTTTCCTTTTGAGCTCAACCAGATAATTAGACGACCGACTACTAAAGCTGCGATCGAGTCAACCCCAACATCAATTAGACTGGTTGCAAATTAACAAAAAATAAGGCTACCACAGTATAAAATTCAAAGATAAAGTTTGATAACAATTGTTAACATTTTTAGTAAAGTCGGACACATTTTTACAAGAAAGCAACTGTTAATTTTTTAGCAACTACAATTTCAATAATAGCTTCTAGGGTTTCAATTTAAAATTAAGTTTTTAAATGGCTAATCTAAGAGAAGCGGGCTACTAAAAAAAATTTTAGAATTTTAAGCAGATAACTATTTCTAGAAACAGTAGCTACACGGCGGTATAAAAGCCCGGGAAGTTTTGGCCTTGATAATCAGAGCGTCAGAATCCTGGGCTTGTTGCATTTAGAACACAATATATAGGAAAAACTACATGAGCGAGTTACCCTTTCAACCCCCAAGTGAAAATTCTAGTGAAGCCCAACGGGCGTTAAAAAAAGAAAATCGGCTACCCTTAACGGGATGGCAACAAGAAGTTGATCGCGGCTTAGAATTTGGTTTGGAAGCGGCAGAAAGTATCAAAGATCGCAGTATTCCCACATTTTCGAGGGGCGAACTACCCCATTATGCAGGAATCAACACTTTCCTCAAAGCTCCCTACCTCGAAGATGTGAGACAAGTCGGTGAGTATGATGTAGCCATTATGGGAGTTCCCCATGACTCTGGAACTACCTATCGCCCTGGTACTCGTTTTGGTCCTCAAGGTATTCGACGAATTTCAGCTCTTTATACTCCCTATAATTTTGAATTAGGAGTTGATTTACGGGAACAAATCACCCTCTGTGATGTGGGAGATGTCTTTACGATTCCTGCCAATAACGAGAAATCCTTCGATCAAATTTCTCGGGGAGTAGCCCATGTCTTTAGTTCGGGAGCTTTTCCCATTATTTTAGGGGGAGATCATTCTATTGGCTTTCCCACAGTAAGAGGAGTTTGTCGCCATTTAGGAGACAAAAAAGTTGGGATTATTCACTTTGATCGCCATGTCGATACCCAAGAGACAGATTTAGATGAAAGAATGCATACCTGTCCTTGGTTTCATGCTACTAATATGAAAAATGCTCCGGCGAAAAATCTGGTTCAATTAGGTATCGGGGGTTGGCAAGTGCCGCGTCAAGGGGTAAAAGTTTGTCGGGAAAGAGCGACTAATATTCTCACTGTTACCGATATAACCGAGATGGGCTTAGATGCCGCAGCCGATTTTGCTATAGAAAAAGCTACCGATGGTACAGATTGTGTTTATATCAGTTTCGATATTGATTGCATCGATGCGGGGTTTGTTCCCGGTACTGGATGGCCTGAACCAGGTGGTTTATTGCCTCGTGAGGCTCTTTATTTACTGAAGAAAATTGTCCAAAATACTACCGTTTGTGGATTAGAAGTAGTAGAAGTTTCTCCACCCTATGACATGAGCGATATCACTGCTTTAATGGCGACTCGCGTCATCTGCGATACGATGGCTCATCTGGTGATTTCAGGACAATTACCTCGGAAAGCAACGCCCGATTATATTCAAGCCGAAGCTCAAAAAGTTGATGAACCCTGGCAATAAGAGGGAGTGTGGTTTCTCAGAAAAAAATTCCCAATAAAAGTAGAGTGGAGAAAACCCAATTCTTTCCTTCAAAAGTTTAGCCAATATCAGTCGATTCATTAGACTTTATCGGAATTAATAGAGAAAGTGAGGTGAAAGCTTTACCAGCTAAGGCTTTTGAGATTTTGAGATTGAAAATAGTCAAAAGCCTTGTGCAGCAAAGAATTTAGCCGAATTTTTGGTTATTTCCGATAAAGTTTCTTGTAGAGAGCGCTAACAAAACTAAACTCTCCCGATTTCTTTCACAAGCACCGTGGCGTGAGCAGAAAGTGATACCAAATCCGATTTAGATACCCCACTTAAAAATTAGACAAGACAGAGGACAGAAAGATTTTATCAGTAACAAAGAAAAAGGGGTTTTAAGATGCGGATTTAGTATAATCCATAAATTTACGTTGTTCTAGTAATTTTTTAAAATATTTTTTATAAATTCTTAATTGATTGGTGCTCAAGGTTGTTATCATTTAAAATTTCAATTTTAAGTACCTAAACATAATTATTTTCCGACTTTATTCTCTGTAACCCCTATAGCAATAGGATTATTAATTTTGAAAATGTGTAATTAATTTTGCACACCTAACTTAATGTTACTTTTACTGGATTATTGGGAATTCTCAAACTATAGACATTTATATTTGTCAGTAAAATTACTTCGATCTAACTATATTCCAAATAGTGATCGCTTTCTAAGAAAGGCTTGCCCTGTCTCAATACTTCTCGGTTAAGAATTTAAAAACAATTTTGACTCACAAATTTTTAGGATCTTAGGGCTCACTTTTTAAGTCTAAAATTTCTTATTCTTTTTAAGTCTAAGATTTCTTATTCAAGAAATATTGGGATCTGGGATGGTGCTTGACCTAGCTTACAACCTTCGAGATTGGGTACACCTTCAGAACTGCCTCAGGCATCAGACTATCTGTTATTATCCGGGGCTTTTCTGGCTTGGGTGAGCGCATAATCGCTAATTTTTATTAGCATTGACCTTTTTTTGTAACTTTTGTCAGCAGTATCAGGGGCAATTCATCTAACCGTTATCATCCCCCCCCCCGAAACCAATCTTACAGTAATCATGTATAGTTTCAATTCTAAATAAATTCTATGAAACGCAGGAAATTATTATCATTACTCACCTTATGTTGTCTAAGTTTTGTTTTAACTATTAGCTGTTCTCAAACTCCTAAATCAACAGATTCGTCTACGATAGATAGTTCACTTAGAAAAGTCAGTTCTGATGCCCCTGCAATAGTTATCGGGTATAGTAATTGGGCTGGTTGGTGGCCTTGGGCGATCGCAGAACAAGAAGGTTTATTTGCTAAAAATGGTGCCAATGTCGAACTTAGATGGTTTGATGGCTATTTAGAATCGATGGAAGCTTTTGCCGCAGGACAACTCGATGGTAATTGTCAAACGCTCAACGACACAATTTCTTTTGCTGGGAGTTCAGTTAATGGACAAGTCGCCGTTTTAGTTAATGATAATTCGGCTGGTAATGACAAAATTATTGTTACTAAAGAGATTAATAAAGTTGAAGATTTAAAAGGTAAAAAAATAGCAGTAGAAGAAGGAGTTGTTGATGATTTTCTGCTGAGTTTAGCATTAGAAGAAAAAGGAATATCGCGAAGAGATGTAAAAATCGTTAATCTAGAAACTGGTGCCGCCGCCGCCGCTTTTGCTGCAGGAAAAACCGATGCAGTTGGTGCTTTCCCTCCTTTTTGGTTGACAGCATTAAAACGGGAAGGTTCTAAAGAATTGATTACTTCCAAGGACTTTCCTGGGGCAATTCCTGATCTGTTAGTAGTTAGTCAAAAACTAATTAATGAACAACCAGAGCAAGTTCAAGCCTTAGTGAATACTTGGTTTGATGTCCTCGATTTTATGGCTAAAAATCCCCAAAAGGCTGATGAAATTATGGCCAAACGGGCGGATGTAACTGTAGAGGAATTACAGCAACTAAAAGAGGGTACTAAAATATTTACCCTGGAAGAAAATCTGGAAGCTTTTAGGGATGGCAACAACATGAAACATATGCCTTTTGCAGCTAAAAAAATGAGTAAATTTATGTTAGATGTTGGCTTTATTGAATCAGAACCAGATTTAACTAAAATTTTTGATGATCAATTTGTTAAAGTATTAAACAATGAATGATTAATAATTCTCTCAAGAATAGTGGATGTAGGGAGTAAATTATGGGGAATAAAACTGAATTCAATTGTACTTATTGCTAATTCATTTCTCAATCCTTTCTCATCCCTCATCCTTCAATCCTTAGTAATATGAAATCTAGCCCCAAAAAAGAATTTTCTACACACAAAGTATCTGGGATAGAGCCAACAATTTTTTGGCGAATTGCCGAAGATATTCCTAAGTCTTTATCTTGGGTGATCATGACCCTTTCTATAATTATTCCTTTGTTTTTTTGGTTCATATTTACTAGCTATTCTGGAATAGATTCTATATTTTTGCCCACACCATCTGATGTGGGCAATGCTTTAGTTAGATTGTGGCAAAAAGGATTTTTGACTAAAGACATTGCTGCAAGTTTCACTAGAGTTTCTATTGGCTTCTTTTTATCTACCCTAATAGCGATTCCTCTGGGAATTATGATGGGTTCTTTTGCTAGTATTAGGGCTTTGTTTGAACCGATAATTGGTATTGTCCGCTATATGCCAGCACCAGCATTTATTCCACTATTAATTATTTATTTGGGAATAGATGAAGCTCCTAAAATTGCTTTAATATTTATTGGTACAGTATTTTTTAATATTTTAATGATTATGGATGCGGTTAAATTTATTCCCAAGGATTTAATCGAAACAACCTATACTTTAGGAGGCTCGCGCTGGCAAATTTTAGTACAAGTTATTACGCCATATATTATTCCTAGTATTATGGATACTTTTCGGATTAATATTGCTACTTCCTGGAATTTAGTAGTTGTCGCAGAGTTAGTCGCTGCATCAGAAGGTTTAGGAAAAAGAATTTTATTAGCTCAAAAGTTTTTAAAAACTGATGAAATATTCGCGTGCTTAATTATTTTAGGTTTAATTGGTTTTGCCCTCGATTTATCTTTCCGTCTATTACTTAGATTTACTTGTAAATGGGCCTTTAATTAAGTATTAAATAATAACTATTGTAATTTATTGATTTTAAGTTCAAAAATGCATCTTGAAATTTCTTATCTCTATAAAGAATTTTCCACGAAAAAAGGAACTGTAGTTGCCCTTCAAGATATTAATATGCATGTTGAAACTGGTGAATTTGTCTCTGTTGTCGGGGCATCTGGTTCTGGAAAATCTACTTTATTACGATTAATTGCGGGTTTAGATTTTCCTAGTGCTGGAGAAATTACTGTAGATGATAAAATTATAATAGGACCTGGAGCAGATCGGGGTATGGTATTTCAAAAATATACTCTTTATCCTTGGATGAATGTTCAAAAAAATGTTGAGTTCGGGTTGAAGTTATTAGGAGTTACCCCAAAAAAAAGAAAAGAAGAAGCATCTTATTATTTAAACATTGTCGGCTTATCAGATTTTGCTAAATCCTATCCCAAAGAATTATCTGGCGGGATGAAACAACGAGTTGCGATCGCCCGTGCTTTAGCAACTAATCCTAAAATATTGTTAATGGATGAACCCTTTGGTGCTTTAGATATTCAAACCAAAGAAAATATGCAGCAATTTCTCTTAGAAATTTGGCACAAAACTGGCTGTACAATTTTTATGATTACTCATGATGTTCAAGAAGCAGTCTTTTTATCTCAAAGGGTTTATGTTCTTTCTGCTAGACCCGGTACCGTTAAAGAGGAAATAGCTATAGATTTACCAAGCGATCGCGATTACAAAATTAAGCGTCAACCCTCATTTCATCAGCAATCTGACAGAATTATTGATTTACTTAGAAGTCTATCTACAGCTGTTTAAATAATTTCAAAGAGCTCACTATTTTTAAAATAAATATAAGTTTTTTTGATATATTTAGTATTATTATATCCTGAATATCTGTTATTACTGGGATTATCCCTAGTAGTCAATTATCTTAATATCTATTTACAAACATATTCTAAAGCTTGCTATGATATTCATCTCCAAATGATGACGCAAGTTCTTGGTGTTTATCTTTGCAAGTAACCGTATTTTTGCTGAGGTAATGAAATATCAAACGAGTTATATTGTAAAAACTCCACTATTTTTTTGCAATGATTGCGAATTCATTTAATAAAAAAATAAATATGAATTCTATTGGATTTCGCGCAGGAGAGCTAACTTCAACTTGGCAAAGCATAAATCTTGAGAAATTGCGTTTTTCAGGATATTTTCAAGTTGTATTTGATAATACTCAGAACTTAGAAGACTCAACTTCAAATACGTGGTATGTTTTTTTTTCTAAGGGAAAAGTTGTTTTTTCTCATTGTAAAGAAATTAGTTTAGAAACTATATTAGAGGTTCTAAAAAACTATGTTCCTGAGTTGAGGATTTTTGATGTTAAAGCTAAGACTAAAATTGAGATGATATTTAGATTAGCCAATACAAGAAATGATATATCTGTATTAAGGCTCTTAATGGAATTAACTATCAATACTAAACTAGTTGAGTATCAAGAGATTATTAAAGGTATTCAACACCATCTTTTTAGTGATTTTGAAAAACATTTATTTACTAATTCAGGAAGAATAAAAATTATTTTTGATAAAAGTGTAGATCTTAAAAAACCTATAGTAGGATTTAACTTACAACAAATTCTATTTATGGTTAAGCAAAGAAAAATTCAGTGGAATCAATTGCGAGAAGTGATTCCATCTATGTTTTTTTATGTCGGCTCTAATGAACAAAATCCCCAATGGAAAAGATTGTCTAGCAAAAAGAGACAAAAAATAAAACGATTACTTGATCATGGTAAAACCTTAGAAGAAATAAGATATAATTTAGGAGAAGATAGTTTAAAAATAGCCACGACTTTTGCTAAGCTAATCAATCAAAATCTAGTTGTTATTGATTCAGAAATCAACAATATTAATTCATCTTTAATAGGTCAAATTTCTTTGGTTGCCGAAACTGAAGATGTCTTAGCATCAGGAATTGCCATCATTGATGACTCTCCTATTTTGCTAAAACAATTTACGAAGATAGTAACTGATTGGGGTTATGATGTTCGCTGCTGTAGTAATGCTTTAACTGCAGTAGATTTTTTGTTGGAATCTCCTCCTGAAATCATTTTCTTAGATGTTAATATGCCACATTACTCAGGATTTCAGCTAATGAAAAAAATTCGCCTACAACCTGAGTTAAGTTCAACTCCTGTAGTAGTTTTAACTGCAGAAAAAACATTAATGAATCGCCAGCGTGCCAAATGGGCTAAAAGTGTTTTTCTGACTAAGCCACTAAATACTGAAGAAATTGATCGTTTTGAATCAGACTTAAAATCTTTATTAGAAAAAATGCTAACTATGAAGTAATTTTTAACCATATTATTTAAGTATATTCAAGGTTTCTTCAAATATTAAAGGAAGTAGAGTTATGAAATTTTTAGTTGTTGATGATAGTCCAGTAGACAGACACTTAATAGTGTCTATGCTAAAAAAAATTGGTCATCAAGTTGATACTTGTAATAGTTCCGATGGTCTACTAAAAAAAGTAGAACGAGGAAATTATGCTGCTGTAATTTTAGATATTGTGATGCCTCAACCAGATGGCTTTAAGTGTCTAAGAAAGTTACGCTTAAATCCTGCTACTGCTCAACAATATGTAATTTTTTGTTCTAGTAAAAATAAACCTCTAGAAATCAATTATGGACTCAAAAAAGCAGGAGCTAATGACTATATTACTAAGCCAATAACCCAAGAGAGTCTCGAAAAAGCCCTGCAAAAGGTTTAAAGATATGAATATAACAGCACAAGTTGTCACTAAAAATATCAATCAAGAAGAACGCTATTTAGTTGCTCAAGTAGAAGATAAAAAAGTTGCATTTTCTGCTCATTGGGTTCAGGAGATTTTAGTATTTCAGCGTTCACAAATTTTGCAGTTGCCTTTTTATGATCAATGTTTATTAGGAGTTATTCATCATCAAAATCAAATTGTACCTCTAGTATCAGGACGAAAAATTTTTTTAGAGACTACACAAAAAATAACCCAAGTAACACTTACTGCAGTACGTCTTAATCAATTTGGACAAAACCTTGCTGGAGTAGGGGTTGTGGTTGATTGTATGGTAGGAAACCTATCTGCTAAAGAGCTTACTCAGGAACAATTATTTGAATTTACAGACATTCCTCAGCAAATTTGGCAACCTGATGGTTAATCTAGGTAAAACTTGCTTTCTTATATTTGATCTTTCGTACAGTGCAAATTTATAACTTTAAATACTATGGTTTTAAGTTCAAAAAAAACAAATTCATCCAAAAAAATTCTTGATAATAACCTGATTCCTATTTTTTCGGTGATTGCAGCTGCTAGTGCAGGAATGGTTGGTTTTTCTGCTTTAAGTACTTGGAATATTTATCAAAATTTCCAAAATGCTATTACTAGAAACTTTAGACTACAAGATTTGAGTGGTCAAATAGTGCATTTAGATGAAGTATTAACTATGTCTGCTCGTATGGCAGCTAGTACTGGAGACATCAAGTGGGAAGAACGTTATCTGAAAAATGTTCCGCCTTTAGACGACGCTATCAATGGAGTTCTATCTCTTGCTCCTGAATACCAGGAAAATGCTAGTCAAACGGATGAAGCCAACATCAAGCTTATTGAAATGGAAGAGCGTTCCTTTGAATTAGTTCGTCAGGGAAAACTTGATGAGGCATTAAGCTTACTTCTTGGTGAAGAGTATCAACGCCAAAAAACAATTTACAGCCAAGGAGTAGAAAAAACCTTAGTTGGTATTAAAAAGTCTGTGGATAGCCAAATACAAACCTACGCTCAACAATTATCTCGCTCTGCGATCTTAGCCGGTTTTAGCTTTCCCCTCTTAGTAATCAGTTGGGTGGTTGTATTATATCTTATTGGTTCTTATATCAGAGATCGTAATGCAGCCCAAAAGTCTCTTGAAGAACAAGAACAAAAGGTTCGTCAAGAAAGTGAAATTTTGCAAGAAGATATCGGTCAAATTTTAGAGCTTGTATCTACCGTAGAAGAGGGAGACTTTACCATACAAGCACCTATTAATGACCGCGAAACAGGTCTGATCTTTGATACTCTCAATCGTCTGATTGAAGAACTATCTAGAGTTCTAGCTCAGGTTCTTAACGTGACAGATCAATTTAGTCAAAGAACAATCCAACTTGACAAAATTACCAACCAAGTATCAGGCAATGCAGATCGAGAAGCAGAATCAGTGAATGAAGTGCTCAAGCTAATCAATCAAGTGGTTAACTCGGCTCTTAACTCTGGTGAGCAAATTAAATTATCTATTCAATCTCTACAAAATCTCAGAATAGCTGTACAACAAGGACAAAAAGCTAGTCAGGACTTAACAGAAGGTATTGGCGTACTGCAAAATGGTACGGATCAAATTGTCCAGCAGATGAAAGCGTTAGGAGAATTCGTTGGACTAACAGATCAATTTTTGCAAGAACAAAGTCAAATTTCTAGTATGACCCAAGTGCTAGCAATGAACGCTTCATTAGTAGCAGCTAGAGCTTCTGAGCAAAGAGACCCCACTCAATTTATAGTTGTAGCTCGCGAGTTTGAGTCTATAGCTAATCAGGTCAGTAATCTAGCTCAACGTACCTGTACTGGTCTAGTCAACTTTGAGCTACGTAGTTGTCTAATTCTTATTGTAGTAAATTATATTGATACCAACTTTAAGATTTTAGGAGTTCTGGTACGAGAATTTACTCAAGTGGTA
>JAAUYH010237224.1_pt1 | contig 12088 bp, 10 predicted proteins | sample 7278061 | NCBI WGS metagenome assembly JAAUYH01 (sample SAMN14350203, study PRJNA611818) | marine sediment metagenome | isolation source: surface marine sediment (0.6m) | place: French Polynesia: Moorea | collected 2018-08
ATTCCAAATCGCTGGAGATGCTAAAGCATTCCGTGCGGCTATTGATTCATTATCTGAAGTTTGGGGATGTGCCTGTTCCCGCCTAATTCATCTTTTCATTTACCAACGCCGCAAAATAAGTATCCATTATGTCAAGTCTGTTTCATCCCCTCTGCGGCGCCGATCTCCGCACCTTATCGCAGTTGTTTACAACCAATGGGTTCGTCTCCCCGAATCAATTGCCGCAGGCCAGTATAGCCCTGGCCTTTAGCCTGTTGCGCTGGCCGTTCTCGACATCCGAGCGAGCGATGATGGGCCTCTCCCGTAGACGTCAAGCGCCAATGAAGCCGCCAGTATTTATCGTCGGCTATTGGCGCTCGGGCACCACCCATCTCCACAACCTACTGAGTCAGGTTGATGAGTTTGGCTACATTTCGCCGCTGGCGACTGGATTACCCTGGGATATTCTGGGCATTGTGCGGACGTTTGAACCGCTGTTGGAACTAGCGTTACCCAGCGATCGCTACGTCGACAATGTGGCGGTGAAACCCAATTCCCCCCAAGAAGATTCCATTGCCCTAGCCAGCATGGCGTCGGTTTCCTACTATCACGGTCTGTATTTTCCCAAACACTTCAAGCGCCACTTCAACCGGGGCGTCTTTTTTGACGGCTGCGACGCCAGCGAGATTGACCAATGGCGTCGTCGGCTGGTTCATCTGTTGGAAAAGGTGTCCATCCATCAGGACGGCAAACAACTGCTGATCAAAAATCCGGTGTATACCGCCCACATCAGCAAATTACGAGCGATCTGGCCAGAGGCTAAGTTCATCCATATCTATCGCAATCCCTATGTGGTGTTTCCATCCACCCGCCACTTTTTCACCCGACTGTTGCCCGAACTCACCCTGCAGACCTACGACCCCGAACAATTTGATGCATTGGTCAGCGAATTAATTCTGGACAGCTATCCCCCAATGATGAATGCGTTGCGATCGGACAGCGCCAATTTGCCTGCCGATAGCTTTGTAGAGGTCCGCTTTGAAGATCTGGAAACCAATCCACTGGCGGAGCTGGAGAAGATTTACCAGGCCATTGGACTGCCGGGGTTTGCCCAAGCCCGCCCCAATTTCGAAACCTATCTGGCCAGCATTCAAGGCTATCGCAAAAATCGTTATTCGTTCGATCCTGAGACGATTCAATCGGTTGAAGCTCATTGGGCTGCCTTGATTAAACGATGGGGGTATACACCGCCGAGTCCCCCGAATTGATTTTCAGGTTGATGATCAGGCTAATAAAATTACCATGGTTTCGTAATGCAACCATAATGAAACTATGGCCTCAATTACTGTTAAAAATATCCCAGATGACCTTTACGAAAAACTGAGGGAAGCCGCAACCCTCAATCATCGCAGTGTGAATAGTGAAATCATTGTTTGTCTAGAACGCGTTTTAGCGCCTTATCGACTGAAGGGTTGGGTTTAACGCAGAGGCAATGGAATTTTTAAGAACTCCATTGCACTAAAGGAGGATGTACCGTTTCAGATTGTCAATCACGGCAAAGAAGAACTGGGAGGCTTTATTGATAATGTCTTTGCGGCTGTCCCCGATCTCAATATTAGAGTAACAAGCCGATTCGTATGGGGTCCCAGGGCAGTCATGGAGTGGAATACATCTTACTCATCAGTGCTTACCTCGGCGTAAACTCTGCCTTTCCAAGCCCCTCCTTGACCTCGCCAGTGACGCAGGGCCGAATCTAAAGTCATTAGGGTGTAGAGAAACGAGATCGCAGGCAAACAAAACGCCAGCAGCGGCGAACATCGATAGAGCCTCAGCGTCGGCCAATACGCCAGCGCCATCAACAACCAACCCGCCAACCCCGCGATCGCCACCCCCCAATCACCCGCAATCACGCCCCAAACCGCCCCCACCGGAGACACCAGATAAACCAACCCCATCCCCAATACCGTTCCCAACAACAACAGCGGTGAATATCCCAACTGGGTATACGCCGTCCGCGCCACCATATCCCAGATGGTTTGCAACGACGGATAGGGGCGGAGACTGCGGGTGGATTGGGTGAGGCCGAGCCAGATTTTGCCAGAGGGTGGATGGGTGGATGGGTGGATGGGTGGATGGGTGGATTTAACGGCAGCGGCGAGGGAGCAGTCGTCGATCAATGCATTGCGGAGAACTTGGATGCCGCCGATGCGGTCTAAGGCTTGGCGACGGATGAGGATGCAGCCGCCGGCGGCTGCGGCGGTTTTCTTGGCGGGATTGTTGACCCAGGGGAAGGGATAGAGGAGTTGGAAGAAGAAGACAAAGGCCGGAATTAAGAGTTTTTCCCAGAATGACTGACATCGTAACAGCACCATCAATGAGGCTAAATCCAGGTGGTTCTGTTCTGCTTTGTCGGCCAGTTGCTGCAAATTAGTTGGGGAATGCTCAATATCTGCATCCGTGAACAAGAAATAATCAGGCGGCGATGGGCGTTGCTGCGCGTGTCGGACCCCTTGTTCCATGGCCCAGAGCTTGCCTGTCCAGCCCGCTGGCAAGGGTTGTCCCGAAATCACCGTCAGTCGATCCGCCTGACCTACCATCTCAGCCGCTTGTTGAGCCGCCTCACCGGTTCCATCCGTGCTCTGATCATCCACCAGAATGATTGAAAATTGACCGGGGTAGGTTTGGCGGAGGAGCGATCGCACGGTAATCGGCAGCAGGTCGGCTTCGTTGCGAGCGGGAATGATGGCGCAGATGGAGCGTGGATGGGTGGATGGGTGGATGGGTGGATGGGTGAAGTCCTCTCTAGTTGATTTGTTTTCTGGGAGCTGATCTCCCGCTTCAAGTCGTTGATCGGCTCGCCAAAACTGGCCCCAAAAAACAATGAGTCCCACCCAAATCAATAAGGATAGAACGGTCAATCCTAATCCAATTCCAGCCAATCCCATACGTTAGTTCCCCCTCAACACATTGGCATAAACTCAGCATTCTATTATGCTGCTTCAAATAGAATATTGCTGATTGTGAAGGGGTGAGTATGCAAACGCAAGAGCGGCTGACGGCATCCAAGGTCAATAAATTCCAGCTCGATAATGCGATCGCGGCCAGTCAGAATTATCTACTCTCGATTCAGAACCCAGAGGGGTATTGGTGGGCGGAGTTAGAATCCAACGTCACCATTACAGCGGAAATCATCCTGCTTCACAAAATTTGGGGAACTGACAAGGCCAGACCGCTGCATAAGGCGGAAGCATATCTCCGGGCGCAGCAGCGGGAGCATGGCGGATGGGAGCTGTATTATGGCGATGGCGGAGAACTCAGCACTACGGTCGAAGCCTATGCAGCCCTGAGGGTATTGGGTGTTCCCTCCACAGATCCCGCCTTGGTTAAAGCTCGGGAATTTATTCTCAACCGGGGCGGCGTCAGTCGAACCCGCATCTTCACTAAGCTCCACCTCGCCTTAATTGGCTGTTATGACTGGCGCGGCATTCCCTCCATCCCACCTTGGGTGATGTTTCTAGCGCCTCCCTTCCCAATTTCTATCTATGAAATGTCAAGCTGGGCTCGCGGCAGTACAGTGCCGCTGCTGATTGTCTTTGATCGCAAACCCATCTTCAAGATCGATCCCGCCATCACCCTTGACGAACTGTATGCCGAGGGCATCGAGAATGCTCGGTTTGAACTCCCCCGAAACCATGACTGGTCGGATCTGTTTGTTTATCTCGATAAAGCATTCAAGTTGGCTGAACGCCTTAACGTAGTCCCCTTCCGCCAAGCCGGGATCAATGCCGCTGAGCGATGGGTGCTAGAGCGTCAAGAGGCGACTGGAGACTGGGGCGGCATCATTCCCGCCATGCTCAATTCACTCCTGGCCCTACGTTGCTTGGATTATGATGTTGCGGATCCGATCGTCGAGCGAGGATTAAACGCAATTGACAATTTTGCCCTCGAAACCGAAGACTTTTATCGGATACAGGCCTGTGTCTCTCCAGTTTGGGATACGGGGTTAGCAATGCGGGCTCTGGTCGCCTCAGGCCTCGCCCCCAATCATCCCGCTCTAGTCCAAAGCGGTGAGTGGCTCCTGGATAAACAAATTCTCGATTACGGCGATTGGGCCGTCAAAAATCGGCAAGGCAAACCCGGCGCCTGGGCCTTTGAGTTTGATAATCGCTTCTATCCGGATGTAGACGATACCGCTGTTATCGTCATGGCCTTGAACGCTGTGCAGTTGCCCAACGAGCGGTTGAAGCAAATTGCGATCGCCAGGGCCGTCGATTGGATCGCCACTATGCAATGCAAACCTGGAGGCTGGGCCGCCTTCGACCTCAATAATGATCAAGACTGGCTCAACGCCATTCCCTACGGCGATCTCAAAGCCATGATCGACCCCAATACCGCCGACGTCACCGCCCGAGTGTTAGAAATGCTAGGGCAGTTGAATAAACAACTGGGGGATTGGAAGAAAGGAAAAGATGGAGGAGATGGGGGAGATGGGGGAGGTAAAATCCAAAATCCAAAATTCAAAATTCAAAAGTCTCTATCTCCTCGCCGCATCAACCGCGCCCTCACCTATCTCACCCGCGAACAAGAACCCGAGGGCTGCTGGTTTGGTCGATGGGGCGTCAACTACATCTATGGAACCAGCGGCGTATTGTCGGCCCTGGCTTTAGTCGCCCCTCAAAAGTATCGGCCTCAGATTGAACGGGGCGCGGCTTGGTTGGTCAGTTGTCAAAATCCCGATGGAGGTTGGGGGGAGACCTGCCGCAGTTATGACGATCCCCGTCTTAAAGGGCAAGGGCCAAGCACCGCATCCCAAACGGCTTGGGCGCTTCTCGGGCTACTGGATGCTGGGGAAGTGACAGGCAATTGGGCCAGCGCCGCAATTGAGTCTAGCGTCCAATACCTTTTAAAAACCCAAAACTCACATGGAACTTGGGATGAAGCAGAATTCACCGGCACGGGTTTCCCCGGACATTTCTACATCAACTATCATCTCTATCGGCAACACTTCCCTTTGATGGCTCTGGGGCGCTATCGCCAATATGTTCAGGGGCGGAACGCCTAAACTATCCTCCAGGGAGGGCGGCCTCCCTGGAGGATAGCCAGGGAAAACAGCCCATTCATCCATGAATTTTAAAAAATTTTTCCCTGACAGAAAAATAGGGGGTAGGGGTTAGAATCCAGTATTGGACTGACTTCTAACTTCTGTACTGTTTTATCGCCATTTTTTTCAGTTTAATTTTCACGCGCCTAAAATCTTTTTCTCTCCATTTCCGTCATCTATAGGGTGAGAAATCCTACGGTGAGAAGTGCATCGGCAGAGATAGCGCGTAGTCAACTCTGATTGATAACAAAATGCGACGAATGAACAATAGAATCACCGGTCATGAATCGCATAATAAGGTATAGGAGAATCTTTCAAAAAAAGCCATCGCGGTAGCCTTGTTCAAGAAGTTCATGTAGACTCTGGCTGAAATCAAATAATTATTAAATTATCTAAACCTGCCCCAATGCCTTCCAACTTTTATCACCTAATAGCATTTGCGATTTCTGCCGTCATTGTCCTGATTACAACGCCGATTGTTAGGACCATCGGCCTCAAAAGCGGCTTGGTGGATATGCCCGGTGGGCGGAAAGTTCATAAACGACCGATGGTGCGACTGGGGGGTGTTTCCCTCTATATCGGCACATTGGTTGCATTGTTAGTGGTTTGGGGAATCGGCGGCTTTGTCGACGTCACCGGTCAACCCCTAAGCCCCGATAAAGAGTATGGCATCTGGGGCGTGACCGTTGGCGGCTTAGCCTTCTTCTTGATTGGCTTGATGGACGATCTGTTCAATTTGTCGCCATTTTCCCGGTTGTTTATGCAGGCAATTGTGGCGGCGTTGGCTTGGAATGTTGGGGTCAGTATCGATTTTTTAACGATCCCCTTTTGGGGTTTGGTGCTCCTGCCAACCTGGTTGAGTCTGCCGGTGACGATCCTTTGGTTGGTTGGCATGGCCAACGCTATTAATTGGATAGATGGGCTAGATGGTTTAGCGGCGGGGGTGTCCGGCATTGCTGCGGTAATTATGCTGGTGGTTAGCCTGTTTATGTCTCAGCCCGCCGCTGCGCTTGTCGCTGCGGCGTTAGCTGGGGCGGCCTTGGGGTTTCTACGCTACAACTTCAATCCAGCTCAAATCTTCTTAGGTGACGGCGGCGCTTACTTTATGGGCTTTACCCTGGCGGGCGTTGGGGTGGTAGGTCTGGTTAAAAGCGTCACCACAGCGGCTGTCTTTTTGCCTTACTTGATCCTGGCGGTTCCAATTCTGGATATGTCAGCCGTTATTTTTGGCCGCCTCCGCTCCGGGTCCTCTCCGTTTATGGCCGACAAACGCCATCTACATCATCGGTTGCTGAATGCTGGATTATCCCATCGACTGACGGTGTTGTTTATCTATGCGTTGACGTTGTGGGTAGGCAGTTTGGCGCTAGCTTTTTCGGGCATTCCAAGCGGTGTTGGATATGCGATCGCCGCCACGATATTACTCAGTTACACCGGGTGGAAGGTCAAAGAACGATCTCGCATTAAATCTTGAAATCTTGAGGCAAATCATCCCCCACAGCCGCCTCCCCCGCCACAGCCGCCTCCCCCGCAGCCGCCACAACCACTCCCAATAAAAGACCCTATAGTATACGCTGCAGGCGCTAGCGTATTGCCTAAATCAGCAAGAGAACTCCCAGTCAAAACACTACTGCCAAAGAGGGCAAAAACCAGAGCGAACTGTGAAGAGTATGAGGTTACGTCAGCTTTAAAGGCTTTATGGTCTGAGCGAAGGCTATTCAGCAATCGATCGCCTAATCGGCTACGATATAGCGGCTTTTCCTTCGATAAAAAATAGCCTAACCAAGCAATTCCAACACATAGCATGATCAGATAGCCAACAGGCCTCTGCAGGGAGATCCCCATTATAAGTCGAATGATCCCCAGTGGTAGGACTGCACAAGCAACCACCGCGGGATAGTATCGAAAAACCTTAGCCTGCTCATCGGTCAAGAGTAGGCCATAGTTTTGCAGAGAGTCTGGGATGGGGTCGACTGCCGATAAAGCCGATAGACGAACCCATCCAATCCGGCCATCACTTTTAACCGCTTGTTGGATAGCCTGTTCCACAGGATGGCTATCTTGAGGTAACTCATCCACCAAAGTTAACGTTTGACTGTCAGGTAATACAGTTAAATGTCCACTCTGAACAAGGCTAGCAATTGCAGTGTTGACTACCCGATATCGACCATTGCTCAAGTAAGCCGTTTCGTAAGCATCTAGCTGAGGTGACGAGTTTATACGGGTAGGTTGCCACAGACTCCAGCGCCAATACAAGGCGAGCGCAGCGGCAATACCTGAAAACATTACATAAAATTTTAGAAACTCAGGCCCTGTGAAACTAAACGGATTCCATATCTCTATGGGTCTTAACAACTCCGGAATTAATAGTTCACAAACCGTGAATAACAGTACTAAAAACAGCGACAAAGCAGCAGCTATTGGTTGATCTAGACGAATTTTCGGCAGAATCCAGGACTGCTGAGTATTGACACGTACAAAATGAACATTGCGATCAAACCGGACATTGGGCGCTGGCCATATATCTTTGGGCGGGGCGTAGTCAAAAAAGGCTTCATAACTAGCCAATGTTTTGCAATACCAATCTTTAAATTTTTCGTCCTCGTCCTGCTCTCCCTGAGCAGGTTCATGATGCAAGGATTTCTGCAAAACTGTTCGGCAAAACTCATCCCAGTAGGAGTGGGTGTAAACCAGATGGAGATGCCAAGCTTGGTCCACCTGATCAGACGGGGTGACTGGGTGCCCCGCTACAACGGCTAAGAAGGCAAACTTCTTGTACTCCTCAATTACTCGCTGAGTATACTCAACAGTCCACGCATTCTCGTGAGCCAGCCGCTGACTATAGGGCAAATCGCCGCCAGGTTTATCGATGGAAAAACTCTGAATCCGATGGTATAGATCTGCTTGTTCAGCATTCATCAGTTGTTTCTCCAGGTGAGTCACACGATTACAGATTAACTCAGACTTCTGACTCCTTAGAGCACCAATTCAATTAAAATGGTTGACAAAGTAGACCCAACAACAGGCGCGATACCGCCATCTAAATAAGCAAGAATAATGCCTAGAAATTGGTTTTGACCAGAAGGTTTATCCGTGATGCTTAGCCTGTTATCCAAGCAATTCTGTTAATGCCTACTACTGAATTAATGCCCTAGGCTACATTAATTTGATAGATATACATCAAACCAACCTGCATCACGCCAGGTTTTGGATGCAAAAGTATTGCCTAAGTCAGCTAGGGGACTCCAGGTCAGCATACCATTGCCAAAAAGGGCAAAAGCCAGAGCAAACTTGGAAGGATGTGAGGTCGCATCTACGGGAGTTATTTTTCTGAGGGCGGCATGGTCTGAACGCAGTCTATTCAGCAAGCAATCGCCTAATCGACTGCGATATAGCATTTTTTCCTTGTAGAAAAGGTAGCTTATTCATACGACTAGACTACATACCATGATCAAATAGATAACCACCTGCTGCGGGGAGATCCCAAGCAAAAATTTTGTAATGCCCAATAGTAAGACTGCAAAAACAATCACCGTGGGACAATATCGAAAAATCTGAATCTGGTTATCGGTCAAGAGCAGTCCAAGATCACGCAGAGATTGGGAGATGGGCTCTACCGCCGTTAAAACCGATAGACGAACCGATAAAATCCGACCATCTATCTCAATAGCTTGCATGATAGTGCGTTCCAGCGTGTAACTATCTTCAGGTAATTCATTTGCAAATACTAATGTTTGAATTTTGGGCAATAGGGTTAAGTGTCCGCGTTGGATCAGGCTCACAATTGCTGTGTTGATTGCTCGATAATTCCCCTCTGCTAAATAGGCCGTCTCATATACATTCAATTGGGGCAATTCTTCAAGGGAGATATCGACTGGTTGTTGTAGCCGCAAGCGCAAATAGTAAGCAAGTCCGGTGCTAATCCCCACCAAAATTAGATAGAACCTCAGAAATTCAGGACCTTTGAAATTGAGTGGATTCCAGACATCGACGGTTAGCGGCGCACAAGCCGTCAAGCTTAAACCCAGGGCGATGATTAAAATAGCACCCATTCGCAAGTCTAGGCGAAGTTTAGCCTGAATCCACGATTGCTGGGTGTTGACTCGGACAAACTGACAATCGCGAGTGAACGGAATTTCAGCTCCAGACCAAATATCCTTAGGCGGCGCATGTTGTTCAGTATCCATCTGCTGATTCTCCAGGCGATCCGAACAATTCCAGGTTAACCCAGACTCACAGTCTCTAAGCGCTTGGAAGAGAAATGGGTAGTGGTGGGAGAGGCGGAGGAAGCGTCTCCAAAAAAAGGAGCGCACGACTGTGCGCTCCTCCCACAAGAAGAGACGAGATCTCGTCTCTCTTAGCTAAATTGAGTAGCTGTAGCATCCCGACTGATGGCGATGCCATTGGTCCTTGCGAGCCCCCTCCGCCAAAATATTTGAAATGCGGTTGCGGGCTCCTTTGCGATCGCTCAACGGAATCGTCTTCACTACAATAGCGTCCACCACTTCTGCAATCTCAAATATCTTCTTGGGTTGGGCTTGCAAAATTTCAGACACAATAGTCGGCAACGGTGTCTGGCCATGCTCATCGCGCATATACTTCTGCCACCCCCGCCGAGTTGACTTCGGGGGAGCGACTGACTTACGAGATGGGGTTGGTTTGGCTTTTACCACCTTTGCCTTTGGCTTTGATCCCGCCTTGACCGACGTCTTTGGGGATGGGGCAACCACTTTTTCAGCGCTTGGGGTAGGCGCCGCCACGACAGACTTGTCAGCTATTGTTGTCTTCTCTGGATCAAATATCTCCAGTACCGATTGGAGACTGGCGCGCTGGGCTTGAATAGCGTTTAACTGAGCGCTCAGCTGAGCTTCTTGCGCCTCCAAGTCAGAATCAGCCGCCAAGAGTTTTTCGAGGACCGGATCAGACATTTTGTCACCTACCGTGAAAAGCTTTAAAGAGTACAAACGTTACTGACAGAAAAGCCTAGCAGTGATTTTTAAAAAGAGACGATTTTCACTATGAGAACTCGTGAAAATCTTTCCGTCCCTACCCCTATTTTATTAAGTTTTGGATATTTAGACAGCGCATGGGGCTGGTCCACGGCGCAATCAACCAAAATTTATCCGCCATCCCGCTCTATTAATTTTTTGTCAAGGCCAATCCCAAACCAGCGCTGACTACTAGATGCAGAGCAGCGCTGGCAATCCGATAAAACCCCGGTAAATCCTATTTGAAAGAATCTGGAGGCGGCGCTGGCGGCAAAATTAAGCCTAGCCATTGTTGTTGTTCGATGTGAGCTAAAGAAGTCAATCATCAGAGTGGAGTAAGATCTCTTTCCATCAGCTTCTCATTAGGACTTTGTCGCAATGATTTGGAATACCTGATGATTAGGGGCGACCTCTGTATTCTCACATAACTGGCTGGTGGAGTGCGTCTTACGGCTAACATCTGTGCCAGATAGAGGGTCAAGGGGGCTATTGAAAGCTATTGAAGATATAAAAGGGGGCGTTAAGGAGAACAAGAAAATTGTGATGAGGGCTGGAGTCGCGAGTAGATAAAAAGGGACTAAGCAGCGTAATCGAACATCGTGTCAAGGTAGATGCGAGAGGCGGCGCGATCGCTCTGACCATTTTGGAGCAGAAATAACGACAGCGCAGCGCAGAACACCCGATCTTGGTCCCACATGGAATGGGATTCCAAAAAGCGTTTTATGGACTCATGGAGTTCTTCAGGTATCTCGGCCAGAATGCTAACGGTTGTTGTATTCATCTGGAACCTCTCATCATTTTGAAATGGGTAAGGAGCCTTTAAGCTCCTACTTAATTTCGGGCTTATCCCAAACAAACAGCCAAAAGAAAGCCCCCCTGAAATGCCTATCCGCAGCCTTCCCAATCGGGAATTGAACAGTCTCAAATCAGAGTGCTTCTATCAGCAGGTCGAATTATTGTGGGTCAAGCCGCTGGGGATGTCAATGCGACGTCGTGACGCAAGTCACTTGACATCCCTCTCAGCTTCACGAGGGAATCGGGGTTGTAGCTCTCGATCGTTACACAACTTTACCATCAGGGGCCTTTTTTCAAGTGAATCAGTCTCAATCCCCAAAATCCCAAGAAATTGGCAAAGTCCTCGAGTTATCGTTTGAACCTGGGGAAAATCCCCGCCGCTTTGTGGAAAAGTATGGCTAACTCTGTGGAAAACCTGTGGATAAGTTTAGGAAAACTCGAATCAAAAATAAGAAATATTAAACCTGGAAAAAAGTCTACGGATTAGACAAATTGCTTTGTAAGCAGGAATACATCGAGTTGGACAATATCTCCTAAGAGCCAACTAGCATAAGCGATTCCTCCATTTAACCTCTAAATTCATATTCGTTAGCATATAGATTCGTTAGTACATAGAAATTACTGAGCAGAGGCATTCAGGACGGCCAGCAATCAGCCAATATCCGTCAAATTGTCATTGAATTCTATAAGCCTGATTTCTGTCGCCGCAAAACTCGATTACTAGCCAGCCACTTTCCAATCGTGAACTTTAGCAAATTGACGAAACCAATCCACAGTTTCTAGGGCGTGTTGACTCCGCCACCGCAAGCCAATGGTCCGGCTTAAACTCAAGTCAGTTATTGGTACATACGTGATATTTCTCAGATCAGTCCAAATCGGCATAATGCTCATACCCATTCCTGCTTGAATGAGTGAGATTACCCACTCTTCATTATTAGAAGAATAAATAATTTGAGGTTTGACGCATGCAGATTTGAATATTTTGGGGTGAGCTCGCCAAAATTCACAGGTAAGCCGTTCTATGTAGGGCTGTTCATCTAAATCCGCTAGACAAACACTCTTAAACTGCGCCATGGCATGATCATGGGGAACAGCTAAAGAGAAAGGCTGGTGAAATAGACCCGTCCGGAAATTTGGAAGCCTTGCACAGTATGGGCTTCAGGGAATCAGCACGTCCTCCGCATTTAACGACGGAATGGGGGTTTGAGCCTATTTTGTTAGTTTA
>JAAUYH010111901.1_pt1 | contig 12087 bp, 7 predicted proteins | sample 7278061 | NCBI WGS metagenome assembly JAAUYH01 (sample SAMN14350203, study PRJNA611818) | marine sediment metagenome | isolation source: surface marine sediment (0.6m) | place: French Polynesia: Moorea | collected 2018-08
AAAAGCCGTTTAAAAGTATATGATTGCAACACTACGTTATATTGTTGTCTGCCTAATGTCTGTCTAAAAATTGTGAACAAAATTTTGACTTCTGTTGCATCGTCCTTTTTTGTTTTCAGACAGTTGCTTTTATGCAACTGACTAAAATTTACAATACGCAATGAATACTTGTTCTACTGGTAGGCCATAGAATTTGTAACGGCACGTAATGAACTATTTTACTCTTCACAGAACAACAAGGAAGAGAAGTTTGGTACCTGAAAGGAAATGGTTGTGACACTCACTCGTAAGGCACGTATTCGCAAATGCCGTGCACGCGCGCGATGACAGGAGTAGAGGTAGAGACCAGGTACCTGCGGTAGCAGAGTAGTTGTAACCTCCCAGCCGACGCACAAGTAGCGGTAGGTAAACTAACAGTTTCCCGTAGCCGCCCTAAAGTTTCTATCAAACAGCGTACGTACAGGAAGGTAATCAGTGAGTTGTTCAAATCTGTGAGGGAGTTTTAGGCTGCCGACTAGCTTATATAGACTAAAGCCTGACAGTGTACTGACAGAGTAGAAATAAATGTACGTAATACCCTTATCACTTACACTATCATAGAAATGCTGAACTATCTGAATTATGAAAGTAGACTAGATGCCATAAAACAAGTACTGCCAACTAGCCTAAAATCATTCGTTACACAAAAAGGAAGATGCTAGGTAGTCAATAAAACACCGTAGGAAATCGATAAAAAGTTCAACAATGAACTACTAAAAATTATCTAAAAATAGGGTTGCAGATAACTGTCTTGACACTTTGGAAGCAATGCAGGCTCAGTTCGCCGCTGCACCAAGACAATGAGTGGACGAAGCCAGCAATTCTGGTCAAAAACGAAACGTGTACGGGAGTTTATAGCTGTGGAAGTGAAAGGATTCGGGATTTGGGTGGTAATATTTCATCTTCTCTATTACTAATTATACCTAGCAGCGTGATCTCGATTGGAGGATAACCGTACAATGAAAACTTCATACTGTCCATCTACCAACCAACCCGTTCGGGACCATAATTGAACTCAATTTCGTTACCCGTTTTTGTGCATCGAACGATATTGTACGTAGGTCAAACAATGGGAACGAGAAGCGTTGTTTAGAATTTACTCACCTAACAAGGAGAATAAATCGCATTCTAAATTGTCAACATTGCATATGAATTTCAAAACAGGTCACTTGAGGACAACGAATTTGACAAAGTCGATAAACCCACTTTATGTATGAGATGGGAAATTCCTACTTCTTACATAGAAAGGGGTCACAGAGTACTGATTTTAAGGTATGGCCTCCGATAGTAACGGAATGGCGATTGTACTTCGTGTTGCTGGTAAAAGTCTCAAGGGCGTCTGCTCACTGAGTCGTTTCCAACATGGTGGAAATTTAATCGAGCGTAGAAACATCGGTCGACAATACACAAGCATCAAATTGAAGTCAAAGAAATTAGGATGTTTACCCAGTCAGTTTTGTAAAATGGCTCGGTGAGCGAAGTTCCAAGGAACAATTGCCCGAAAAGCGACACGAACACATGATTAAACTAATAAATGAAAAAATGTCTTTGGCAATTCTTTGACTATGATCGCGAAATTGTAGAAGTACAACTTCAATATCTATTATATGCAGACGCATACCAAATTAGTGTAGTACTATTCGATCTATGTCACAATGTTCGCGATGTGACGGAATCGCGCATATTCATAAATGATATTAACTGACCGGACACAGTTCAGATTGATCAACATCTATGGTCAATATATTAGTGATATAAAAAGAATCAAATGACTTGCTTTTCACTTTTTTACCTGATTTCTTTCTTTCCTGATTATCATTATCTGCTTGTGTTCCAAGGCATACGCTAACTTAGTAGACTCGGTGTGCTTCCCGTAATAGATATGTGAGGGACAATTGATATGACGATTGCCCAGAAACGTGAGCAGAATAATAGTTCACGATACTTTCTTTGTAAGCAAAGTCAAAAAATTTATAATACTGGTTGTCTAACATTCGAGTATTCTCTACTACACTTAAACATGCACCACCTACCTTTGTCACTCAATTATCGTTTTCTATATGATCATTATAACGATTATGAGAAGCGAATCTTAATAGAAACCTTGAGAATCTACTGCAATGAGCATATTTCAGCAGCATCCAGGAATCTCAAAGTCCAATTTGAGAGTTGTAAGTTGAAACTCGCTGAGAAATTTCAGAACAAAATCAATTGTGTAGAGGAGTCTCATAGTGACTGAATTAAGCTGTTATATAAAATTCAAATAGTTTCGCATCAAATGACTGTCGGTGAGCCTATCTGAACCGTCATTCCGCTTGAAAAGATCGCACTACTGAAATAAGTTAACTGTCGTATCTATAAATCGGACATTCAGGTAGTTTCGCTCAGTTGTCTTTCATTTTTCTCTCAACACCTTTACAGCAATTGAACCATAATCTTTCCAAACTAAGTTTAATAGTTCACTAAAAGGCAATGAACAGAAATACGTTCAACTCAGTTTATGAAACATGTGAATCGTTTTTTAAATTTATTTCCTTTTTCCTCCGCCAAATTGAGTTTATTCCAATATTATTATATGCTTGTACTTACACATGCTTAAATATAAAAATAAATTGAATCGGAAATGGATGGATCATGTAGACCCTGATAATCAGTATTACTTAATAAAATACGATGATTATACACAACCACGCATTTGCAGCTCACTGTTCACTTTTTGAAATTCTTCTTGCACTAAAAATATTCATTTAGTATGAACAAACTCAAAATGCTCTTTTCAACAACTAGATAGCTCTGAGTATGTATTTATTCTATAAAGCAATGATAGGAAAACAATCATTTGTTTCTTTTCGTTGTAATTGTTTCACTCGTAATGAATTATGAAATTTATGAAGTCGTCTCATCTTTCTGTCATTCGGATTTTTCAATTTGTGTTGAAATAATTTCAAGCGGCATTATTTCAAAACAATACTGATATTTCACCAACACGAAGTCCGTGGGATCCGATGACTTATTGCAGAAATGTCGAAAGACCTTGTGATGGAAGTACGGCAGCTGTGTACAAAGCTAAATGCATCCACAAATTTTACTCCGAACACAACTCGATCCTGTGCTTCACATACCGTGCTTGAAGGGGCAATGCTACTAGAGTTCACTTCTGTGTCAGGAAATGAGTGGAAGACGCCCTAAACTCATGCCATGGGGCAATATCTCCGGGAGATTTTTTGACGAAGTATATGAAAAGCTTCGTGAACTCAGTGGAACGAGTTCATCTTCTTTATCGTTTGATATATCACGAAAACAGCCTATTACTTTTCAATTTATCTTCCTGAATTAATGAAAAATTTTGACGACCTACGTTTGACATCAATTTTTCCAATATGCTTGGCAATTAACAGCGATTGAACTGAAGCCATACCATGTAGACTTTCCTCGCTGATCATCCGAACGAATTCTACTAATACTCCAACAAACGCCACATTACAATCCAAGCAACTGTTCGATTATTCGACTCGATCTAAAATGTACGACTCAGTTATCGAGCCGAGCGAGACCTTAGAAGGGCATGTTTGAAAATGCTGTAAGACGGACCGTCTTGTTTAGATAATCGATCTTTACCGACGACATCTAATGTATCTGAGCGTTTTTTCTCCAAGTCACTTCAATCCTTGGGCTATCAACGTGCGAATATTTCTGTTGCATGCTTGAAGCAGAAGTTATGAGTTGTTTTGTAACGTAGATGACTTTAAGCATCTCATTTAATAATATTACTCGCATGCAACCAATAGAAGCAATGTGCGTAAGCTATTTCAGCGGCAGGATTTATTCAATGGTGCTAATGAATCAGTATTTCTACATGTTCGATATACTTACTGAAGTCCAATATGTATATAATAGTAAGGAATTTTGCATGTGCACTGTTCTTTCAACTGAAAATGTTCACGATAGTTCTGTACTGCGTTAAAGAACGCTACGTAGGGTTCATATTCTGTAGCTAGGAAAGGCATGTGAAAATTAAATTTGCACGTTGGCAGTACTTTATTCTTCAAACAACAAAAGTCTCATGTCAGCTCAAATATTGGTTTTCTGTCTTCTACTATCCATTTTGACCAATATCTGGCTGAGCTTTTTCTTACTTGCCTATTGTGAGAAATCTCCACTAGAAAACAAATTTGCTGTGCTTATTTAGATTCTCAGCGATACCAGGTCTTAGAGCGATCAGGCCTCGAGACGGATGAGAATGCTGATTATACTATTAAGACTTATTCGGCTGCCCAAATAAGTAACTAACAAACCTTTGTAGATTTCTACTATCTAGATCCAAATACTTACCAATATGACTACACGCAATTGTTCGCGAAACTAGCACAAGGTACCGGGATCGATTGCGGTGATCAACTAGAATCGATAGAAAGGAATTCCTTCTCGCAAAGTAGAGATTAATAAATGCCACTAGGATAATAGTAATCGGTAGCACATTACATGCTAGGCAAGATTTCTGTAATATATATGAAGCCATAGTTATCCTCGCCACGACCCTTTTTTGATCATTTGAATAGCCAGATCTGTTACTCGAAAGCCTACTCATCACATTTACTTTCATATGCGAGAGATAAAAACCGAACTTTGCTCGAAACCTTCAGTTAAAATGTTTCTACTCAGTCTAAAGTAAGTAGATCTTCGCTATCAGTGAATTTGAATAGAGAACTAAATAAGAATTTCAAAACTGAGGAGATTAATGCCTTTACACTGTATTTCGCCTATTAAAAAAGACATATGGACGGTATAAACTCAAAAAGCTTCGGCGCCACACCCCAACTTGCCACGCTTCGGCAATCCAAAGCGAAGAAGTTCAGCTGCCTTCCCGGTCATTGAACTCTCAGTCAATAATTACACAACTCCAACCGCATTGAGTCCTTCAAATTGCCAAGTATGTTCTTATGAGTCTACAATACTTTGTTTTCTCCGCCAATCAGCTTTTGGATGGCTACCAATATCCCGCGTGGTACTAAGAGCTTCAAAATCGGCAAACAATTATGCCTCAGACTCGTAGAGTATCACCATACGATATTCGACCGTTTGCAACGATGAAATGTTTTTCTAACCTAAAATAAGTAAAAATTTAAAACCGCGGGTTCGAAGCACAATGAAAACGAGAATTCAAAAGAACTGGTCAAATGCATTTGACAGTGAAAAGAATAATGTCTTAACCTTAATTCTTGCACTTTCAACCGGTAACATATAGAAGTAAACGGGACTTCGTAAATCCGGCGTAAAATTTGTATCAAACGTCTCATTTGTATTCTAAGTTTCCGTCTTTAGGTTTTTCAAATATTCTCTTCAATTTCCGGTACACCATATATGCTAATTGAATCTACAAGTAGCCTTCTTTCTTTCGATCTTATAAGTATCGAGTCTATGTATTGTTTATAGGCTTTCAAACCCTTTTTTCGGTGCACAAAAACTTGTTTTCTATACCTGATAGATAGTCTCTACCTAGTTTTGATCTCTGCAGCCTCACCGGAGCGGAATGAATCTAATAATAAAGAGAATTAATAATTTCTGCATTGCAAAAAAGAAGAACAAGATCTATTAAGGTCGTTGTTGAAGGGTTGACAAACGAAAATATTTTTGGACTGCGTTCAAAGTTGTTATCAGTTCCATTCAAATGCTTTGTATACTTCCAGATAAATCTTTTATATTCTGCATATTTTATTATATTCGTATGTGTCACTTCAATATTTCAGAATTTGAAAAAAAATTACATAAATTGACTTGGATCCAGAAGGATGCTCCATGAACACAAAAAATCCGACAATAAGATCAAATGTGTAGTCAAGAACCTCGCACCCATTCGGAAGAATTATAACTTAGAATAGTAGGACCGTATGTAGTCCTGCTTATATTTGGAGTTTAACTTGACCTGAATTGAAATATTCTGACTAAGATACTGGATTAGAAGTTCATTTGTAATAAAAGCGATGCACATACTTCTGAGATTTGTGAATGAACTTGGGATAATTCAAACTCATTGATAATTTGTAATTTTATTCTGAACTATTTTCATGTGAGGTTTATGCAGGTAAGATGTTCCTTCCGAACATAAATGTTAAAATTTAGGAAATCGATGAAACATGGAGGCGGACATATCATTGCATCAGATCCAATTACGCTTTCTTGTATCAGGACCTTCATTCCTTTTTATTCCGAAGGTTAAACCTTGTTCCATACAATGACTGAGTTTCATTAGGGCAGTTTCAGAATGCTATAAACAGCCAAAATACATTAGAGAAATGGACATAAATTTTGATATGATTGACCACAATTTTTGCCTAAAATAATTTCAAGTCGCAGCTCTTTCCGTTTTTCTCTGAATGAGGTAAGTACTAGAACCCAATATACAATTATTTGAGAATCATTCTGGGATTTAAGAAATCAAACACTCAATATGTTTCTTTTTATTCATAAATTGACGTGCTTGATATTCGACGCTTAATCAATATATAATCGTCCGGAACACGAAACAAATAACCAATCGAGGTTCAATGGGGCCACCATTCATCTTCTCATGTGATGTAACGCATAGATATTTGGTACAAAAGAAAGTTTACCATGTTTCAGCTATGAATCCTGAAACACAAACGGCTATTAGTCTTAGACAATACATGTCGACTTTCTCATGATTAGAAAAGCACAAACTATAGAGGACCTTGTGGTTTTTGCATGTACTTACGAGAGCACTCACTCGTAATGAACTGGAACCTGAATCACAGGAACTGCTCTGAATACTTCTCCCAGTAAGCTCCATCGGCTAAGCCCTTTAAATAACTCATTCTAAGTGTCATAAGCAGCTAAACAAAAAGAAGTCGAAGATTTTGATAAGCAAAGTAACTCTCGGGTAAAAACGAGCCATTCAATTAGCTCCGTATAGCTCTTTTCCTTTTCCACAGCTATTTCACTACTACTAGTCTTTTGAGTATTAAAAGCGATTTGGTCATCGAGAGCTATTTCGTCGAATTTTTTTGTCTAAATTTGTATGACCAAAACCAACCTTTCTGTTTTTTTAAAGATTTGCAACCTGTAAGCATATCTACTCTGGTTCTCTACTGCCCGGAACTTCTTCGCACCTACGTGATAATAGGCACGGCATTTTTAGATCTTTTTGTGCTTTAAATCATACACAGCACTATTTTAGTGCGAAGAGAAATCGACACTTGAGTACTAGGATCATCATAAAAGAAATTGATTCGAATCTACACTCAGTGCTCAAAGTATTACGGTCAGGAGAAAACCCACTGAAGCGACATTTATCTTTTTTTTCCTTTCATTCTGCAAAGTGTCAAGGTATTTAATCTGCTGTAATAGACCCAGAGGCCGATTAATAAGTTCATCCAATTCAGCAGGAAAAATTAGTTGGTGGCACGAAATTAGATACTATTTTTATAAACAATTTAATACCATCGGATAAGTACTTCAATATCGAGCGCCGACCGAAGTTCCAGAAAAAGAAAATGCGAATTGATAAAATATCAAAAGTTAGCTTTCATACAAGCCCAGAATCGGCGTTTCATAATAAGGTTCTTATGTATGCAGTGAGCCCGCTAGAATTCGTAGTGCCACATAAACTTTCCGGCATGAGGATTGCGATTAGCTACTTTCGATTATGGAGTTGCTCTACTTATTCAAAATATCGCTCTTAGTTTCGAAGAAGACACATTCTCAATGGAGACAAATAAGGTGTTCGTTAAGGGTTGTCCATAACACCATTGGTAGAAATTGTAAACCGTAGCCTAATAGAAAGTCCAATGGATTAGCAATCAGTTGCCCCCAGGCAAACTTCTTGAAAATGTGCTCAAATGTTGTTTTCTAATATAGTTCGTCAAATGCCGTACAGCATTCATAACAAATTAATCGCTACACGTATTATACGCTTTCATTCATCATGAGTTATAAAGTCTGGGGTATTTGCACCACGTAATATCGCTTCCGCAGAATGTTTTTTAACGAAATAGCAATGCGCGTTTGGATTTGAGGTCTTCAATAATAAGGATAGTTGGTAACTGTGAATAGACTCTCTCCATATTACAAAGAACGCAACACGTTCTACAACTCGGAGCTTGTGTGCAATTTAGGGCTTCTAGCACGAACTGTGATGTATATTTGAATTGAGATAGATTTGACTAGAACTCATTACTTAAGAAATCGACCCGGAAATTTTTATTGGCTATATAAAGTTTTGTGAGTCAATTTTACAACTTAAGCAGAGAAACTTAAATTATACGGACTTGCAATTGTTAAAAACTCGCCATTGAGGGCGAAGATCTTCATTTGAATTAATCGGCATATAACTTATCAGCAAGAATCAAGTAGAGAAAAGGAACACGACTAGACTAGTTCATGAATTGAAGGATCACGGGAGCATATAGGCTGAATACAAATTTATTTCAACATACTGTGCTTAGACCAGATCCTGGATTGCAATCACAGTCTAATTCACGTCTTCTTTGTCTGTGACCCAAGACCACTATGAGAACATGGGAAGGAATGGATCTGGTGAGAATCGATTAACTAGTTTGGATCTCGGAGATCCTCCCTCCCTTTCTCCGCCTGCCGAAAGTAAGCCACCTTCCAAATCAAAGGTAGGCGCCTGCAGGATTTCTCCAATGCGGGCAATCTGACAAATTGCGATGGAAGGATATTCATCGGTGAATTGAAGCTTCTTTGTACGAGACCCATCACAGAATACTTTTATGAATTCCGAAGTGAGAACATCTTCTGTAGCAGCGACGACTAAGTCGGAACAGAGCCGGAGCGGAACTACAAAAAAGAATTATGCTTTAATAAAATGGGCCGTGCGTCGAAGGAAGTCTCGGTTCTCTCATGGGCCCATAGTATCTTCAGCATCACACTTCAACTTGCAACGTTTCGGCCATCCGAGGTGAAGCGGCTCTGCAACCCCTAATAATGCAAGTGCAAAAGAATGTGCAACTAGCCCTGCATGAACAGGTCCTGCAATGCCATAATCAAAAACATGAGGCACAAGCATACTAAGCCGTTGGGGTTCGTAAACTGGAAGCTTCATTACATACAGAAAACAGACGCTCACCAACAGAACGATAATAAGAAGAAAGTAGCGTATATAACAGAGAACTGGGAGTTTTGGTGGTCCTAAGGAGTAGAGCCCAACTGCCAAAGTTCCAGTTACTATCTTTGAATATTGTATCAGTCCGTAAGGGATGGATTTGTAACTTCCCAGTAGACAAGCAGACAGTAATGGTGAGTTATTTTCAAACTGATCATTGAAAAGAACAACAAGAAGAAACAGTGTAGGACCAGCCCCACAAACAGAATCGACCAATCTCTGATGCCGCACTGAGCTGGCTCACATGATATTACTTCTTCAGGTCGATCTCGAGCTTCTAAATATCGGCATCGCCACAGCGTTGTCCACAACATTATTGGTAAGTTAATCCAGTCTCCTATCATGAGGCTGCCGTTTGATAGAAGATCGTGGCAAACATTATATGGTTCATGCCCTGCGGCTGATACTCCGAAGCCAACAAAGAAAAGGAGCCATAGGAATACAAAGTAGATAGGTTCCTTCAACCTTGATCCAAATACATGCGGTGTTGTAGGTGATCCATTTGCATCGATCTTGGCCAGAAAAATGGCGGAGAACATAGGAATTGCGCAACCGAAGAAACTCAAATACAAGTAATAGTCACCTGAGGCAATTCCACTCAAATATCGGGCAACTGAACAGCTCGGTGCCGCAGCATGAAATAGTTCTGAACGATTCAGGTTCCTTAAAATCTCTGGGGTTATAGCACTCACGTTAATATTGTCCCAAGGACATCCTTTGCATTTTCCGATTGCGAGCACTTGTGCCGAGTTCTGACAGTAGGCAGAGAAGAAATCACCATAGTACATTGTGAGCAAGCGTTCGATACATTCCGCTCGATCCGAACTAAACGTCTCTTCGTAGCAGGAATCTGTCTTGTTCCCGGGAAGTAGGTAAGCCGCCGTCATGAAGCGAAGATTTGCAATAAGTGAACCAGTCAATGCTAAAAGGAGAAAAAGAATGACAGCAGATGTCAAATTATCAGGATCGGAAGTGAAATTGAGCTTGGGCATCCCAACTCCTTTGTTGAAAAGGGTGCCAGGTACTTTGAAAGCGGTTGCGGATAGTCGCTGCCTTTAGAAGGGAGTGTTCTGTTTCCTCAGCCAATTTCCTTGTTGCATGTAACAAAGATTTAAAAGCTCAGTCCGGGTTGTAATGCGGATACCCTGTTGGACCAATCGTAATTTCTTGAATTTCGTCAGAATAGGCCAGAATTCACTATTTTCGTTGCATTTTCGACTTGATGCACTCCTATCTAATATCATTTTGAAGCCTGTACGTTGAGGTACCCATACAAGGTATATGTGATGAATGAAGATTTTTTATCTTCCTGTAAAACTAGACATTTTCACCGTTTGTCCAATGTGGAACTAGAAGCATCGTAGATGCGCCTCTGCCAAGTGTCAGATCCTATGCGGCGGTTACAGTTTTTACACGCTCATTCCTTCGCCAATACAAGCAGATATGGAACGGGCACGATCCTCAGAAGTACTGAAACAATTAAGATACTGCCCAGCACCTACTCTAGGTCACTGTAAAACCGCGGCCCCTGTCCCCTCTAGCTTGCATCGGAAGAAGAAGAGTACCATCTCCAGGTCCCCTCCCAAACAATAGGACACTCCTTGTTTCACGAAGTATTCCCGTCTACGAAATCCTACAGAAAACTTGAAAATTTCAAGGTTCTGGTTGATAACGCGAAATAGTGAGGCCGAACCAAAACAGCCCTCCTCACTCTTTGAAAATTTTCTCGGCCACGATTTATAGCTAGCCAGTCAGGACAGGGACGAATCTCATTGTGACCGATTGATTGCAATCGGAATTCAATGCTAATTGATTGTGAATACAGGCCTATTTTTTGGATTGTCTGTCGATTTTCAATAATTTTGAATTACTCAAAAGTATATCTGGGCTACTTCTAGGGAAATGAGACACAGTCAATGAAAGAAGGAATGTTTCTCTTGTCTGATATCTGAAAAAAGGTTTGTGAAAACGCTAACACCGCCGTTGCTCATAGAGACAAATGTTGTCGACCGTCAAATACTTCCCCTGTACCATGTAAGCGATAATTACCTTAAATTAGTCTACTCATTCAGCCGCAAGTTAAAGTTTGAGCATTGAAACTCCAGTTTCGCTGTCTCGCAGCCCGTTATACGTGTGGTGAGTTGTACAGAAAAAAAGAGAGAAAAGATTGTAGTATCGATGCCTCCCAACCGAGGTGATCGCTTTATTTATATTAGCATTCATACCACACCTGAGTCGGTAGAGTCGCTTGTTATTTCTTGACGGCCAAATGGCAAGGAACTTCCAGACTACATATTAATATAATTTTTAATGGGTTACACAGCCCCTTAGGTTTGTCTAGGCCCAGATTTAATATATTTTGCTTTCATTCTTTCTATTTTCGGTGTGTTCTTCAACTTCGACTGCTTCGTCACCGATGAATATTTTCTTCCAAATTTTGCGGTAATTGATAATGTCATTTCTCATACAAGCGTTCCGATTTTTAAGCGTTAAAAATTTTTTGTAGAGAGTAATCTTGAGAATTTCATCCGTTCTGGTGAGCTTGGTCATCAGGCCGGTGATGTCTCGTCAGTGACAAATTTTTGTTCTCTGATATTGTTTGAAACAAGTAAAGGATTTAATATCTTTGTACGGGCGAGTGTTCATTTTTCGACCGATGGAAGTGTAATTTGTACCTTGCTTCTCGTTTTTCTTTGTTCTTTTTGACTCTTCCGGTCACTTTATGTCTTCAGCTAGAAGTTCTTGATTCGTCATAGTCTTCTTTTAAATTTTGTTACTATCTGAAAATAGTCATAATTTCGTCTTTATTTTACTTTCAAAAATTTCTAATTATTAATGCCTTTTAATTTCTAATGACTTAGAGTAATTGGTCAGCCTTTCTTTTAAGACTTTCCTTTTTCTTGCTA
>JAAUYH010219453.1_pt1 | contig 12087 bp, 12 predicted proteins | sample 7278061 | NCBI WGS metagenome assembly JAAUYH01 (sample SAMN14350203, study PRJNA611818) | marine sediment metagenome | isolation source: surface marine sediment (0.6m) | place: French Polynesia: Moorea | collected 2018-08
CACCGGTCGTAGTCTCGGGATTGCCGAACATCACCCCGATCTTGAGCCGGATCTGGTTGATAAAGAGCACCATCGTACTCGACTTGGAGATCGCGCCGGTGAGTTTGCGCAGCGCCTGACTCATCAGCCGCGCCTGCAAGCCCACGTGTGAATCTCCCATCTCGCCCTCGATCTCGGCGCGTGGGGTCAACGCTGCCACCGAGTCCACGACCACGATGTCGACAGCGTTGGAGCGCACCAGCATGTCGGCGATTTCGAGCGCTTGCTCGCCATAATCGGGCTGCGATACCAAGAGTTCTTCGGTTTTGACGCCCAATTTCTTGGCATATCCGACATCGAGGGCGTGCTCGGCATCGATAAAGGCCGCCACCCCGCCCATTTTCTGCACCTCGGCAATCACGTGCAGGGCCAGGGTCGTCTTTCCGCTCGACTCAGGGCCGTATACCTCGACCACACGCCCACGCGGTAGCCCACCGATGCCCAAGGCCACATCTAATCCCAGCGAGCCGGTCGGGATGGTGCCCACATCGCGGGTGATGGGATCATGGCCCAGACGCATGATTGAGCCCTTGCCAAACTGTTTCTCAATGGCTCCCACCGCCAGATCGAGCGCCTTGTCGCGCTGGGGGTTGCTATCACTTGCCGCTTTTGGCGCCATGTTTTAACTCCTCACTCGCCCCTGTCCGATCGTCCTCGGTTCGGGTGTCATCGTTGTTTGCCGTATCATTTCGGCCTGCGTGTTTATCGGAACTACCTGGCGAACGGTGAGAGAGATCTCCCCGTCTTTTCGCTGAGGGTTTTAGCGGCTCGGTCTGACGTTCCGGGTCCGATGTGGCCTCTGGAAAGACAAATCGAGCCCGCACGACATATTCGGAACCTCTTGATTTCATGAGGCTTTCGTACAGGACCAGCGCTTTTATGAAAGTTTTTCTGAACACCTGCCCAGATGACAATTCGAGCAAGTCCGGGTTGAGAACCTCACTCACGTTCGAAGGATGTCGCACCCGCGCCAGGGTCACGTGCGGATGATATTCGCGACGCTCCCGCCCAAAGCCGAGCGGCTCTAATTGAGAATCAGCGATCTCGGCCAATCGATAAAGTCCGGCAGCGGGATCGTTCACCCCGGCCCACAGCACCCGCGCCTTTTCGGGACGGGGAAAGGCCCCCAACCCATCCCCTTGCACGGCAAATGGTTCCACCTCGTCAATCCGGGACGCCATGGCGTCGGAAATGGCCGCGATCGCCGCGGGGTCACAATGGCCGAGAAACTTGATGGTGATGTGATAGTTAGCCGGCACAACCCAGCGAACGCGCATTCGATGGCGGCTCGCCTGATCTCTCATGCGAGCGGCCACTGCCGCCAGGGCGTTGGTGGCCGGTATCGACAACTCCACGCCCAGAAATAGCCGTATATCGCCGCCGCCATTCAACGGCCGGCCTCAGGTTTATTATCGCCCTGGGTATCGCCCTGGCCATCGCCCTGGCCATCGCCCTGGCCATCGCCCTTATTGGCCCCCTCGGCGTCACGCTCCACCGCTTCGAGCACCATGGCCAGGGCCCAGTGGGCGGCCCACGAGCGCACGCGATCCCGTCCGCTGGGCAAGAACACCTTGCGCGTCTCATGCCCGCGAGGCCCGTTCACACACAGCCAGACCGTGCCGACGGGCTTTTCCTCACTACCGCCCCCAGGACCGGCCACGCCGCTAATGGACACCGCATAATCGACGGCAAAGCGCTCGCGCGCTCCCTGCGCCATCTCAATGACACACGCCTCACTCACTGCCCCCTCCCGCTCCAGGGTCTCAGCGCGGACGCCGAGCTGCCGCATTTTTTCCTCATTGCTATAGGTGACCGCACCGCCGAAAAAGTAGGCCGACGAGCCGGCGATATCGGTCAAGAGTGCGCCCACCAATCCGCCCGTGCATGATTCGGCCGTTGCCATGGTAGCGCCGCGCTCAGCGAGTGCCCGCCCGAGCACGATCGCCAGCGTCTCATCGCCGGTGCCGTAGATCTTGCGTCCCAAGCGAGCGCGGACATCGCGCTCAATCGCGGCCAGATGGGCCGCAGCACGACCATCCTCGTGGTCGCGCACAACCACCTTGACCAATACCTCGGGAAAATGCGCTTGATAATGCAGGGACGCCGTCGGGCCGCCCTCGCTGGCATGGGCCTCTATGAGCCCCTCCAGCGCCGTTGCTACGTGGGACTCTCCCATGCCAAATACGCGGTAGATCTCCTTGGCCAATCGCTCCACACGCTCGCCCCGGGCCTCGCGCAATGCGACAAGACGATCCCGAATGCCAGAGGCAAAGAGCCCTTTCAGCTCTCGGGGCGGTCCGGGCATACAAATGATCGCAGCATTGCCCAGCGAGATCTCAAAGCCCGGCGCGGCCCCAACTGGATTGACCCAAACCCGGGCCCCCTTAGGCGCCCGCACTTGGCGCAGACTGTTGGGGGTGAGGCGATATTTGGCCTGGGCGAAGCGCTTTTCCATGCGTTCGCGCGAGGCTTCGTGCATCTCGGGCGACACACGGGCGAGTTCCGCCACCACATCCACCGTGAGATCGTCTATCGTAGGGCCCAAGCCACCCGAGACCAACACCACGTCGGCGCGCTTGCTCGCCGTCGTGATTGCCTGACGCATATCTGCCGCCACATCGCGACACGTCGTCATCCACGCAACCGTCATGTCGAGATCCCACAATTCCGCCGCCAACCAAGAACGATTGGTATCCAAGATCTCGCCGCGACAAAGTTCGTCACCAATGGTAAGGATCTCGGCTAACACAGACGTCATGGTACACCTGTACGTCGGTCGTCAAAACGTTGACGCCGCGTTTTGCCCTCAATTATGATTTTTGGCACTATCGCGTTACAGTTTGCGCCGTCACAATCCGGCGCATTCCCACTTCACCGCCGGCCACCGCTGAGCTCATGAAAATCCGCTACGCCGCCAAAACCGACGTCGGGATGAAACGGACGCATAACGAGGACTACTTCTCGCTCATTGAAGACGAGCAGCTCTTCATGGTCGCAGATGGCATGGGTGGTCATGCCTCGGGAGAAGTGGCGTCCAAGATGGCCGCTGAGACCATCAGCGAATTCTATCAGCTCACCCGCGAAGACGAAGACGCCACCTGGCCGTACAAGATGGATCGCTCCCTGTCGTACATCGAAAATCGTCTGGTCTGCAGCATCAAGCTGGCCAACCTGCGCATTTTCGAAACCTCCAATCGCGACATTCGCTACAAGGGCATGGGCACCACCATCGTCACCGTCATGATCTTCGGCGACAAGATCTACGTCGGCCACGTCGGCGACTCCCGCGCCTACCGGGTACGCGAAAGCCAGATCAAACAACTCACCCGCGATCACTCGCTGCTCGAGGATTACAAGGAAGCCAAGCCCGATATGACCGAGGAGGAAGAGCGCAACTTCCCCCATAAGAACGTCATCACCCGGGCCCTGGGCATGCGAGAAACCGTGCAGGTGGACGTGCGCGGCTTCCAGATCGAATCCGGCGACGTCTATGTCCTCTGCTCCGACGGGCTGTCGGGCATGATGCCGGACGATCAGATTCTCGAGATCGCCGGCAATGCCCCATCGCTGGAGCGCGCGGTCGCCGAGCTGGTCGACTGCGCCAATCGCGCAGGTGGTACCGACAACATCACCACCCTGCTGCTGCAGTGCGTAGACTGATAGACTGATCGCTATTGGCGGCCCGGCTGCGCCGGGGCTAGCTGCGCCGGGGCCGACTGCGTCGGGGCCGACTGCGTCGGGGCCGACTTTGGCGGCGGGCCGCCCAAGCCGCGAATGCGCTCGGCATCGCCGATGGCGACAAAATTGAGCTCACAGCGGCTAGGGTCAGCCGGCAGCGCGGCCGAGATAAACACGTACTCGTTGGACCAATAGTGCCTGGCGCCGCTCTTGCCCTTGGGCTCACCCAGACGCGCAATCAACCAGTTGATCAGCTCGCCCTCGTTACACCCGGCAATGTCGAGCAGAATCTCGCTGAGCTTGGCCGACCCATCACTGCCGCGAAAATACATGTCGATCCCGGCCCGCTGATTGCCGAGCTCAACCCCGGCCACCGACGGGCAGAACATGAGCGAGGGATCCGAGGCCGGCGTGCAGCGACCGCCGACCTGACCGAGCGTGGTCACACCGACCTCAAAACCGCCGATCCCGTTGATGGGCGCCTCGCGTTTGCACCCGCCAGCCGTAGCCACCATACATGCCGCAGCGGCCAGTCCCCATGCCATGACCATGAAGCGCGATCCCCGCAGGCGATCCCGGCGCCCCCATTGGCCCCTATCCGACAACGCTGGCCCCCTCACGAAGGTTCCCCCATGCCCGGACTAGCCTCGTTCGGACAAAAGCCCCCGGGCACCCCGCGCCCTTTGGGACATAGGCCGTAGAGCTCGTGGCGATGGCGCACAACCTGAAACCCACCCAAGCGCTCGGCAATTCGGTCCTGCAACGCCTCGATCTCGTCATCTTCGAATTCCAAGATCAGGCCACACTTGGTGCAGATGAGGTGGTCGTGGTGATCGCCCTCGACCTCGAAGCGGGCCTGTCCATCGCCAAACTGACGCTGAATCGCCAACCCACTGTCCACGAGCAACTTGAGGGTGCGATAGACCGTAGCATAGCCGACCTTGCGATTGCGCTTGCGCACCCGCGCGAGCAGTTCATCAATGGACACATGACCACCGCAGCGAAAGAACTGCTCGACGATGAGCTCTCTCTGCTGGGTTGTATTGAGATTGTTCTCCGATAGATACGTCCTCCAGCGTTGCTTGAGGTGTTCGGTATCGGTTTGATGGAACTGCTCGACCTGCTCGCCCATAGATGACCCCATATATGTTGGTAACCAGACGCAGTTGTCAACGAAGCCCACCAGCCCCAGTCTCGTATCGAGCGCCTAGCGATTAGCAGATTTCGTGTGTTGACCCGGGGAAAACCCCCGCCCTACGATGCGATGGTGCCCTCGACAATCCAAGTAGAACCAGAATCTTTGGGATTTGATGAAGTGCTCGACCGACTGCGCACCCTGGTGTCGCAGCTCGAAGATGGCAATCTGAGCTTGGAGGCATCACTGCAAGTGTACGAGGAGGGAGTCCGGTTAGCGCGCCGGGGCCATAGTGTACTCGATCAGGCCGAAAAACGCGTAGAGCTCCTTGTCCGCGAGAGCCGCGGCGATGCCGCTGGCGAGGACGGACAGCCCGAGACCGTGCCGTTCGACGAAGAAGACCCCGATACTGGGACTCGCGGTACTCACTCTACACAAGGCCAGACTCGCTCCTGATCATACATGTCCCGGGATATCACCATCGCCGTGGTCGACGACGACCGCGAGATGCGCAACTGGCTCAAAGAAATCCTCAGCGACGCCGGATTCTCGGTGCTTCTGGCCGCGAACGGATTGCGCCTCGTCAGCACCCTGCAAGTCGACCGCCCCGACATCATCTTACTCGACGTGGTCAATTCGTGGATCGACGGCTTTGAACTGTGTCGCGCGCTGAAAAAAAACCCGCAATTCCGACAGATTCCCGTGATCTTTCTCTCGGGTCGCTCCGGGGCCGGCGATGTTGAACGCGGTCTCGACTGCGGCGCCGAGGACTACTTGGCCAAGCCCGTGGATTCGCGGCGCCTGATCAGCCGCATCTACGAACTCATTGCCGCCGAGACCGAGCAAGACGACGACGACGAACGAGACTGCGACGATCTTGACGACAGCATGGACGTCAGCGACGACAGCATCTCCCAATAGTAATACCAATTACACGTTCTAGATTGAGATCTAGCGCAATCCGGGCTATAAGCGCCTATGTGGCGGTTCTCGATCCCAGACAAGCTCCCCAAATCATCCGTGACTGGCTTGGCAGCGCCATCCCGGACATCGAGGCGTACATAAAAACGTGCCTGCAGATCCCCGGTAGCGAGGTCGGCGGTTTTACCGAAGCCATGCACTACGCGGCGCTCGGCCCCGGCAAGCGTCTGCGCCCAGCCCTGGTGCTGGCTGCCGGTGCGGCCGTGGGCGCCGATCGAGCCACCGTTATGCCGGCCGCCGCCGCCGTGGAGCTCCTGCATGCCTACACGCTGGTGCACGACGACTTACCGTGCATGGACGATGATGACGAACGCCGCGGCCGGCCCACCGTACACATCGCGTATAGCGAAGCCATGGCCGTGCTCGTCGGTGACGGCCTGCTCACCGAAGCCTTCCGCTCGCTGGCCGCGCTCGGTCCCCGCGCCGCCGACGCCGTCGAGGTACTGGCGCGCCGAGCCGGCGCAGGTGAACTGTTGGCCGGCCAAGTGCGCGATCTCGCCCTGGCCGAAGCCGTGGAACGCGGCGATGGGTCAACGCTCGATTTTGCCGAGATCGAAACCATCCACGCCGCCAAGACTGGCGCGCTCTTTTCCGCATCCACCGAGCTCGGCGCCATTGCCGGCGGAGCGGATGCACAGGCGCGTGCCTCCCTGGCCCGTTACGGCATGGCAATCGGTATCGCCTTTCAACACGCCGACGACCGCGACGACAACGACTTTCCCCAATACGCGCAAAAAGCTGCCGCCCGCGCGCGCGAACTAGCCGCAGAGGCCGCCGCGATCGCCCGCGCCTTCGGCCCGCGCGGCAATGTGCTTTTGGCAATGGCCGAATGGTTTGGCACAAAAATCTGAGCACAATTCCGCTCGGCCCCGTCGTCGTCGTCATCGTCGTTATCGACATCATTGCCACTGTCGCCTGGGCCGCTGGATGCGCGGGCCCTGGGTCTGCCGTGCCCATCGAGCCCGCTGAGCCCAGCGGCCCCGCCGCGCGCACGCTCCCACAAGACCCCATTGGCCCCGCAACGGCCATCCAAGCCCCCCTTAGGCAAGCGACCGATCTCCGGCCGAGAACCCTGGCCACTGGCGCGCTCACCTACGCCGTCGCCTTCGCCGATGCCCACACCGTGGTCAGTGTGGAACTGCGCACCGACTTCGCCCTCGCTATCCGCCGTATCGACCGAGACGGCAAGATTGTCGAACAAACCCACATTTCTCTGGGACCGGCAGACATCGACATCGTCGATCTCGCCATCGACCGCACCCAGGCCCAGGCATGGATCGCGGCCCTCGATGGCACCATCCGCGCCTATGCCCTCCGAGATGGCCGTCCGCTAACTCGATGGCACTTGGGCAGTCGCGCCACCGCGGTGGCCCTCTCGGCCGATGGCCGCCTGGCCGCAACGGGCACTGAAGACGGGATTGTCTGCCTGCGCCGTCGCGCCGATGGTGCCCTTTTACAATGCATTGCCGCCCATGAAGGCCGCATTGCCGACCTCGCCTTTCACCGGGATCGCCTCGCAGTGGCGTCGTGGGACGGCACGGTCACCCTATGGACCACGCCTTCCCTGACCATCTCTGCCCACCGTCGACTGGACCGCTCAGCCAACGCCCTCGCCTTTCACCCAAACGGCCACCAGATCGCCATCGCCACGAGCATGACGCCGCCCCAACGCTCACCGGCAACCGCCCGCACCGCCCCAAACCCAACCGGTGCCCATTCCCGCCCTGGCCACATCGCGCTATGGACGCCAACGACCGCAACAACCGATCAACTGCGCACCTTACGCGGCCATCAAGGCCCGGTGACCGCCGTCACCTGGCGAAAAGCTCGATCGGGCGATCGGCTGCGCCATCAGCTCTCGCATCAACTCATCAGTGCCGGATGGGATCGCCGGGTGCTTGCATGGGATTTGGCCACAGGTATTGCTGTGGCCCACTACGGCCCATTTCACGCCCGAATCAACGACATAGCCTGTGATGCGCAAGGCCGTTGGATCGCCACTGCGGCATTCGGCGATGGCGTACGCGGTTCTGCGACTGCGCTGCTCAAGATGGGGGATGAACCCATGGCGCCGATTGTATATGAGGTGCAAGAGAGGCGTTGATACTTACTCCCGAGGCCCCTTAGCGTGTTAATTTAAACTAGTGCCACGTTGGGATGAAGTCACCAGCGACGTAACCAGTATTACGCAGCAGAGCGAACCCGAGCGCGAGGAAACATTTTCTCGCGATCGGCCATATCTCATTGTGCTGACCGGCTCCAATGTCGGTGAGATGTACCCGCTCAACGACGGCGATACTGTCATGGGCCGGGGCCGTCATGCGACGATCCAGTTGCTTGACGAAGGAGTATCGCGTCAGCACGCAGTGATCCACGCCTCGCCTGACGGCCACTTCCATCTGCGAGATCTCGATAGCCGCAACGGAACCTTCCTCAACGGGGAGCGCACCCGGCACGGCTCACTGGGCGATGGCGACAAGATTCAGCTCGGCCGTTCGGTCATGCTGCGCTTTGGCTATCAAGATCGCTACGACGAATCCTTCCAGCGCCTCATGCACGACTCGGCCCTGCGCGATGGCCTTACCCAGGCATTCAACCGGCGCTATTTCCTAGAACGTCTGCGCAGCGAATACCAATTTGCCCGGCGCCACAGCAAACCGCTGTCGCTACTCCTCATGGACCTCGATCATTTCAAGCAGCTCAACGATCGCTACGGTCATTTGGCCGGCGACTACGCACTCAACGTATTTGCCCGCTGCGTTCAACACTCCATCCGCAACGAAGACGTCCTGGCCCGTTACGGCGGCGAAGAGTTCGCCATCATCTCCCGCGCGATCATGCTGGAGGACGCCAGCCGCGTCGCCGAGCGCCTGCGGCACGCCATCGAACAACTGCAAATCGAATACAACGGCCAACGCATCTCCCTCACCGTGAGCGTAGGTACCTCGGGCATCCCCGAAGTGGCCGCCAACAGCGCGATGGACCTCATTCACACCGCCGACTTGGCCCTGTATTGGGCCAAGACCCACGGCCGCAACCAAGTCGTGCGCTACCGCCCCGAGATGTCCGACTTGCCCAAACCGCACTGACCTGAGCCCTCCGGTACATGCGGCCCACTGCCGCGCCACCATGAATCACCACGGGGTGTAAGGGCTCTAAGTAAATTTGCTGCCGGCCGTCAGCGTCGGTAGGTTTCACTTATGGGAGTGCCCACTTCATTGCTTTCCGCCCCCCTCGTACTGTCGATGGCAGTCTTGACAACCTCATGTGTGGCCGCCGACGACATGACCGGCCCAACCATGCGTGGATCCACGACGCCCACAGCACCCACGGCAACAATGGCCCCGTCGTCACAGTCGGCGTCACAATCCGGGTCACCGTCGTCGGGCTCCCCGTCTACCTCACCATCAGGCTCCCTATCCCCACCTTCGGGCACGCCGCCCCACGGGCAGGCCTTTACCCCAGACATGGCGGCCCCGTACTTTGCCAGCGGCCGGGCAAAGCAGGCGGCGCAGCGCTTCGCACTCGAAGACTGGGGCGCTGCCTACGACGACTTTGCCGCCCACCTGGCCGCAGCCCACGATCCACCGCTCAGCGATCGAGCCCGCGCCCACGCCCGCCTGCTGATGGCCATTGCCGACACCCGACAAAACGAGTGGACGCGGGCCGGTGCCGGCTTCCTATTCGCGGCCAAACACCTGCCCCTCATCGCCGACTACATCTACTACCAAGCGGCGCGGGCCCTGTACTTCGCCCACCAAGCCGACGACGTCATCCGCTATGCCCGGCGGGTAGACGGCGCCTCCATCGTCGGCGCCGACGCCGAACTCCTCATCGGCGATGTCCTGCGCGGTCGCGGCGATCACGCCGCCATCGCCGCCCACTACGGCGACTATCTCGAGCGCCGCCCGAGCGGCATCCGCCGCGCCGAAGCCCGCTACCGCCTCGCCGAGGCCCTCGAAGCCATGGCCATGGCGTCCGGCTCCCGCGCCCGTGGCGACTCATTGCAGCGCGCCGTCGGCCACTACCGCATCATCGCGGTGCGGGCGCCCCTGTCCCCCTGGGGCCAGCGCAGCAGCGAGCGCTTGCAAGAGATCATTCCGCTCTTGCCCGCCGCCGAACAGAGTCGCGCGCAAACCCTGAGCGCCGACGAACTCATCGAACGCGGCATGGCCTACTTTCAGGCCATGCGCAATCCCCTCTCCGAGGCCGATTTTGCCCAGGCCCTCTCGGCGCCCGGCATCAGCGGCGCCACCCGTTGCGTGGCCGCCTATCACCGGGCCCAGAGCGTATTCAAGGCCCGCAACCGCGAGCGCGCGGCCCCCCTCTTTGACGCCGCCATCGCCGATTGCAAACAAGCGCAAAACCAAGACCTCCACGTCAAAGCCGCCTATCAAGCCGGGCGCTCGTACGCGTTTATCGGCGAACATGAAAAGGCCATTGTCCGCTATACCGAGGCCGAGACCGCCAGCGACACCCATACCTATCGCGACGACGCCCGCCTCAGGCAGGCCGAGGAGTGGACCGAACTCGGCAACGACAACATGGTCGAGAAAGTGCTGGCCTCCATTCCGCAGAAATACCCCGAGGGCGACATGCGCGCCGAGGCCCTGTGGCGCCTGGGCTGGCGCGCCTATCGCGAGCGCAACTACCGCCAAGCCATTCAATGGTTTGACGCCCAAATTGCCGCCGTGCCCATCGATACCAATTTCTGGGCCGAGGGCCAAGCCCAGTACTGGAAAGCGCGGTCCCTGGGCAAACTCGGCCGCCGCGCCCAATCCGTGGCCGCGTATCGCGACACGGTGATGACCTATCCGCTGTCGTATTACGCTCTCTTGTCGCTCAACCGCCTGCGCGAGCGCCATCCCAAGCAATTTCGCGCCCTACGCCGCGAGATCCGCACCCCGAGCGATGCCAAACAGCCCAATCGCAGTCAAAATCGAAGCCGCGACGCCCCGGACTCTGAGACCCAAGCATTGCAGTTTCGCCCCCGCGCCGAGTACCAGACCCCGGCCTTTGCCCGAGCCCTGGAATTCTTGCGTTTGGGCCTGGGCCGGCCGGCGGCCCAGGAATTGCGCCGCCTAGGCATGAGCGCGCCCAGCGGACGTCGCGAAGTTACCGACCTCGACCGGCAGGACAAACTGTGGGCCGCCGTGTATCTCTACCACCTGGCTGGTCGTTACGACCTCTCCCATTGGCCCACGCGATGGCACCTCTTAGAGTACAAACGCCACTGGCCCGCGGGCGACCAGCGCCAGTATTGGGAGTTGGCTTATCCACGCGCGTTTTGGGACCTGATCGACAGCCATTCGCAAACCCACGGCGTGCCCACCGAATTGGCCATGGCCATTATGCGCGAAGAGAGCGCCTTTGATCCCCTACGGGAATCCTACGCCAACGCCATTGGCCTGATGCAGATGATTTTCCCCACTGCCAAGCGCTTTGCCGAGGGCACCGGCATTGCCGTGAGCCGCACTACTCTGCGCGATCCAGAGAAAAACGTCACCATTGGCTCGCGCTTCCTCGGCTTTTTATGGCAGAAGTGGCAGGGCATGTTGCCTTTGATTCCGCCGTCATACAATGCGGGCGAAAACGCCGTGGCCCGCTGGCTGCGCGAGCGTGGCCATCTCGATGCCGACGAATTCATCGAGTCCATTGCCGGCGACCAGGCCCGCCGCTACTCCAAGCGGGTCCTGTCCAGCTTTTTCACCTACACCTATTTGTATTCCGACGAGATCCCCCGCGTCGGCAACCGCATTCCCCGGCGCGTGCGCAATAGCGTCCGCTGATTTATCAGCGCGCTGATGTATCAGCGCGCTGATGTGTCAGCGCGCTGATAAAACATCACGCTCGTGATCCGTGTCGCCGGGCACGAGGGCGGCCGATGTTATAGTTCAGCGGCACACAAGCCGCAGGGGACTGCGCGGCCCAGTTCACCTAGACCGTAGCGATAGCGACGCTATGGTGATGAATATTTGACGCCACTATCACAAACGCGCGGTGGAGCTGGGGACGCGGAGAATCCCCGAAAAGCGGCAACACGGAGGAACTATGAGGACTTACAAATATTTTATCCCACAGCTACTCGCACTATGGGCTCGCGTAGAAATAACTTTCCAGTTTTGGGCGTCGAGACGCCCGACTGCGAAGGCGCGAGGAGGGCGCTGGGGGGGCCCCAGCACCCGACGAGCAACGCACGCAGGCGGGATGGCTCGGCGTCGAAAACGGGAAGTTATTTTTGCGCGAGCCCTATG
>JAAUYH010206561.1_pt1 | contig 12083 bp, 11 predicted proteins | sample 7278061 | NCBI WGS metagenome assembly JAAUYH01 (sample SAMN14350203, study PRJNA611818) | marine sediment metagenome | isolation source: surface marine sediment (0.6m) | place: French Polynesia: Moorea | collected 2018-08
ATTGATCGACATGACAGAAGATACGGCGACTTTTGAAACCTTGTGCGGCAAAGGAACCTACGTTCGTGCGCTGGCGCGTGATTTTGGTCGCGATTTGAAGTGTTTCGGTCACATTACAGAATTGCGACGTGTATCTGTTGGTCCATTCCTGGAAGAAGACCTTGTCCCACTTGAGAGACTGGTTGGGTTGGAAGGCGATCTGGAAGCCTTGGATGCGGAACTGTTTACCACCGGAACGGCATTGGATGATGTTCCCGAAGTGCCGCTAACGAAAGAACAGGTTCATAGGGTCCGCATGGGCAACGCCATTGTTCTTAGAGGTCGTGACGCAATTGTGCATGCGCCAGAAGTCTTTGCGTCATCTGGAAACGAGCTGATTGCGATAGGCGAAGTTGATCGCGGTCAGTTCAAACCCAAACGTGTGTTTCAACACTCGTATGTTTGACGTCCGCACGGCCAAACAAAAAGCTGGTATTATCCGCAAAAATCCCTTATACGAGCCGCTAGAACGGGCCTGACGGTCCGTTTCTTTGGTTTTCAGACCAATGAACATGACCCCGGCTGGACGACATCTTGGCTGTGGGTGACACGAAACCGGAAGCTTTAGTTTCCAATAATCAAAGGAATATCCGATGTCGATCACTGATGAGCGTAAAGCTGAATTGATCAAGGAATATGCAACCAAAGAAGGTGACACAGGTTCACCGGAAGTACAGGTTGCAGTATTGACAGAGCGTATCAAGAACCTCACTGAACACTTTAAAGGCCACAAAAAAGACAACCACTCACGTCGTGGTCTTTTGAAAATGGTTTCTCAGCGTCGTAAGCTACTTGACTACGTGAAAGGCAAGAATGAGGAGCGTTATAAAGACCTCATTACCCGCCTCGGCATCCGCCGATAACTGAACAAGGGCGTGGCAGTTTTGCCGCGCCTTTTCGTTTTCTGGCTTCAGCCTGTTTGTCCAGTAAAGCGAAATAAAAATGCGGCTCCTCTCCAAGGGGCAGGATTGCAAGCGGCCCATCAGGTTTTGGACCTCTCGTTGTCTTGCCCTTGGTTAAAGCCACAACAGACAGGCATAACCGTTGGCGTTTAGGGCTCTCATAAAGGATGAGAGCAGACGCCTGTATGTTTTGAAGGACAAGAAATGTTTGAACATCATATGGTAGAAATCGATTGGGGCGGACGTCCGCTCACGATCGAAACAGGTAAGGTTGCACGTCAGGCAGATGGCTGTGTGATTGTGACATACGGTGAAACAACCGTTATGTGTGCGGTTGTATCTGACAAGGCACCTAAGCCTGGCATGGATTTCTTCCCGCTAACTGTAAACTATATCGAAAAAGCTTATGCCGCTGGTAAAATTCCCGGTGGTTACTTTAAACGTGAAGGTCGTCCGTCAGAAAACGAAACGCTTGTGTCTCGTTTGATTGACCGTCCGATCCGCCCGCTGTTCGCTGAAGGCTATAAATGCGACACGCAAGTAACGTGTATGGTCATCAGCCACGATCTGGAAAACAATCCTGACATTGTTGCAATGGTTGCAACATCAGCAGCGCTGGCAATTGCTGGTTTGCCGTTCCAGGGTCCTATTGGCGGGGCGCGTGTTGGCTTGATTGATGGCGAATATGTGCTGAACCCGAACATCGATGAGATGGACGAATCTGATCTTGATCTTGTTGTTGCCGGTACCCGAGACGCAGTGCTGATGGTGGAATCAGAAGCTAACGTGCTTTCTGAAGAAGTCATGCTTGGCGCGGTCATGTTTGGTCATGAAGAGTTCCAGCCTGTGATTGATGCAGTGGCTGAACTTGCTGAAAAGGCAGGTAAGGAAGAGCGTGAGCACGAAGTGCCGGATCACTCAGAGCTTCAAGCCAAAGTGACTAAGCTGATTGGTAAGGACATCGATGCTGCGTATACGATTTCTGATAAGCAGGAACGTTATGAAGCGCTGGACGCTGCCAAGGCGAAAGCCAAAGAAGAATTCCTCTCTGAAGAATCAACGGATGATGAAGCCAACATTCTCGGCGATGTAGTGAAATCCGTTCAGGCGAATGTGGTTCGCGGTTCTATAATCAAAACTGGCAAGCGGATTGATGGTCGTGATCTTTCGACTGTTCGCCAGATCGTTTCTGAAGTGGGTGTACTTCCACGTACGCACGGTTCAGCTGTCTTTACCCGTGGCGAGACACAAGCGCTGGTCGTTGCAACGCTTGGTACTTCAGATGATGAGCAGATGATTGACGCGCTGACTGGCACGTACAAAGAAAACTTTATGCTGCACTATAACTTCCCACCATATTCTGTGGGTGAGACCGGACGCATTGGCTTCACTGGTCGTCGCGAAATTGGTCATGGCAAGCTCGCATGGCGTGCGGTTCGTGCGGTTTTGCCGAGCAAGGAAGAATTTCCATATACCATGCGCGCAGTATCCGAGATTACTGAATCAAATGGTTCTTCTTCGATGGCAACTGTTTGTGGTACATCGCTTGCTTTCATGGACGCAGGTGTCCCACTCAAGGCGCCAGTTGCCGGTATTGCGATGGGTCTGATCAAGGAAGGTGATGAGTTTGCTGTCCTTTCCGATATTCTAGGTGATGAAGATCATCTCGGTGATATGGACTTTAAGGTTGCGGGTACTTCTGAAGGCATCACATCGCTTCAGATGGACATCAAGATCACAGGTATCACCGAAGAGATCATGCAAATTGCGCTGGAACAAGCCAAAGGCGGTCGTGAAACCATTCTTGGTGAAATGAACAAGGCGCTTTCCGAGGGCCGTGCTGAACTTGGAGAGTTTGCTCCACGCATCGAGAGCTTCTCAATTCCAACTGACAAGATCCGTGAAGTGATCGGTTCAGGCGGCAAGGTGATCCGCGAGATCGTTGAAAAGACAGGAGCGAAAGTTTCTATTGAAGATGATGGTACCGTTAAAGTTGCATCGTCTTCTGCCAAGGAGATCGAAGCAGCCGTGAAATGGATCCGCTCCATCACGGATGACCCTGAAGTAGGCGAAATCTACGAAGGTACAGTTGTTAAATGCGTGGACTTCGGCGCATTCGTAAACTTCTTCGGTGCCAAAGACGGTTTGGTTCACATCTCGCAGCTTGCCAATGAACGTGTTGGCAAGACGACTGATGTTGTCAATGAAGGCGACAAGGTTTGGGTCAAGCTGATGGGCTTTGATGATCGTGGCAAGGTTCGCTTGTCCATGAAGGTTGTTGATCAGGAAACCGGCAAGGAAATTCCGAAAGATGAACCAAAAGATGATGGCGGCGACGACTAAGCGTTTGCCTATTACTCAATGAAGGCCGGGTTTCCCGGCCTTTTTTATTGCCTTCTGGTGCCAATCGCGTAACAAAAGTGAATGTAAGGGACCAGGTTGGCACAATGAAAACATCAAGAATTTTTGCTCCGGGAATATTGTTGGCTCTGCCTATGCTGGCTGCATGTCAAACGCTTTCAAAAGAAGAATGTGTGGCCGCTGATTGGCGCGTGATCGGAGAACAGGACGGCGCACAAGGGCATGATCCACAGTCTCGTTTTGGTCGGCACGTACAAGCTTGTGAGAAGGCTGGCATTATTCCTGATCAAACCCTTTGGAATGCTGGTTATCAGGTAGGGGTTCGTAGATTCTGCACTCCCACAAATGGGCTGGCGCATGGTCAACGCGGTGGTTCATACAACAATATATGTCCGGCGGATCAAGCGGGCCTCTTTGACGAAGGCTATCGCCTTGGTTTTCGGGAACATGCAAAACGGCGGGAGATAGATTCACTTAGCAGCCAGATCCGTTCCGCGCGGTTTTCTAGTGATCAACGACGCAAGGAAATTTCCGAAGGCAAGATTGACCAGATTGAAGGCGAGAGAATCATTCGTGAGAATGAATTTCGGATAAACGGCTTCAATCGCGAGATTGGCCGGAAAGAAATCGAGCTTGAGCAAATCCAGCGCGAGGTTGAAGACTTTCGTTTCCGCCAACAAAACCGGATAAACGGGTGAACAACTTTGGCTTCAAAACAAGATTGTCGAGATGCACTCGTACTTGCTCTGGAACGTGGAATTGCTGGAAAGCCTGAAGATGGCCTCTGGCGGTTCTACAATGCCAGCCCTTTGCCTGGGTTGGGCGGACACTGGAAGAAGGCATTGCTTTGCCAGCAAGGATTTAGACCTGAGTATTTGCACTTGAAGCAGTGTGGTTATTCAGTTGTCTCACAATTTTCTGGAAAGGAACCATCTACATTAGGAGCAATCTTTCTTTTGGGACGAAACAGAGAATGGAATGAGTATATGCTCTCCCATATCTGGAATCGCTATGGTCCCAGCGGCAGATTGATTGTTGTAGGCGATAAAACCTCTGGTATTGGTTCGATTAGAAAATGGTTCGGTTCACAGGTCACTATTTCCGACGCTTTTGCCAAGTTTCATTCTGTTGTATTTTGGGCTGATAGACACTACTCAAACCCTGATTTGCCCAGGCCGTTTGGCTTCAGCATGCCCTTTCCACCTGGAAAATTCTTTGATGGCTATATGACACGAGCTGGCATGTTCTCTTCTGACAGGCCTGACGCTGGGTCCCTTTTGCTTGTTGAACATTTTGATGAACGGATCAGAGGAAAGATTGCCGATCTTGGGGCGGGTTGGGGCTATCTATCTGGTGAGCTCTTGAAACGTTCTGAGCAGATAGAAGAGATTGATCTCTTTGAGGCCGGTTGGGAATCGCTTCAAGCCGCAGAAGGCAACTTATGCAACCTTCCGAATGCCGAATCAAGATATCACTGGATCGACGTCACTACAGAATTCCCAAAAAAACCATATGACTGGGTGATCATGAACCCGCCATTCCATTCAGCGGGTCGCGCAGCAGAACCTGCGCTAGGTCAGAAATTCATCGACGTGGCAGCATCCACACTTCCCTCCGGTGGCAAATTTCTGATGGTGGCAAACAAAAATCTGCCTTATGAAAAAACGCTTGAAACAAAGTTCCGGCGGTTTGAAAAACTGGCTGAGCGGAACGGGTTCAAAGTGTTTGAAGCGGTAAAGTAATCCGTTTTATTCATCCATCGCATTCAACTCTTCAAGGCGCGGCATGGAAAGTGTTGAATAGCCAGAGTCCACAAAATGAATTTCTCCCGTCACGCCGGATGAGAGGTCAGAGAGCAGATAGAGCCCCGATCCGCCAACCTCGGAAATATCAACCGTGCGGCGAAGCGGCGAGTTTCGCTTCTGATAGTTGAACATGGCTCGCGCATCGGAAACACCTGCCCCTGCAAGTGTACGCACCGGACCCGCTGAAATTGCATTAACGCGGATACCCTGTGGTCCATAATCGTTCGCCAGATAACGGACACTCGCTTCAAGGGCCGCCTTGGCAACACCCATCACGTTGTAGTTCGGCATAACACGCGTTGCACCACCATAGGTGAGCGTGATCATCGAACCGCCTTCGGTCATTAGTTCCGCAGCCCTTTTTGCAATCTCTGTGAATGAGAAACACGAGATGACCATCGTTCGAGAGAAGTTTTCCCGCGTGGTGTCAGCATACAAGCCCTTTAACTCATCTTTGTCAGAAAATGCAATTGCATGAACAAGGAAGTCGATTTTGCCCCATTGTTCTTTGAGGGTAGCAAATACTGCATCTACTGAATCGATATCCTCAACATCGCAATCCAACAGCAGTTCTGCGCCCACTTTCTCGGCCAGCGGCTTTACCCGTTTGCCAAATGCTTCTCCCTGATAGGTAAATGCTAGTTCTGCGCCCTGGTCTGCCAGCTGTTTCGCAATTCCCCACGCAATTGAATGGCTGTTCGCCACACCCATGACAAGCCCGCGCTTGCCCTTCATCAAATCACTCATGTTTTGGCGCCCCTAGCCGTTATACCGCTGCATCGCGATGGTTGCATTCGTGCCGCCAAAACCAAATGAATTGGTAATGACAGTGTTGAGTTCAACATTGTCTCGACGCTCCAGAACGATGTCGGCACCTTCCGTTGCCGGATCGAGTTCCTGAATATGCGCACTTTGGCAAATGAACTGGTTCTGCATCATCAGGAGGCAATAAATCGCTTCCTGAACACCAGTTGCGCCGAGAGAATGCCCGGTCAATGATTTGGTGGCAGAGATGGCGGGGCTTTTGTCACCAAATACTTCTTTGATTGCTTCAATTTCCTTCAGATCGCCGACAGGCGTGGAAGTTCCATGTGGATTAATATAGTCGATCGGATCATTGACGGTTGAAAGCGCCATGTTCATGCATCGCACTGCGCCTTCGCCTGAAGGAGCAACCATGTCATATCCGTCAGAGGTTGCACCGTAGCCGATGATTTCACCGTAGATTTTCGCGCCGCGGGCCTTGGCATGTTCAAGCTCTTCGAGGACCAAAACACCAGCGCCTCCTGCAATCACAAACCCGTCGCGATTGGCGTCATATGCACGAGAGGCAGTGGACGGCGTGTCATTATATTTGGAGGACATTGCGCCCATTGCATCAAACAGGTTTGACATGGACCAGTCGAGATCCTCCGAGCCGCCAGCAAACACAATATCCTGCTTGCCAATCTGAATGGTCTCATAGGCATTGCCAATACAATGGTTTGATGTCGCACAGGCTGAAGAAATTGAGTAGTTCACACCCTTGATTTGGAATTGGGTCGCCAGAACCGCAGATGCTGTTGAACTCATTGCCTTGGGCACGGCGGTAGGTCCAATTCGCTTGGGTCCCTTCTCTCGGGTGATATCTGCTGCTTCGTAAATTGTTTTTGTTGATGGTCCGCCGGATCCCATGATTATGCCGGTACGAGGATTGATGACATCTCCCTCTTCCAGTCCTGCATCCTGAATGGCCTGATCCATTGCGATGTAGTTCCAGGCAGTCCCTTTCGCCATAAAACGGACAGTTCGCCGGTCCAAAACTTCAAAAGGATCAAGGGTTGGTGCGCCATGGACCTGGCATCGGAAGCCGTATTTGGTGAAATCCTCCGAGGCACTGATGCCGGATTTGGCCTCGCGCAATGACGCCAATACTTCCTGAGAGTTGTTTCCGATGGATGAGACAATACCCATACCAGTCACGACTACACGCTTCATAACGTTTCCTCGTTGCTAAGACTTCCGATCAGGAAGCTTTTTCTTTTGACAGACCCACTTTGAGATCTTTTGCAGTATAAATTTGTTCGCCGTCCGCTTTTAGCCAGCCATCAGCAATCCCAAGCACAAGTCGACCGCGCATGACACGCTTGAAGTCGACGCCATATTCAACAAGCTTGGTATTTGGTGTGACCATGCCTTTGAACTTTACCTCTCCTGTAGACAGCGCCATCCCATAGCCGGGCTCACCCAACCAGCCAAGATAAAAGCCTGTCAATTGCCAAAGTGCGTCCAAACCAAGGCAGCCCGGCATGATTTCATTGCCGATGAAATGGCATGGGAAAAACCAGTGGTCCGGCTTGATGTCAAACTCCGCGCGGATACAGCCCTTTCCATGCTCGCCACCATCTTCCAGCACCTGGGTGATACGATCAAACATCAGCATGGGTGGGGCGGGTAGTTGCGCATTGCCTTGACCAAAAAGTTCACCTTTTCCGCACTTTATCAAATCGTCATAGTCAAAACTGGATTGGCGGTCGCTCATGAAAATCAGTATCCCCTATTTCTGCCGACAGGATATCCGGCATTTTTCAAAACTCTTCGATTCCTAGCACAAGCAATATCCTTGTGCCAAAGGAAGATTTGTAATTTTGTTCGGTCTTTCAAGTTACATAGGCAGGAATTTTTTGCGCAAGGTAGGGTGTTTACGACAATTTGAAGCGGTGTAAATCGACGCTTGCGACCATTCGCCTAAGGCATTATATTCTCCAGAGGTAGATCAGACTGGTCCAGATACATGAATCAGACGTTGGATATGGAAGCGAGACTTCGCGAGGCTAAACTACGCCCCACACGGCAACGCGTTGCGTTGGCTGAGTTGATGTTCTCAAAAGGTGATCGCCACCTGTCTGCCGAAAAACTGTATGACGAAGCCCGTGAGGCTGGTGTCGCGGTATCTCTTGCAACAATCTACAACACGCTTCACCAATTTACTGACAATGGCCTGTTGCGTGCGATTTCCATTGATTCCAGCAAAACTTATTTTGATACGAATACCGGAAATCACCATCATTTCTTTTTGGAAGATTCCGAAGAAGTTGTTGATATGCCAGATGGGTATGTAACTGTTGGCAACCTGCCTGAACCACCTGAAGGCATGGAAATTAGCAGCGTCGATGTTATCGTACGTGTGCGCAACAACCGCTCGTAAGCAGCTGTCTATTCCTCAATCTTTTCATCCGGGTAAACGCCCCAGATTTTTGTCTTTGAGACGTATCCTTCAATATTCTTCACGTTGACCTTACACCAGTCGTCGTCACAGGCTTCGACCTTTGCAACGACCCAAGGCTCAAGCTTGGCGATTGTGCGCGTATTCTGTGACCCTTCCTGATGCATGCTTGCCAGGCCTGTAATCTTGTCGCTTTCCCACGGATTGATGACCGCCGTGCGTTTACTGGAAAGCAGTGAATGCAAAATCCAGCCTTCATTTCCTTCCGGGTCTCTGACCTTACGCCAATTGTCATATTCCTGAATAATTTCCATCGGAAGACCAGGCTTCAAATAGCGCCACAAAACCTGAAATTCGCGACCCGGACCCACACGCATGTTCACCCGCTTTGACTTGAGGCTCACAAATCGGGGCAATGGCAGACCCGATTTACCTGTTGAAGCAGCGCTCGCTTCAGAAACAAACGGTTCGATTGGATTTCCCGGCATAGCGATGGCAAAAGCGATAGCCAAACCGGCAGAAACCAGCTTTCTGGTCGATATACTGTCTTTAAGTTTTCTGAATGATGCAGTCATGGAGTCAATGAAGCTTGAGTTGCAGGCTAAGTTTGATAAACCTGTATGGTCCTTTCCATACTCGCAATTCAGGGTTAACAGGATGTCAACGCGCAACGCATTCTATAGAAAGCTGCTGGCATGAATGGTAAAAAACCGGTCGTCGTCGTGACCCGAAAACTTCCCGATTCCATCGAAACAAGGATGCGGGAACTTTTTAAGACCAAACTGAATTTGGCAGATGAGGCTCTTACCCATGAAGAACTGTTGGAGGCGGTTAAAACAGCGGATGTATTGGTGCCGACCGTAACCGATGCAATTAATGCAGATGTCATTAATGCCGCTGGCGATCAGCTCAAGCTGATTGCCAATTTCGGCAATGGTGTGGACAACATTGATGTTGCCGCCGCTGCAAAAAAAGGGATTGTTGTCACCAACACCCCAAATGTTCTGACAGAAGATACGGCAGATATGACCATGGGGCTGATGATCGCCGTGTCCCGTCGTTTCGTTGAAGGTGCACAGGCGATCAACAAGGGCAAATTCCAGGGTTGGTCGCCCACCTGGATGCTGGGTAGTCGAATTTGGGGCAAGCGTCTCGGCATTATCGGAATGGGCCGTATTGGCACCGCGGTCGCACGTCGTGCCAAGGCGTTTGGCCTGTCGATCCACTATCACAATCGCCAACCCGTTGTTGAGCACGTGGAAAATGAATTGGAAGCAACCTATTGGGATGATCTCGATCAGATGCTGCCACGCGTTGATTTTGTTTCGGTAAACTGTCCGGCCACTCCCGAGACAGAAAACCTGATCAACGAAGAACGTCTTCGTCTTCTTCAGAAGGACGCTATCATCGTCAATACTGCCAGAGGTCAGATCATCGATATTGATGCCTTGACCCGCGCCATTGCCCATGGCGCGCTTGGTGGAGCCGGTTTGGATATTTTTGGCCATGGCAACGACATCAAGGAAGACATGATGGGTCTGGTGAAAAAGGGCAAGGTCGTGCTTCTGCCACACATGGGGTCAGCAACCCGGGAAGGCCGATTGGAGATGGGTGAGCGGGTGCTGATCAACATTCGGACCTGGGTTGACCAGCACCGGCCACCGGACCGGGTTTTGCCGCCAAAGGAATAATGATTTGAAAGCAATCACATTCGGATCGGCGATGGTAGATATCATCGCTGTGCTGAAATCAGAATCTATTGAGCAGATTTCGCTGTCCAATGCGCATCAGCAATATCTTTTGGTTGAACCCGGTCGCAAGGTCGAAGCCAGTTCCATCACAACGAATATTGGAGGTGGTGGACTAAACACCGCCGTTGCTCTGTCAAAACTTGGTTGTGACGTGAGACCGGTTGTGAAGACGGGTGACGATCCTTCCCGTGACCATGTTCTGGATCACTGCAAAAGTTCTGATCTCGATACTGGTTTGATGTTGCTGGACGGATCTGAAAGTACTGGTTCAGCAGTGATGATCGCAAGCCATGACAAAAATGCTGCCATTTTCACCCAACGGGGTGCCAACACAACTTTGTCGGTTTCGGACCTGTCGCAGCTTGGCTCATTGGATGCGGAGCTTGTCCATATCGCACCGCTGAGTGGGAATTCGGCAAATATGTTGCCAAAGATCTCACAACAAGCCCGGTTATCGGGTGCGTTTGTCTCGTGCAATCCGGGTATCAGGCAGATTACCACTAAGACCAATACAATTGTAACGGCTGCCAAAAATCTCGACTTGATTTCTATCAATGGTGCTGAAGCCGCTGCTCTGGTTCCATGCCTTTCTGCCCTCAATGCAGAATTGCAATGGCAAGATCCCATGGATGATGAGCCGATACTGCGATCACAGGAATCCATTCTGCCATTGCGCCAATTCTGTGAAGTGTTCCACTCCCATGGGCCGGCAAATGTGTTGGTGACCTATGGTGGCGAGGGAGCATACCTCTATGATGGGCAAGACCTGCATCACCAACCCATTATTCCGGCTGAGGTTGCTGGAACTGCGGGGGCTGGAGATTCGTTTGTTTCAACACTCGCCTGGGCTCTGAAATCCGGGTACCGGGCAAAGGACGCCCTGCTGTTGGCGGCACACAATGCGTCTTCGGTAGTTTCATATGTGAACACGACTGATGGCTTGTTGGACCAAAACATCTTGTTAGAACGCGCTGGCCTTTAGACACATCGAAAATTCCTGCTAGAATTGCGGATTACGGAGATCACGCAATGAACACCCCGTTCGATCAGGATGAAGCTGTTTCGGCCAGCGGTAGCTTTTGGCAGCGGTTTAGTGGCTGGTTCGACTGGGCGGTCAGATATGGTGTTAGCGGATATGACCGTGAGACCAGGCGACGGCTGTCAATCTGCAACATTGCAGGCTATCTTTCTGCATTGTCATCAATCTCATTCGCATTGAATTTTTTGGCCCATGACGTCATGGAAATGCGATGGTTGATTTTCGGCAATGTGTTGTCCGCGGCCATAACAAGTACAGCGCCATTTTGGCATCGCTATAACGCAGTTCTCAGTCCAATCGTTTTGGCAACTACGGTCGCCATAACCCTGTTTTTCTTTGTATCCGAGCTTGGCCGGGACTCTGGGATTCAACTCAATTACATAGGCTCTGTAGCGATTGCCTTTGCAATATTTGGCCTCGGGCACATGCGGTATGTGGCAGCAGTCACGGTAGTTTGCATCGTTGGCCATCTATCGACCTATTTCCTGTTTGAAACTGGCAGAATCCAGCATCTGGTTGATCCTGCGTTTATTACGCAGCTTTACATACAATCAGCGGTTTCAATCATGCTCGTCCTGGCAGCGATCGTCTGGTACGCGTTTTCCATCGCAGCAGACGCAGAAGAACGGTCAGAACGTCTCTTGAAAAACATGTTGCCGGAAAAGATCGCAGAACGATTGCGGGAAGAACCCGACCAGATCATCGCAGACAAGTTTGATGAGGCGACCGTAATGTTTGCAGACATTGTAGGGTTCACCAAACTTGCACGGGAACGTAGCGCCGAAGAATTGGTGGATATCCTGAATACTATTTTTTCGGAATTTGATCGGGTGGGCACAGAGCTTGGAACCGAAAAAATCAAAACCATAGGGGATGCATATATGGCAGTGTGCGGGGTGCCGGAACCCAACGATATTCACACTGGAAATATCATACGATTGGCGACCGGTTTCCAAGGTGTGCTGAAACGAATCGCAAAAG